>Ga0180437_10002319_pt1 | contig 30716 bp, 64 predicted proteins | sample SS_ome_4_FD_132410 | JGI IMG/M metagenome (GOLD analysis project Ga0180437, IMG submission 132410) | Hypersaline lake sediment archaeal communities from the Salton Sea, California, USA - SS_3_D_1 metaG | ecosystem: Environmental > Aquatic > Non-marine Saline and Alkaline > Hypersaline >...
ATCGGTGAAGCTTCGAGCCGTTCCGTACTCCCAGCTCGTCAGATCAAGATCCGTTCATCAGATCCAGACAGCTCGGTGATCCAGATCAGAGAATGTTGATAAGCTAACAGGAGAATGTTGAAAACTACTTTATACAAAGTTGTCTATTTATCCAGAAAAACTTATATTTGTAGTGTAACGCAAACAAATCAATTATGAGTAAAACAAAAATGCACGTTTATTTCGTGTACGGTGATAACTACCGTTGGGGAAAAGGAAGATCTCTTGCACAAGCGATCAAGAACGCACAGATCGACCTGTTTAATCACTTTAAGTTTGATGTCTTTGAGTGTACTGACTATGACGATATTGGTGTGTCAGCAGACGGTATGAATTATGTCTATGAAATGGACGGAGAAGAGCGTAAAGCAAAGTACGTTTTCAACTCTGGAGCTTTCAATGGTCTGGCTGAAAATCCAGTGGACAATAAACTGCAAGACGCACTGACAGTTAGCACAATCTTTGACAATCTGCTTACGGTGATTGATGAAAAGTCGGCAGACTATGGAATAGACTTCTATCTTCTCAAAGCTTTCACTGATGACACTACAATCGTTAAAGAAGCGATTGAAGATTATGAGAGTAAACAAGCTCAAGAAGAGGAAGAGTAGTAACCACAGGGGAGTGTTAAAGCTCCCCTTAAAAACTTATTATGAATAAATATCAAGAATTGCATAGTAAAATAGATCGATTCAAAGAGCTTGTTAAAGAGCTTGAAAGATCTGAAAAAGCAGAATCATGTGATTATGTTTTGGAGCTGGATGAACAGGGAATCAACAGCCAAGAATGTGGATCTGAACGATACGGCAAAGTTTACATTGATGATACTATCCAGATGATGTACGTTTTAGTAGATCTTAAAACGAAGCAAGTAGTAGCGTCTGGATTTAAAAGACGTATTGCACAATTTATTAGATCCAGACGTATCTCACCAGACAAAATTTTAGACTTCGAGTTATTCAAGCTTACCTATCGTGAATACTTGATAGACAAGCATGATTTAACTAATCCGTTTGTAATTCAAAATGTATTAAACTGAAATAACTATGAAAGCAAGAAAAGTTAGAGAAACGACAGAGTTTGAAAGAATGATTTTTTCTTTCCTTGATGACGTACAATTCTCAAAACAGATCAATATGTTCGGAGCTGTACCGTATATTGTGGAACAATATGGATGCAACAAAAATGATGCACGAAGATTGTTGTCTTTATGGATGAAAAACGCTGGGGAAGAGAATGATTGGAAATTCATAGAAGATAAAGAAATGTCTTGGATTTATGGAAACCATGATATGACAGAAGATTACCAGTGTGCTTTCTGTGATAAACAAATGAGTAAAGCTGATTTCGAGTTCTGTGATATTTGTGATGAATGTCGAGAAAATCATGGCTGAAAAAGAATATAAAATTTTTAAACATAGTTGTCTATTTATCAGAAAATAATTATATTCGCATTATAACGCAATCAAAATCAATTATTATGGAAAATGTAAATAACACTCCCAAAAACACAGGGATAGGCATATCAATGAGTATGCTAATTTATTTCAGATCACTTATTGAGAAACACTTAGAAAGTGTGTCCGATAAATCTGATGAAAAAGAGATTGAGAAAGCTCTTGATAAGGTTAATATTATTTTTTGGTATCTAAATAACGCACAATTTAATAACGGAGCGGTAATGCCTAAGTGGGATGAATTGTGTTTAGTTCCGATAGGTACTCGCAAGTACATGAAGAAACAAAAAATGCCGAAAGAAAAGCGAATCATTTACCAAGCTTGTCTTTATGATTCGTGTAATGAGAGTTGTGGCTATCAATTTTTTTGGTCTAAACGTGAAGTCAATAAGTATAGTACAGGTATCAAGAAAGATGGTTTAAACGTATCTATAAACGTAATTGATCTTAGAGAATACGATTATGATGTAGTACAAATTTTAAATCATTTCGGATCACATAATGATAACGGCTAAATCCAACGGTGATTTTCACTCAAAATCAAAATGGGGAGTATTAGAGCTCCCCTTTTTTGTTTTTTGAGTAATCCGTAGTGAAGCTGGAGAAAGTTTCTTAAAAGCGATAAAAAGCATATATTTGAGCAAATCATTAAACATCAACCTATGCCAGTTTGGGATTTATTAAATAAAAACAAGTATTTAAAAGATCAAAACGTCTATAATGAGCGTGTTCGGATCTGCAATAATTGTCCAGAGCAAAAGTTTAATGTTATAGCCAGAGCTCGACAATGTAACAAGTGCAAATGTTTTACTGACGCAAAAGCTAAAATAGAACGAGAACAATGTCCTCTCGGTAAATGGTAGAGCTCCAAATGGTCTGTTACCTCAACAATTAAAAAAGGCTATCGATAAAATTTTAAAGGACAACACCAAAGGTAAGGCTTGGCTCGATGATGACGATGCGATTAAAAATTACCGTTTCTCTCATGGACATTGTGTGCGTAATAATTTTTAAGATCATCAAAATCAACAATTTCTGAACTAAAACACTCTGGACACTTAATTTCCTTTTTAGACCATAATGATGTAGGTTGTAAAAATCTGTTCATACATAATTGACAAGTACAGATCCAGCGATTACTTCTATGATCCGAATTTATCCCTAAATAAGCTACCGAAAAGAGCTTAGAATTATGTCGGTGGATCTTGTTTTGATTTTGATAAAATTTGAGCTCTGCTTCGGACAGATCTTCAAATGAATAATCCAGATTTAACCCTGTTTTATTCTGACCAGAGTATAATTTAATTATATCATTTTCCGAATACAGATCTGGCGGATAATACGCTTCTGATTTATGTCCAAAGTAAATTTCTTTTACTCTGGATTTAATTTCTTCATCAATATCACAGGTTAGCGTATCAAAAAACTCTTGTATTTGAGTGGCTGGAAATGAGCACAATTCTTGAATCTGATGAATTGAATAACCAGCTACAATTAGAGCTCTGATACGCTTTTTTCTGCTTTCTATTTTAGGATCTCTGCTATCCATTATTGTTATTATTCTGACTGATTTTTTCAAGCCAGTGTAAAATCTGATACACTAAAAAAATTGGGGATAAAAATGAAGCAAATGCCAGAAAAATTGATCGCCAAAAGTTTCTTACAAATGAATCATACCAGTAATCTTCTATGATTATACGATCAATTAAATACACCCAATAAATAAGGCACAAAACTGTATATAGATCTAAAATCACGATTGATATGTCTTGAGTTTTTTGGAAACTATTTTGTCAGCTTCATGAAAGATCTGGGAGTTTCCAGATGTCTTTGGAACATACCCTCGTAAGACTTGTCTAATGTAGCTAACTGCATACGGATTGTCGCTGTTATCCTTGACAGTATTTTTAGAAATATTCTTGAAATCAGATCCATTTAAAATATCATACTTGTTCATAATCGTTTGATTTTAGATTTGTATTATACTCTCTTGTCAATTTATTAAAGAGAGGAACTCCATTAGTATAAATGAACTTTTCGTCTTGATACAAGTTGCCTAAAGGCTTTATACATTGTAGTCCAGACTTGTGCTCCGTCCATTTGTTGTTGATCCAGTCTATATGCCTGTAATGACTGCGTATTTTGATCGTAAGTAAATAAAATTTGATCGATTCGATCTTCGTCATGATTATTCGTCTTGAGCGTTTGTTTATATTTTTCATAGAGCTCTTCATTAAAGTGTCCAGTTAGTGTCCATTTTTGTTTGTTTTCCTCAAGGATTTTCACCAGCTTAAAATAACCTGTCTTATCGGCTGGGAAAAGAGGAAGATGATCTGTTAATGATTTTTTTGTTTCCATGTTATTAGTTTTCTGTTGGATCAAAAGGAAAGTCTGGCATATCATAATTTTCAGCATGAAAATAAGCTTCAACAGACAGATGTTTTTGAACAACAAACATCATAAGAGATTGCTTATCATACCATTTCTGTTCCTTACAGTCAAATAGTGCTATCTGATACGATTCGTCTATCAGATCTTTAAAGGTTTGATATAAATGGCTCTTACAGGATGCTATGAGCGTCATTTGAAGAACTTTCATATCTCCAGACAGATTTGGGGGAGTTTGAAATATCGATAGCGTATATTGTCGTTTGACCATAATCCAAAGTTAAAAGTTAATTCTTCCTTGACCGTTCTCGTCAAAAGTTATTGCTTCAAATCTGTCGATCTCGAAATCAATGATGTCAATCGCTTCGTATTCAAAATCTTCTTTCTGCAACCAATACGGATCATTACTATCCCAAATATCCTGTACCGTTACTCGATCACGATGATACTTCTGGATTCTATTTCGGAAGATCAGCACACCTTTTGGCAGATCTATTTCATTTCTCAAAAATTGAGCTCCACGACTGGTTATAAGCCAACACCCTTTTTCTTGAGCGTGTGCAACCAGACCATTGTAACGAAGTTTTTGAAAATTAGCATACTCTGTTTTTGTAAGATCCAGATCGTCTTGCAGATGAATTGAATTGCGATCATTACGCTTCACTGATTCTAACATTTTACGAAGAGAGGTAACATTTCCTTTCGTGATGTATTCCCAGCGACCTGTCAGACTTGCACTACAAGTCGGACAACATTGTTCTTGATTTTTCATAATTGATATTGTTTGCGTTATTTAATTAACAGTAGATTACTTCTCCAAAAAGAGCTCCTTGAAGTAGATTAAAACCAGTCCAAGCATCATCTTCTCCATTGTGAGTTGACAGCATATCATCAGCAAATTGTTCATTGGAAAGATTTTCTCTTGCTTGATCCAGATCGAATGAAACTCTACAATCAGATTCCGATTCATAAAAGTCTAACTTTCCACCGTAGGACAAGATCTCAATTAAGACATCTTCATAACAAATATTCGTCTTGCCACTATGCTTCAATCGTTCTTTAGCTTTGGTATAAGATTCCGAATAGCTATTATTCATTAGTCTCACTCCACAATTAGAAAGTTCTATAAGACCACCGTTACATAAAGCTGAATACAAAATATTCAGTAGTTCCTCTTGATTAAATTGAATTTTCATAATGTTTACGTTTTAGTTTAACAATATATTTCTCTTGCTGTATTTTCATGTTGACCGAAGAAGAAACCTATTCTAACGTGCTCTCCCTCTCCGTACTGATCTAAATCATCTTTAAAAACTTTAGCTTCCTCTAACGTGATCTCACGCACTGCATGATCGTTGTGGTAGTACCAGCCACCCTCTTCATGTCCACCAAACCTCTGTACTCGATTATAGATTGTTGCAATAGGTGTGATTTCAGCTAAATCAAATGCTTCGATAATGTTATCCACATGACGTAGATCCACATACTCCCTTAATACTACTTCAATGTTCGTTTGAAGTTCGTTCCATTTGTAAATAAGCGGATCATCTGCTAAATACATTTCATCACCGTTTTCAAATGTAATCTCCAAACCTTTGGCAACATTATATTCGCCATAGTCGTTCATTGTGCGAAAAATAAATAATTCGGCTCTTCTGATATTTTCCAATTTTTTCATGATTTCTATGTTTGCGTTAATAAATTAGTTTAAATTCAACCATTCAAATTCTGTTCCTACTACAAATGGTTTTTTCACCTTGTTTTTATGTCCTTTGAGCTTCCTAAAAACCTTAAAATGATTGCCTTTACGGTTTTGCTCGTCTCTGAACTTTAAAGCTTGTTTTTTTGTTTCAAAATGTCTCATAATTGAAAGTGTTTGCGTTACTATTCACTACGAATATAATCATTTTTGTCTATTGTTAGTCAATTTTGTCTATTTAATGATAAAAGTTTTCAACAATGATTTGTCAATTTTGTGTTCGTTTTAATTTGTTTCAGTTTGTTTTATTCTGATTTCAGTGTTTTACAAATATTTATTAACAGGTTGATTTTTTTAAAAAGCCTATTGTTATTAACATTTACAGTATGTTCGTATAAAAATTATGGATTTTAAACAATGTTTACAAAAAGGAAAAAATGCAGAAATAAAAGTCCTAAAAATAATTCAAAAAAAATATCCATTTGCTAAAGTTATAAACGGTAAGTTTTGCAAGTATGACATCTACGTTCCAGAAGTCAATAAGACGATTGAAGTAAAATATCAAGAGGACAGTAAATACAATTTTGTTATTGAAATTGCATCTTGCGGAAAAAGATCTGGATTGTTAATCACAAAGGCTGATTTTTGGGTGATATTTGACGGAAAACATTATTACTGGATAGCAATTAAAAATTTGTGGAAATGTATTGACGATCACAATATGATCCCAAAAGCTTTTAATGTAAAGTCTGGAGATAAAAAACTAAAAGAAGCTTATTTAATACCAAAGCAAATATTTCGTTCTTATTCAGATTGTGTTATAAGGCAAGAAGCTTATATTTAAACTTTATAAGACTGGTGGCTTATTTTTTGCTTTTCACCTGTTGGTAAAGGAAGAAAATACCAGCGATTGCGAGTAGTCCAATAATAATGTTTTGGTAATTCAATCCGTCAATAGAGCTTTTCCCAGATAATATCGGAGCTGGTGAGGAACTAACAGGTATGCTTTCAGAAATTTCTTCTGGCTCTTGATCCATTTCTAAAACTGGTGGTTTAGTGGTTTCAACGTATGGATCTAAAATCTTTTGTCGTCCACCAAAAGCAACCATAACTGCACCTCTCGGAGTATTTACCAGAGCATAATGAGGTGGCTCGGAAGATCCAGACGTATTCGGAACGATTTGAGCATTAACAACCTGTCCAACTTTGAAGTTGACCGTTACTGGAGTAGATCCAGCCAAAGCTTGAGTAGTTCCAGAAAAATCTTTAACGAATATGAATTGACCTGTGGACTGAAAAGGTGATTGAGTTGTCGTAGTCGGATTAACGACTGGAGCTGGAATTATAGTCATGGTTTGCATTTTATTACTTTAAAATTAGTCCTACGATTGCTATTCCTGTTACCGTTACTGGTGTAAAGATCCGCCAGAAATTTAATCGTCTATTTTGTTTTTTAATTACGTTTTCTTTCTCTTTGTTTTCCTCGATCAGATCTTCCTTTTGGCTCATATATAAATCTTCAATTTGACCGTAGTTTTTAACAACGTCTTTAAGGTTTACAATAGTGCTGTCTTTTAGATCCAGTTGACCTCGCATAAGATCCTGTTTTAAAAGTAGGCTGTCTATTTCTTGATTTAAGATCTCATTGAGCTCCAGACATTCTTTTCTCTGTAAATTTTGATCCGCCAGTTGCCTTAATTCGTCTTTAGTGAATGTCGTTTGTCCAAAACATGAACTGCCAAAAAAAGCGATAATTACTAAAAGCACTAAAATAATTGACCATTTGTAACAGTGCCAGAATAATATGAAAGCTAATTTGAAGAAAGGTATTTTATCTTTTGTCATATAGCTCGATTTTTCATTACAACTAAATAACTATCTGGATCTGCAATTTTTTTGTCTTTGTCCAGTGTTACTTTCTTTACGTCCACAGTGTTGCTTAAATTTCCGCCAATTACCAAAGCACTATATCCGTCTCCAGATTTAACTATTTTATAGACCACATCTGTATGTGTCGGAGCTCCAGAACAAATATTATCTAAGTTTACCCAGCTTTCTCTTTTTACACCAATGATGTCTCCAACGCTGACCGTAACATCTGCTGGATCGTATGACCAGAAAATTTTAGACTTATCATTGTTTTTTCGAGCATTTAATCCCTCGCAAATATAATCTGAATGTCTGGCTGAATATTTAAACTTATTCCCAGCTCCCCAGCGTTTTAACAGGCTACTTATATAAACTGCTGACCAGAAATGTTGACTTTGAAAACTGGAGCTCATTAACTGATCTACTGAATAATTTAAGCCAACATTTGACCAGTATTCTTGTAATTTTTCTGCTCCCTTACGATCTGTTTCTTTTACTCCGTTCCAATAATCGAGATCTTCTTTAACTAATTCACTTAATTTTTTCTTTGATAGTTTTCCTCGTTTTTTTACAAGAATAATTGTAAGAATGACAACTCCAATAAAAACTGAAATTGCCATGCTTGTCCACAATATTTGCTTTTCTTTTTTTGTCATCGTTTAGATACGAGTAAACCAAAAGTCAATCCTAAAAATACGAGTACCATAACACCTAATTCAAGTTTTGATATTTTAGCTGGTGCTACTTCAACATAAGTGCTTTCTTTCAATATTTTTGGATCTAAAAATATGGCGGTAAAATAGTTTTTGCCATTATGAGTATAGACGGCATTATAGCGGATCTGTCCGTTTCGTTCCTGTCCGACAATTACCTGTCCAGCTTCCAAAGTTTCGCTCACTAATCCAATTCCGTCTCTTCCTACTTCGTAAGTAATAACCTGTGGAACTTGTACGGTGTATGTTTTTTGATCTGATATTAAACTCATTTTTCTAAAGCTATAATTTTTAATGAATCACTACTCATGCCATTTAGATCTTCTCTACGAGCTTCATATTTCGCTCCTACGGTCTTTTTTTGAGCTTGTAAATACTTTATGCCAGAATCTACTCTTAAAAGCATTTGAGCCAATGAATCGACCTTATTTTCATAGTCTGGGATCTTGTTAAGCTTTTGCAAATTGATTCTATGCAACGAATCAATAGTTTTTTGCGATTTTGAAAGATCCGTAGCACTGGAAGTCATGATTTTACCAGCTCGAAATAAAAGAATAGTTATTACGAGTGTGTAAATAATGAATAGTGCTATGATAATTTTATTTTTCACTTTTTGAAGTTGACAAAATTATCGTAAGAATGATCGCTAAAATAATCAGAGAAACAATAGCATAGATGTAAGTGGATTTATTTTTATTCCATGCTTTTTTCAGCTTACATTTGAATGTTTTACAACCTGTTACCGTAACTTCTTTTTCTTCCTGTGTTTTAACACCGATTATAAAATTAACCTCAAGATTGTTCGGAGTAATTTTTAGTTTTTCTTCCTTTCCACCATGTCGAGCAGTGAGATACAGATCTCCATAGGTAAACCATTTACTTGGAACATCTAATGTCCATTTTCCTTTGTCATCACTTTCAGTTGCAATCGGTTTTTCAGCATTATCTTTAAGGACAATATTTTTTTCATCCATGAGCAAAATTTTTGCTCCGTAAAGATTCGATCTATAAATGTCTGTAACTGTACCAGTAAATTTCGTAGTAGCTTCTGCCATGATGTGATATTATTCTTCCGAAAAAAGATTTGTCATAAATTTTCCAACAGCTCCCACGCATAAGAATGTAAGAGCAAACCATTTGTGATCCATTACGATCATAGATCCAGAAACCATTGTGGACATAGCCAATAATCCGTCTCCGATCTTTCTAAATAATTTTGGAGTTGGTTTCATGTATGAACTAAATCCCATTTTCATTTTTTTTGGTGCATTATCAGTGTTTTCCATATTCACTTTTTAATTACAAAATTTTTTACAAGCTGGTAAGATCCATAAAGAAAAATACCAGTAACTATCGATCTCAAAATTAAGTTGTCTCGGAATTTCATTCCAGAAACGTAACCTCGATGCTTTCCATACGGAAGTAATTGCCATGAGTAAGCTTTTCCGTCAGTCTGGATCAGCTCAAATAATAGCCAATTATTGCCCTTATTTTTTGTTTCAGCAGAGTTTAAAGCTTCTTGAATAGATCCAAACATTTCTCCATGTAAAACCTCATAGTTTTCTGGATCTATGTATGTCAGTTTAATTGTACCTATCGAGTAAGGAGCTTCCATTTATTTTTTATCTATAACGGCTCTAAAATAAGTTTCCATTAAGTTAGCTACTCGATCCATGTTTTCATTGGTAGATTTGACCTGTGTTGCCAAGTTTCGTATCTCTAATTGAGTAGTCTGTTCAATTCTGGTAGTATCATCTTCCTGTTTTTGCTTTACCAACTCAATCGTTCCTTTATTCTTACCAATATTTTCAGTATTCTTTCGGACATCAGATATAACCCTAAACAGAAAAAATCCGACAATAGTTGTCAGAATTGAGCTCCAGCCAATCATGATCCAGAGCATAAATTTTAACATTCCAATATCTTGTACTGCTGTAAAATCCATAGCTTTTTATACAATTTAAACAAAGCATCAGAAAAATCCAATGCTTTGATTAAATATTCAATTAGTAAATGATTAAAGAATTACCCATGTGCTATCGTTACCTATAACGTACACATTGGATTCATCATTTACACTAACTACATGAGAAGCACCGCCCTCAAGAGTGTCTCCAGCTCCAGCATCAGCAACAACAGTGATGTTATTTGCTCCAGCGTTACCGTCAGCATCATTTACTACAAGTTCAACATTTCCACCATTTACAGCTTTAATGTCTGCGATTGACGGTAAGTTAATAGTAACTGTCCCACCAGCAGTTAAACAATTAAGTTCAACTCTGCGTGTTTGAGATTGAGCCCATGAAACCGACACAGGCAAATTAAAAGTTCCAGATACGTCCATTTGTTTCTGTTTTTATTGGTTAATAATAGTCCTCAATGTTTTATTTAACAGCTTCATTTTTAAAGTAAGCTATTATCTGTGCTTTATATTTATCAAGATCTGGATGCGTATGATAGCCATGAGCTTTCAATACAGCATCATCTTTGAGCATTTTATTTTCAATAGCAACATTTAGATGACCACCTCTGGATCTTTCAAATAGATTTAAGAATGTAGCACAGAAAGTTCCAAAAAGTGATAATCCACATGGAAAATCACAGTTATCTTTTATCAGTTTGTTGACAGCAAAGTAATAAGACAACGTTAGATCTGGATCTCCAAATTTTATACTTTTCTTTTTAAGCATTATTCGGTTAAAAAGATCCCTCAAAACTACGTTGGAATGTTGATCTTTGGAAAGTGCGAGATCATAAAAATACTCATTAAGCTTTTTTCGTCCAGTATTCCATTTACCTGTAACAAAGTTGAAAATAATTGAATACACAAAGCCTACTGCGTTAAACATTTTAGATAGGATCTCCGCAACGATCCATAGCAAAAATCCCCAGCCAAAAACCAGAGTGATCGCTAAAATTATTACTAATATCCAAAGGCTTAAAGTCATGGTGCTGGTGTTGGTGATTTACTAACTGCCAACGCTAAAAAATCTCTTAGCGTTTGTTGATCGGCTGGAGACATTAACAAGAAATCCAAAGTTTGTGTCGCTTCTGGATCTACAATTTGTGATGTCATTCTCGAAACATCAAGCTCCGAATTTGTATTTAGTAGATATGTCGTGCCGTCCAGAGCAAAAAGATTAACTGCATTTGTGTATGTCGTTTGCTCTGACGGTGTTAATTCTTCAAAATACAAAATACTACCAAAAATATTTCCTTGACCGTCAGAATCACCAGCGATAAACATTTGCTCAACGTTAGCGATATTTGTAGTTGTACTTGTTGCTCTTACCATATCATTATTTTTGTGGCACTATGAGTGCTGGTTGATTAGCATAGTCATTCCCCCAAATATCAACATAAGTCGCTCCAAATGGAACATTAGCTTTAGTATCAACAGTACCAACTATTGCACCGATTGAATTTCCTTTAACAAGCTCTGGAGTTACACCAGTGTTGTCGGTTTCTACATACATATTGTATAGATAAAGTTCTTGAGGTGTAGCACCAGTTTGTTCACAGAAAAAGGCAGATTCACCACCACCAGCGTCAAGCTGATAATACGTTCCGTTTATGAAATACATAATGCTTCCTCTTCCGACAATGATTCTGGTAGATCCTATAATAGTAGATCCAACAAATTTCCAAAATTGTTGTGTAGCTCCACCAAGACCGCTTTTTACATTCCATATTGGAGCTCCAGCAAATCCACCGCCAGTGTTTCTTGCTATTATATTACCATATACCTGTAAATCTCCAAATGCACCTTGAAAACCACTCACCACGCATGGACTAAGTAAATTATCTAAATTACCGTTAATTACAACATTCGGTCTTAGAAGAGTATCGGTAATTTGAGCAAAATATATACAGGCTCTTGAATCATTTACTCCTGTTCCAGCAGAATTATGTTGATTGATGAGATCTGAATTTATCGTAACATCAACATTTCTGGTAAAATTATTTAGTCGTAAACAGTCTTTGTTAGCGTTTCCAAAACTTGATGTATAATTTGGAATTATAGTGCTCTGTGGACAATTTACTACAAAACTGCCTCTGGCACTTTCTCGACATTCATAAAGAATATGTTGTGATTCAAAAAATTCTTTTACGTTTATTTCAAAGTTAGCACCCCCAATACAACGAATTGCATATCCACCACCATTAAAGCAATTACAACGAATCCAATTCGCAGTGAATCTTACAGTAGGTGTTTGATTTGGATCTCCGCTTGTAAAGACAACCAAGCGACAATTATCAGCATAATTACATTCAAAATCAATTTCAGCACTGGTACTGATACAGTCAACTAAGTTACAGCTTGAGCCAGTAAAAATAGCCGATCCTGTCCAGCGTACTCTCGTTATGTTATTAGTTTGAACACGCAATCCACCAGCTAAAAACTCAACTCCGTCCATGCAGTGAATATGCTTATTATCTTCATTTGGATTATTAAGAATAATAGTCTCAAAAATTTGACAAGGCTTGACGATCACTAAATCGGACTGCGTTATAGCAAAAGCGATTGTCTGGAATGGTTTGTTTCCGTCCCCAACTACTCCTGTCGCATTACTGCCATTTTGAGCATCTACAAATGACGCTGGTGGAATGTCCCATGTATTAAAATCTAAATATGCTGATGTTCCGCTCATTATTGCTGAATTAACAATTTAGTATTTATAGATCCAGTGGCATCATAACTGATAGCATTAAGCAATCCAGCTCCATTATTAAAGGTGTATGTTCCAACTCCAAAATTAACTCCACCGATGATGCAAGATCCCTGTGCAACCACAAATGTTACAGATCTCCAAGTCGCCAGTGTATTTCCCACTGCTGACGAAATATTTAAAGTGCTGGGTGTTTGAGTTGCCTGTGTTATCGTAACAGTTCCACCGCTTCCACCACCAACTTGTGTCGTTGTTATACCAAAAAGTCCTGTCTTTGCCATGTCTATTGATTTGCGATTAGTGTGTATTCTGTTCCGTCAACAATCGTGATCGTAATTGAAATATAACTGGCTTCATTGAAATTCATAGCTTGACCGTCAGTAAGTGTGATAGGAGCGACTGGAACTCCTAAAATATCACCAGCTTCGCCCTCAACTCTAATAGTCCCAGATATACAACCAACCTGTAATTGCGTAGGCTTACTTTCTTCATTGATGTTAATTACAAGATCGCTTCCTACTTGCGTCTGTTGAGTGCATTTAAAATTAAATTGTGAAGCCATATTTTTTTTATTCGTTTACGTCAAATTCTTCTCCCTCTACTTGAGAAAATTCTGTTCGTATGTCATATTTTCTCAAATAATCCATGTCATGCGTGAATGTCATGTCCAGCTCCCAAGACTGTTTTTCATTGAGTTTTACCTGTATGTAACATTCTATACCGTCTAAACCAATAGGCTTCGGTATATTTCTTGTCGTTTCGACAGCTAATCCTCTGTGAACAGCCAAATTGTGCTCACCGATTTCATGCTCAAAGATCTTCATAATTGCCTGTGAGATATGACCTGTCATATCATACATGGTAATCTTACGAAGCTTGACGATTTCAGTTTGAAATGATCCGTCTAAGCTAAAGATCTTTACTCTTGTTCGATAAGATCTCCCTTTTTTAAAAGGAAATAGTACGAGAGCAATTTTATTCGGATCTACACTTTTTTCTTCTGCTTGATCCACAACAGCGTCTATAAATACGCTTTCCACGATGTCAAAGTCCACTTTCATCTTCATATCATAGGTTTTTAAATGTTAAACATAGCGAAGATAGTTATCCAACGTAATATTTCAAACTATCTGTAATGTTTATATTTTGTTTTAGAGATAAAATCCCTGTATCAATCTTTACCGTTCCGACTATTCTTACCTGTATTTTGCTTAACCAGTCTGGATCATTTATGATCGTTCCTTGTTCAGCTAAAAGCTTGATAATGTCTGCGTATTTCACGTTGATCGTCAATGGATAAGTCGAGTTCACTTTTGAATTAAGACGATAATTGCTCGGACTTATAATTGAAGAAACATATTGATTGTTAAAATAAATTTTTAGATCCAGATCAGAAACGACAAAGCTAAACGGAGTTGGATTGTAAAACCATATTGGAACATACACACTGACGTTTTGTAAAGTTATTTTGCTAACTTTTACACCACTGGCTATTCCGTAATTGATTTGGGAAATCCATTTTTTTGCTTTCATGTAGCCGATCACAGCTAATAAAATCAGAGCTCCAATCGTTGAAAATAAAACTATTTTACTTGTTTTTGTCATTTTTCAATTTTCTTATCAACAAAACAGATCCAGCGATCAAAATAGCAAGAATGATAAAGCTAATTATGATTCGCTTTCGTTTTTTTTTTTATGGTAATCTTCAACGTATTTGAGAAGATCTGGAGCTCGATCAAGTGCTTTTTCCAATCCACCTGTTGACGTAGCTTGAGATACCGTAAATAATGGTTTGTTAAATCCAGCATTAGCATGGTAAACAGCAAGTGTACTGTCAACTACGTTAGTAAAGTCATTTATGTGGTCAGCGTTGTAATGATACTGCTTTGCTTCATCAAAACCAGACTTAAATCGGCTCAAAAAATACTTGACAGCAACCTTACTGGCAATCTTTGGATCTGCAAGTTTGTCTGGATCTGAAACTAAGTCAATTCCTACTTGATCCGAAAGCGATTTGTAGTTGCTTTTAAAAGTAAGCTGGTTGTAACCTCTTCCCCTAAATTTGTACCCCTCATTTGAAGCGTTGCCATAACGTCCACCGTAAACTTTATTAAAGAAAGCTACATCGTCTTGTTTTAGCTGGTCAATTTCCGATGTAGTCAAATCATTTATGTACTTTCCAAAAATGCTTTTAATACGATCCGCAGAGGTATTTTTATAGCTACGTTCAGCTTGAGGTCGAAACGCACTCTCCTTTGAGATAACAGCCAATACACTGGCTTGAGTGAAATCATCACGAATACCAAGCTTATCCATAGTATCAATGAGCTGATCTATGTTACGCTTTTGCCAACTTTGTAATGTATCAACGTAACCCATTAGTATTCAATATCTTCTATTGTTTGAGCCATTGGTTTTGTCATTCCCCAACCAGACCAAAATTTGTAAATTACCATTTGGATTGGATAAAGAATTTCATTATTTGCTGTAACTCCATAACCAACTTCAAGTGGTGAACTTTCGTATGTCTTAGTTACTTTAATTTTTGTTCCAGCTTTAATGTCAGACATATTAAATGTACCTTGTGCTAATTTAATCCAGTCTCCAGAGTTGTTTTTACGATAAACCAATGCCCAAGTTCCATTATTACAGTAAGCAATTTGATAAGTTGTAGATTTCATGCTACTGTAATCATCGCTATACAAACGCATTTGTATGCAAGTGCCGTTAGTTACACTTTTACTGTAAAGTCCTTGATCCTTAACTCTTTGAACAAATCTATCCCATGCGTCTGTTGTCGCTGGTGGAGTTGTTTCACTATTTATTGTCCCTTGATACAAATTACCGAGTGTTCTTCCGCCTGTTGATTTGTACGCATAAGCCTTACGAATGTAACAGTTATTATAGTCTCCTGTTCGATCTAAATCAATTTCTTTAGCAACAGAGGAATAGTTGTCATTTACCCACTTTCTGAAATCATTACCTTGAGAACGGTTTTCAAAAGGTGTATTCGGATAAGGACAAGTAGCAGTTGAAGTTCCACCGCCAGTTGTTCCACCGCCAGATCCACCGCCAGTTGTATCACCGACAGATTCACCGCCAGATCCACCGCCAGATCCACCGCCATTTGTGTCAGTGTCATCTTGATCTTGTCTTGATTTCAACACATAAAGTGGACTTTCCTTTTTGAAAAACATTAACCATACTAAAACTCCTACCCCAGAAATAGCTAATACTGATACAATAATTTTTGCTCCTTTCGTCATTTTTTATACGATTTCATTGATTTATTAAATAGTTCTAATAGCTCTTTTTCTTCTGCACTTCCAGAAGAAACTTTTGGCACTAACTCAAGCATACGATCTGCTTCTTGTTTGCTCAAATGCTTGGTAAATGAAGCTATTATTTTTCCGCCTTGAGATATTTCGTTCCATTGATAAATATCTATTCCAGCCAATTCCATAGCCTTGTAGATCTTGTAAAATTGTTCTTCTGTGGCTCTATTCATTTTACGAACAATCAGCCAGATCGCTATCGCTACTCCAACAGCTCCGACCACTATCAATGTTATTTTTGCTCCTTTTGACATAATTCACATTTAATAAAGTCCAAGAGCTCTAAATCGATCTGCAACCATGTCATAAGGTGATTTTGAAAAATAAAAATCGTCCCATTCGTTTGCAAATAACTGCGTAATTGTTGGATAATCAGTTGCGTGTTTCTCGTTATAATATTTATACAGCACTCGAAGTTGAGCATCAGTAAGAGCTAAGATCTTATCAGCTACATCGTAATAGAAAAATGCGTTATATCCCTCAATCTTATTTGCTATTTCACTGGCTAAAGCATTTGGCGACCACTGAATACCTGTACCAGTAGATCCAGTAGGATCATAACTACCCTCACCAGATACGGTTTGATCGCTTTGACCGACATTTGTAGAAAATTCACATTTTTTAGTTTTTTTATCCCACTTTCCTTGACGTTTTTCACATTCAGCTTGAAGCTTTTTGTTTTTGTTACGTTTAGAAATCATTACTATGACCATAATCAATACAATCACTCCAATGGTGGCTACTGAAATTCCTAAAATTTTCTTTTTGTTTAATCCAGCTAACATATTACAGTTTTTTAGTTATTCCTTTTGATGACCAAACTTGATTTATATGATTGATCTCCGACTGGTTTAAACAACCGTAGATCCATTGAGTAAGATCCCATGTATCTTTTATTCCAAAAGCTAAGTATAATTCCAAAAAGTCCAGATCATTATTTATATCCATTAAGATTCTTTGCGTACCAGTTTCATCACAATTCCAGTCCCATGAACTATAATGAACAGCGTCATAAAGTTTTTGAGCGTTGGAAGTGTACCAGCTCGGCTCATGAGAAAGCTTCATTCCCATTTGCTCCAACATCTTACGTTCATCTTTGACCTGTCCCTTATTTCTTATTGAGCTTAAAGTAGCTTGAATACGCTTCTTAAAGATCATGAATAAAACTATTGTCAATACGACAACTCCGATAAGACCAGCAATAGCACTTATGTTTTTACTAAATCTCATTAACCCAGCTTTTTATACTTCGGTATTATACCTCGCTTTTGTAATACATAGAGGATTACACTCCCTACAATGATATAAATCAGTGCGTTTCTCATTACATTTCAAGTGAATCAAAAGCATTTGGCTGATTCATAGCCGACATAACTGTACGGTGAATCATAATTGCCACTCCAACAGCTAAAGCTGTTACTAAAATTGCTTTAATATCAAAATTTTTCATGTTTAAATAATTTTGTTTTAATACTATCTACCATGAGAAGAAAACTTATCATTGAAAAGCTCTCCTTGAGTAAGATCTTCTTCTGGCACAACAACTGCTGGTGGAACAACGGCAGTGCCATTAGTTTTACCGTTTTTGCCATTCATATTCTTCCAAACGTAGTAAAGAACTATTGCTCCTACTCCGATCATTAACCATTGTGTAGTTGATAATTTCATTTTTTAAGCTTTAAAAAAGTTAGCGTTTCCGATTGTTTGATTTTGACTTCTTGCATTAGGATGTCCAGATATTTTGCAACATTCATCACATTTGTCTGGTCGAGAACAACCACTCACAGTCGTTCCGTCATCACATAGACAACCATAATATCTTTGAGCTCCGCCAAATCCTTTTGCAGAAGCATAAGATTCTGTCGATCCAATATTACCTAAAAGCATTTTTGAAACTAATTTGAATACCACGAATCCGATAGCTACTGCCAATGCTCCAAACAATAGTCCTTGTGGTGTTTTTTCTACTTTAAACATTTTTTTTTTTTTGATTTGTACTGTATTTAAGTTTGCGTCCTTAGTGATGCAAGTTTATTTTCAAGTGCCTTAGAAATTGCTTCCTTTCTGATCGCTATTCTTTGAGGCTGTTTTTCGGCTAATTTTTCACTTTTTTTGTTTAGGTTTTTGTAAATAAAATAAGCCACTACCCCAGCTCCAGCTAAAGCAACAATTCCAATTACTATTTTTACGTTTCTACTCATTACCAGCTAACATCTGGTATTACTTCGTAACCATAATGGCTACAACACGATTCACAGTCTTTATATTTAGTACCACGACATTCTTGATATTTAGTTGAGCCGTCCTTACGTTTACACCAACAGCCTATACCAGACGCTCCCAGTTTTATTTCAGAAGATCCATAACGCTTCCAAATGAAATAAAGAACTACCGCTCCTACTCCAAGCATTAACCATTGATTCGTTGATAGTTTCATATCGTTTTTGATTTTTAGTTACCGCAACCACAAGCACTTGACTTGCCTTGCATTTTTTCAGTTTGTTTTACCACTATAAAATAAATGGCTACCCCAAACATTACTGCCAGAGCTCCACTGACAAGATTTTGAATACGATTTTCTGTTGTTTTCATCGTTTTAAAATTAGTTATTAACACTGTATCTGCATCCATTAGATCCAGACATATTTTCTATTACTTTAGCGTTCAGCTCTTTTACGACAATCAATAAAATAGCTATGGCAATCATTCCAATAATCAAATTCTTCATGATCTATTTTTAGCCTGTTTAAGCTGGTTAATGACCACTACAAAGAGGATAACTCCAATCACAAACGTCCATTTTTGTCCAACTGTCATAGTTTACCACTCTGTTTTAATGTCAATCGCTCTATCGCATAATTGTTGACATTTTTTTACACTCATTTTGCCAAGATTCTCTCCATGACAAATACAATCCTCTCGCCCACCAAACGCTCCTAACTTCGTTTCAGTAGATCCATAACGCTTCCAAATGAAATAAAGAACTACCGCTCCTACTCCAAGCATTAACCATTGATTCATTGATAATTTCATATCTTACATTTTTGTTATTCGTGCAGTACGAGACTTCAAAGTTGGCATACACCACTCTACACAATCCGTACATGGTTTAGCTACACCTTTATAAACACCATCACACCAACAAGGACAAGCTGGTTTTTGTAATGCTGAAATATCTCCGACAATTTGTAAACCTCTTGAATTTTGAGCTGTGTTATTCATAGCCATTCGTCTATATCTCGCTTCACCGCCAACAGCGTGAAACTTATCTTCAAAAAGTTCCGCTTGAGTTAGATTTGCTCCTATTTCAATGTCCTCTTGAGTAATATCTTCTGGGACAATCGGTGGAACAACGGCAGTGCCATTAGTTTTAGCGTTTTTGCCATTCATATTCTTCCAAACGTAGTAAAGAACTATTGCTCCTACTCCGATCATTAACCATTGTGTAGTTGATAGTTTCATATCGTTTTTAATTTTTAGTTACTTTCTGGACAAAATTTATCACAGGTAGTATAAGAAGTGTACCATGCGTTAGATCCTTTTGGACATTCACAAGTGTAGCTTCTTCTTCTTGGTGCGAATCCAGTCGCTCCAGATTTACCCTCTTTACCAATTACTCCGAAATGTTTTAAAACGAAGTACAATACAACCAAACCAACTACTGCTGATCCAATTCCAATTCCAATTTTTGCTCCTTTTGTCATTTTTTTTTAAATTTTAACTTTCTAATTGTTCAATAATCCAACTGCGACACTTACGTTCACAACAGTCCATATTAGGCAACCAATTCGTGCAAGTACCCATGTAGCGTCCTTGACATTGACATTGTTGTTTACCCCAGCCAGATGCAGATGCAGTTGGCTCTTTTTCAAAATCTAAGTAAAAAGCATGGCTTTTAACGTATCGATAAACAAAGTATAATACTACTACTCCTACACCGATCATAATCCATTGATTCATTGTCAGTTTTTTCATTATATGTTTGGTTTTGGTTTAACAGTGTCTTGCTTCTGGATTTGATAAACCAAAACCAGAATCATTACTCCAGCAAAAAATACTATAACTTTTTTCATAATAAGTATTCTATTTTTTCAATTTCACGCTTTTCATATATATTAGTGCTCTTCATGTATAGCAGATCTTCTAAAGCAAAGTCATCATACACAAAAGTCATTGTTACTGACGAAAACGGTGGCATAGTAAAGAAAAAAAATTGATTTAATCCAACTATCATGTAATCGTAGATAATGTCAACCACTCCAGATTGATATTGCATAGGACTTAATTGACTGATCGGAAAATCGTTAATTACTACTACTTCTCCATTTGAATCTCTGCTTTGCCAACTAAGTGGTATGTTAAAGACCTGTATATCGCATAACATACGAATCATTTTTAGCTTTTTAGGAGACATTTGTTTATCATTTACGAGCTGTGTATAATCTTCAAATTCTTGTGGATTTGGTAGATTAGCAAAATTAACTCTCGTAGCTGGATCTATTATTGAATAATCACCCAAAATTGCCAGATCCGTAGATACAGGCACATTGTTTACAAAAGTAAAAGTATCAGTAGATAAATCTGTAAATGCAATATTTCCACCAAATAATCTCACTATACATTATATGGATTACTAAAATATTCTCCGTTATAGATCCTACGAGCAAATTTTTTCATCAGATCATATCTTTTTCGATTAAGATCTGATTTTGCTCCGTTGAATACCGTCTTAAAAGCATTAACATATTCACTCATGCTGAAACCATTTCCCAGATACACAGTCAAACCATTTAGATCCGCTCCTACTTCATTTCCAATATCTAAATTCATGAGTGGATTTTTGTAATAATGTCCATACTCATGCGATAGTGTTGCTATACGCTGGGAAACTGTCATTTTAAGCATATAATCTTTGCTTACTTCGATAGTTCCTGTTCGCTTTCCGATCATGGCTGGTGTTGGTAAATATTCTCCACCATACGATCTTAATTTGTCGAACAACACAATTTTAAATCGACCACTCGGAGAAATTCGTTTTCTACCGTCAGCATTTAATCGTGGGAGCTCAACAGCAAATTGCTTGATGAAATCCATAAACTCACGATCACCGCTTCCCAGATCCACATTCCATGTTTTTAATGGCATGATAACTGGTCGGCTTACTTCAAAGCTTTGATCTTTACCATGTGGTAATCGACCATTATTTTGACTGTAAGTTTCAACAATAATCTTTCTGCTGGTAACAGGTAGCTTTAAGATTACTTTTTTCTCTCCAGAGAGCACATCTGTACGCTCAAGAAGTCGATCTTTTGTGTCAGCATTATAGACAACGGTTTTTAGAATATTGTTAGGTCTATGAGACGTAATAATTAGTCCCAAATCCATAGGATTCTCACCGCTTTCTAATATATATTTCAAAGTACGCTTTTATTTGTTCTTTTTCCAATATCTGTAACCTAAATATAGTGCAACAGCTATTAAAATCAGCCACAAAATCTTTTTCTTGTTGTCCACTGGTTGTGCGATCTTTCCAGATCCTACCATTTCATCACCAGTAGTTTCTTCTTCATATTCTTCCACATATCCACCGCCAGATCCACCGCCAGTGTAAACTGGTGGTTGTCCAACTATTACTTCTTGACCTGTCGTATCATCAATCAATACATACGGTCTTGGTGTCCAAATTGGATAATTTATATACGTTGGATGATATGGTTTAGTTTGAAGAACGTCCTTAATTTCTTGCAATTCATGAATTAGAGGATCTGTCGTAGTTGGTGTCGTAGGTGCAATTTCGGCATCTGGATTTGGTTGAAGCTCTGGTGCTAACGGCAAAACTGGTTGACTTGGATCAGTAGGCTCTAATAGAGGTGGTTTGATCGGTGAAGTCGGTGGTGTATCTGATGTTGGTGGAACAGTTGTAGTTCCAGCAGTTCCAAAAAATACGTCTGACAAATATGCGTTTCTTCCTCTCATTTTTTTCGTTTTATCTTATAAATAATTAGTGTTGTTATCAAAGCTACAATGACAATCGCCACTATTGTTCTTATCGTTTTTCTTCTTTGCATTTGCTGATCTGTAAGCTCGTCTAATTCAGAATAAGTAGCTTCTCCACCAAATTGGCTTTGAACTGTTCCTAAAGTGTCTGAAATCGTGCCTAATGTATCAGTTAATGGCATTTTTTATTTCTTTTTTCTAAACATAAAATACATGGCAACTACAATTCCAACAATAAACAGTCCGACAATTAGCCATTTCCAACCCTTTTTATCATTACCTTTTATTTCATCATCTTCCGAATAGTAATCAAATTGAGAAGCACCCTCTTGAGTTTGATTTCCACCAGTAAACAATCCTATAACTCCGCCAATACTTGTAATCACTTGAGCTGATCCAGATAAGATCCCACCCCAATCAGTTTCAGTTTTAGTTTGATCTACACCGCCACTACTATTTTTTTGGTATGGTAAAATATTTGATCCAGATCCAGTATTTGTAATTGGTGGTGTAGAAGTGCTTGGAGTAAGCGTTGTATTAGGTATTCCAGATGTATATCCTGTGTTAGCAAAAGGATTACCCAGCATCTCTTCTGGTGTGCTACCTCCACCAACAGACATAGCTTTTAATTCTCTGGTCGGTGTTTTTGTGCGGAAAAATCCGTCATTTACTAACGCTTTTCCATAGAGAGCTCCCACTAAAGCTGTCATCATTTGACGGAAAGCCATTCCTTGTGGCGAAACATCAACTAATCTATTCTGAATTTCAGCATTTAACTTAGCTCTATTCCAGCCACGAACAGCTATCGGAGATCCAGTAACAATCAAAGCATTTTCTACTTCTTCTCTTCTGGCATCCGTTACTTTCGCAATTTTTTCTACAATAATTTCAAAAGCCTGTTCTGTGTTAGCACCCTGTAAAAAACGATCTTTTTCAACAACGATGCTTTTTCTATGCGGAGTTTCTTCGCCAGTAAGCGACATTTCGCTTTCAACTTTCAGTCCAGCTATTTCTTCTGGTGAAAGTCCTGTAATACTTCTTAGAGCACTTTTTTTAGTGCTCATAATAGATCCTACACTCTTTTGATTGTTACTAAAATTATTCATTCTGCTTTATTTTCTTTTTCCGTTAATGTATTCAACAAATAATCCAAGAGCAACACCACCAACTGTAAAAATTAGTTTTTTCTTTACTGATGCTTCTTTCATTACATAGGTCGCCACAGCATATCCTACTCCAGCTCCGACTAAAGCAAAAATAAGTTTAGTGTTACTTGCTTTTACTTTTGTCTCCACAACATCGAGCTCATGTTCACTTATCTGCTCGGCAAGACCTTTTGTAGAAACGTAACCGTTTGTTGTTTCAACGTATGGTTGTTCATCGATTAAAACAAACTCTCCTGTTACAGTATCTCCTTTTTGTAACGTGCCAACTGTTTCGTTGTCCAGATTGACAATATTACTTGTTTCAATTACTTCATAGGTTTTCATCATTTACTTTTTTATTGCGAATTTATAAATTAAAAATCCTAAGATTCCCAATATGATTAGTCGGAAGATCTTATCGTTCATTAACTTATTTGTTTGGTTTTCCTGTTTAATATTTTGAATCTCTGTTTGAAGAGCATTATTTCCATTTGGTTGAAATTCTGCTGGTACAGATCCGCTATTCATAAAATGAGTTACAGCATTTTGTCCGTTTGCCATGAAATATCCATGAGCTCCAGCTTTCATCATACAATGTGGACAATTACACTTATGCACTGTATAATCTTCATCTGGATCTGACAAAATACGAGTGTTGTCAGTTTCCAGTAACATTTCACGATCTGGATGAATCATAGCTAATTTGGTTAAAAAAGCTTCCTTTTCTTCCATTCGCAAATTTTTCATTACGGCTCTCAATCCGTCAGAGAGCTCTTCTTCGTCTCTTACACGAATACGAGAATATTCTCGATAAACTTCGAGTGCTTTTTTTGGATCTGAATATGCAACGTAATCAAATAAATCCATTATTTTCTTCTTTTAACAATTATGTATGCTGTCATAATAACTGCGACAATTAACAGTCCAGCAACAGCAAGGATTATTGTTTTCTTTGTGTCTGATGATGAAGCTTCTTTTTGTCCAGCGATTTGTTGCGATTGAACTTGAAGCTGTTGTTGTTGTAAAGTAAGAGACTGACGTACACATTCCTCGTAGGCTCTCTCTTTTTTTGAACAGTTATCATCGGATGAAAAGCTCCAGCACATAGGCTTCGATCCACAAAAAGCATTTCCTTGAGATATTGCACCAAGTCCAAGCCAGTCAGATCCAGAAAGCTCAATACCTACTGTTCCGTAGGTGGTTTCATCAGCCGATAATCGATTATTTCCTGTCCAAAAATCTTTTTTCATCACTTATTCTTTTTTCGGATCTTCAAAAATGCCCAAAATCCACCGATCAATAATCCAGCAAAAATGATACTTAGAATAATAACCTTTCTCGATTTTGACTTTCTTTCTTCGGCTTGTGCTTGTTGTTGTGCTTGACGATTGATCGCAGATGCTTGTGCTTGTGCTTCAATTTTAATTTGCTCTGGTGTTTTCCCCTGTTGAGCAAGTGTCAATGTAGATTGAGCTTCAAGTTCCTGTGCTTCCAGTAAAGATGCAATTTCTTGTGTGATATTTGCAATTTCAACATTAAGTGAATTTACTTCTGTCTGGTACTGGCTGATTTTGGAATTTTGAGTGGCAATCTTAGTAAGAAGTGGCTGGATTGTTTCAGTTTCATACTTTTGACGTTTTTCATCACAAGTTTTTTGAGAGTTATTCCAAGTACAAAGCTGATTTTTTCCGTACTGGTAAGATCTCGCATTTGTTAGCTGTGTGTTTAAATTCGTTTTAGTCGTTTGAGCAGTAGTTAGATTTCCTTGAGCTGTAACTAATTCATCGTTTTTTGTGCCTAAATCTGCCTGTAATTGAGCTATACGGCTTTGATCTCCAGTAGCCGAAAATCCATAACCGAAATCGTTAAGTCGATTGTAAGGATTTCGCACATTTCCAAATACTCCGTTCATTGTATTTTTTTTTAGTAAAAAAGGGCAAAGGGAAGTGAACACCCAATGCCCTTTTAAGTTAATTCAACCTATGATTTGAATTATTTTCTAAAAGATCTGATTCGAGCTTTAGAAAACTCTGTTACCGCACCTTTTCCGATCAAAGGCTTAGCGATATTGACTTTAGCTTGGATATAAACCGACATTGTTAACGATTCACCAGCAAGTACAGGGTACTCAAGGTGAGTGTTTCCGTCAATTTGAAGTCTGTAATCAATATCACGCAGACTGTCTTGGAACTGATCTGGCGATAAGTAAGAAGTAACTGTAATCGGTGTCTTAGCTTCTTGACCGTTAGAATCAGTCTTAACATACTGAATTGTTTGATCTAACTGTGTTACAGAAGTAGAAGATAAACGAATTTTCACAACTTCAAACGGCTCACTTGCCGATTGTTGTAACAACTGCTCGTAAGGAACAGAAGTGATCGCCATAGCGATTGTGATGTTCGCACCAGATCCAAAGTTAGCTTGTCCAACGTAACGGTTGCGTCCAAAGATGATAGCTGTTTCAGTACCACCCCCAGCATTACTGATGTTCAAAACATAAGGCTCGGTAGAACGAGAAGCTACTGTACCAGAAGCCATAGCAAACTCGTCTCCAACATCTTCCCAAGAATCGAATCCTACGAAGTTTTCACGCTCCGCCATTCGATCATACTTGTCGATTGTGTTCATCGACAATCTTTTAACTCCAAATGAATTTTTCATTTTTTTTCGTTTTTTGATTTTTGTTAATACTCGGTTGAATTGTCTTTATTCTCTTTTGTTACATATTGATTTTGCTCAACAAATGACGGTTAACAAGAGTAAAAATTGTTAATCCTAAAGCAATAGCTCCAACTGTAAAAGCGAAGCCTGTAACGTCAAATTTTTTAGTGTTTTCAGCCATGTTCGTTATTTTTTTACATGATAATTCGGTCTAAAAATAATTAGATCCAGACTTATCTTGAAAAGTTTATTTTTTATTTTGCGATAAAAATTTGATAAATTGCCGATAATAACTACATTTGGTTTGTATAAATTTGAAATGAAAAATTTTATAGCAATTTCTGTTACAAATGCTGGTGGTCGTGAGGTCGAAGAATTGACCGAAGCTATCAACAGAATTTTGTGTACTCCAATTCACAAAGACATATTTATTTATGATGTCTCTATTGAGGGGATCTCGAAAGAAATGGAAAGCATACTTAGAGCTTATTCTAACTATGGTGTCTTTTATAAAAGACAGAAAAAATGTAAAACTTTACCAGATACTCCAGAGGGAAATAATCAGCGTATGAATTATGCTATTGCCAGATCCTTACTTGATTTTAATCAAATAAAATCTGGTAGATATGCTGTATTTGTTCACCTAAATCAAAATATGATTTTTGACGGATTTGATCTCCAAGTTCTTGTTGATAACGCACAGCTTTACAGTGCTCTTTCTCCTGTCATAGAGAACGTAAATGGTATTGAGATCCTTTCTGCTCTGTTTGATCGCTGGGGAACAGAATTTTTCCCTCTGGACGAGCTTACTACATATCACATAACTGGAGCAGTAGAAGAAAGCTATACACTCAATCCAAAATGTTTTGCTTTGTCAAAAAGATATGCAAATCGATTGAGAGATTTTACACATAGCGGAAGAGATCCAATTAGCTATTTGAATGATTTGGTTTACAATTACGGTGGTAAACTACCTAAAATTGATACACAGATTTTTGTTCACGAAAACCTATATTGAGTTGTTTTCTCAATGTTTTCCATAGAAAAGACCGTTGGCAAATGCTGACGGTTTTTTTATTCTATTGCCATAGATCCCAGATACTCAATTTTCAGCGTACCCCCTTTGTGATTTACTCTATTAACTTGGCAGATTCGATCCGTATTACAATTAGCTGGAAGATCAAAACAATTCTTTGGAACATTATGCGGATTGATGTCGATGCAGTCTGAACATTGGTAAGGAAATACACCACGAATATTATAGTTGCTGTCCAAATAAATATTGTTTTGAGCGGAATGAAATGGCTTGTTCAAAACTCCAACTCCAGTAGTCCAATTTACCGTATCTGAAACAGAGGTACGCAATATAGCATTAACACCGTCAACACAGCTTATATCAAAACTTTCGTAGTCGCAGTTTATACTTCCCTCAACAATGTTTATACCTGTCGGAAATCCATTTTTAACAGCTTGATCGCAAGGTAGTGGTGAAGATCCAAATGAAATATTAAAACCATAAAGTGCAATAGTCGGTCTTAGATAATAAATGCTGTCTTTTTTTGCCCAGAAAAAACCTTGAGATTTAGATCCAGTTGTATCGACTGGTTTGATACCAAAATAACCAACTACGCTGTTCGGAGCTTGTAAGGTTAAATAAACTTTTACACTGTCCTCGCTGGACTTGTTAATTAACTCTATCTCCGTATTTGAAGATGAATATATTTCAGTCGATGTCTCGCAAGAAAAAGCAAGAATAAATAGCCAAATAATTGATAGGCTACCGAGTGTCAAAATTACACGAATTTTAGATTGTAAGTTCATTATGTTTTTTCTGCAAATATAAAAAACCGCCACTGAAAAACAATGACGGTCATAATCTATCTGTGGAATTTCTATCCCTTTTGGCAACGGTAAAGTAATTCTTCCATAGTCAGATAGAACGAAAGCTTGTCAGTTTTGATCGCTGGTGGATCTAATTTCCACTTGGTATGTAGGATCTCAATATCTTTAACTGGAAGATCTGCTTCGTCATCATCTATTCCAGCATATCTACTATACAGGTTTTTAAGTCTGGATAAGTAAAATTCATACCGTTCATCCATTTCTGGATAAATGTGCTCAAACTCCTTTTCCAAAAAGTCCTCGTTCCTCTGGTAAATATTTTTTTGCTTCTCTTTAACATCTAAGTCAGCTCGGAGCTTACTCATTTCAATTTGATTTTTATACCTCATTCTTTGCCATGTAAAAAAGGCTACAAGCATGAGTAGAATGTTCCACAAGCCTGTTCTTTTCATGGATCTTAAAAGCTTTTTTTGAAGATCTATTTGTGTTTCGAGCTCCAGCTTAAATCGTATGGCTGACTTGAGTTTAAAAACTTTATCTGTTAACTCAATAAGATCTTGTCTTTTTCTTGGTTTAAATAGCATATCCATTTTACTTTCCTTTTAGTATCAATAATTTGTTTGTCAAGTCATCTATATGTTTTTCCAGTACAATGATTTTTTCCTTATATTCTGGAAGTTTAATTAAGTAGCGAGTTTCCATTTTGCCCTCACTAACCACTGATATTTTTTCCACTTCGATCATAGGTTTTTATTTTTTTAGTTTTACGTTGCCATTATATTGATACATAAAATCACCGATCAGACGTTCCTCTGCTGTTTGACTACTGACGTTGTGCATTTTTATGTAGTTATTCATTTTTTTCTGATTTAAGGACAAACATTTTTTACAAGCTTCAATAAAATCTTCAATCGTATAATTGCCAGTAATTTTACTTGTTCTCATATCCAAAATTACAAAGAATCTGGGATCTATTCTGGTCTTTGTATCAACCATTGTATGAGCAATACGCAACACTTCCATGTGTCCAGAAATTTGATCCTGTATTTTAGATTGAAAAGGAGAATCATTTGTTTTGTGGATCTGGAGCACATTGATATTTCCCCATACTCTCGGTGGCAGAGCTCGAAATGTTTGAAGATTGATAAAAATATCTAATAATTTGTGCCTATTTGTAGTAAGTAGGTTAATCAGATGTTTTTGGTTTGCTACACTGGTAACATAGTTGTTTATATCTTCCAAATATAAAAGTCCATTACGAAACTGATAATGATCCACAATTTCACATAGCAAATCGTATTTTTCATCCATTCCGAGCTCTTCCCTTGTGGTCGGATTTAATGGTAAAATTCTTCGTACTTCAATCGCTTTTTGATTGTTAAATTTAGGTATATCTTGTACTGCTAAAGGAGTAACATCTTTAAATTCTAAATTCGTGTCATAGATCAAAGTTTTTCGAGCATTTGGATTTCTGGGATTGCTATACTCTTCATCAATGAATTTCTTGTTTTGAAAAGTTTTACCTACCCCTGTTCCGCCTACCGATACTTTTTTCAACGGCTCTCTTTCCATAATTTATTGAGGTTTTACTACTACTGGTTTTTTTCGCTTCTTTTTAGGTCGCTGATCGCCCTCAACTTCACTGTCAATCTCTTCAAGCTCTGCGGAAGCTTCTTCAATATTTCGTTCCGTAATTTCAACTGGTTTTATTATTGATAAACTTGGTTTCTGTGCTTTGTCTCCGTTAGATCCGAAGCTTAAACTTTTCACAGGTGATTCTTCTGGGACTTCTGGAGCTGGTGGTTGAACAGATCCCATGTTTCCATTGTTAGATCGGAGCATCCTCAATTCAGCTCGTAATTGTGCATTTTCGTCCTGTGCCTGTTGTAAACCACGCTTATTCAAAACGTAAGTATCAGAGATCTTACGGAGTGTTTTACGCATTTCCTGTTTAGCGTCATATCCAGCCTTACCTAAACTAATTAAGATTGTTACTACAACCATAGCCAGATTTGATTCTGGAGACATTTCAATTTGATGTTTTTCGGCTACAAGCATCAAAGCGTCCACAAGATCCTCTTTCGCATCTTCGTCCACTTTAATTAGCTCGTCAATCATATCATTATGTTCCTCAACGAGCTCGGCAACAGTTTTTCCATTGACCATAAAATTACGATCAATGAGGTCTTGTTCCTCAAGACCAGCAACGTGCTTTTCTGAAACCTTAGAGTATTTTTTTACTCCCCATTCCGAAATAAACTGAAATATTTTTGCAGATTGTTTGGCTAAACTACGAGTGGCTTTTTTTGAAGTTTCGCTCTGTGGCTTAACTTTCATTTCATCCGATGATTCAACCGTTTCTACATCTAACCTTTCTATCGGTTTCTCTGACGCACCTCTTTGTTTTGCTATTTCCCACGCATTAGGTGTAGCATCACTATTTTCTGGTAGCGGATTGTTACCAAATCTATCATGAGTTGTGGCTGTTTCTTCATTTGGTGTTAAAGCAAATTCGTTACTTGCTTTAAACATATCTTCTTGTTTAAAAGGAGCTGAAAATGGATTGATGTCTTTTACTTCAACAAAATCGCTCAAATTAAAATGCGGATTACTACTTTTTTCGGTAGTTATTTCATCCTCTGGTGTTAAAGTAAATTCTTCTTTTGGATCTGGATCTGGATCTGGAACTGGATCTAAATTTTCTTGAACTGGTGCTTTAGTTTCAGCTTTAATATTTCCCCTCTTTGATTGTACTGTATCAGTATTTTGCGCAGATCCATATTTCGCTTTTAACTTATCTCTAAGTGCATATAGATCTTCTGGAGTGGTAACGGTTTCAACTTCATCAATTCCGTTTTTTTCCATTATGTTCACAATTTCTTGAATCGCATGGTTTTCAAG
>Ga0180437_10002320_pt1 | contig 30713 bp, 40 predicted proteins | sample SS_ome_4_FD_132410 | JGI IMG/M metagenome (GOLD analysis project Ga0180437, IMG submission 132410) | Hypersaline lake sediment archaeal communities from the Salton Sea, California, USA - SS_3_D_1 metaG | ecosystem: Environmental > Aquatic > Non-marine Saline and Alkaline > Hypersaline >...
CCATTTCTCTTCTCCTTTGCCCCCGTTTCCGGGGGCTGTTGTTGTTCTGTGGCTGCTATTTTTTTAGCTCTGCTGCTATTTCATCCCATTCTGGATCCGGCGGGAACCCATGAACTCTATCCTCAATATCTAATAAATAGTTTTTAATGGCCTCGCGGGCTTTGCCTGCTGCATAGGGGTAGCGGTAGGATAGAGCGTCAAAAAATAATTGTGCGGGTTTTTCTTTGTCTCGATAATACCCTAAAAGAGTTTTTACAAATTCTCCGTTTGGGTGGTCTTTTACTTCACTAATTCTCATGATCTCGATATCGCCCCGATCCTCGTCTAAACTCAGGACCATTATTTCTGTTCGTTCATCGTTTAAATCATAATCCGGCTCAAGATATACGCATGATCCATATTCCTCATTGTCTACAACGTCGTAGGCGCCGACGTATTGCCATCCTGTTGATTCTTCAGCAGCCCTAACAATTGACCTGTGGATGTTTAATAGTGCTTTCATTTTTGTTATCTCCTTTGCCCCCGTTTCCGGGGGCTGGTTTAGTTTATATTGTTTTATCAATGCGATTTATATACCTCCATTTCTATATTCATTCATGACCCGAATTCTTCCTCAAAAAGTTTCGCGTATCTCTTTGCAGAGGCTTTGAATGTTTTTGACTTCATAAATTCAATTAATTCCTCACGGTTTGTATGGCCCTTTTCTATGGCATCCAGTAGCGTCAATTTTATGGCTGCTTTTGCGTATTCTGGATTCATTTTATGCAGCCTCCCTGATTTTTTCGGCGTCCGTCAATATCAGGTTTACGCAATTGCATATCCTGTCAATGAGCCGCATACATACGGATATGGCCGTTTCTTTTTTTTTGCCTGTATATCCCTGGATATATGACCATGCGCCACCCAAGTCTGCCTCATGCTCGTAACCGAGCATTTTTAGGATTACGGCGCCGCCAAGCTCTGCAACGACTTCATTTTCCATGTCCTGACCTGGCACTTTTTTTATTGTTTTGAGCCGATCATCGGCTGCGTGAATCATTTCATGCGCCCATGTTGATAGATTTTCGACTCCGAGAGCTATGACCCCGTTATGTGAGTAATACCCATAATATTTACCGCCCTTGCCATTAAATGATGTGACTTTGAGCCCCCATTTTTCAGCTACTTCGTAAAATGGGAGGGCTCTTAGCCTTGATTTTTCTTTTTGGTCTTCGGAGGATGCTTTCTCCCATTTTTTTTGATCATATATTTCTGTGTCTTCAAGCCGAAAAACTGGGATAGATTTAAACCCATACAAAAAGTTTTTTTCTTCTTGGTTGCCTGCCTCGTCTGTTTCTTTGCGCTTGGCAATACATGGGCCCAGGATGTGAAAAGCTTTCGCGCCTTTTTTGACCTTGCGGCCGGCTGCGCCCCACTGCTTAAAACCCCTGGCGTCTGATGTGCCACTGATGGCCTTGATAAATTGATTGTTCCATGACCATTTGTTTGATGGGATATCGTCTGATCTGTTTACAAATATGCTTTTCAGCGTTTCTGGGAGATCGCCGGTTTTGAATTGTGTTATGATCGCCTGGCAGGTTTCTTGACTTTTACCATAAAATTTAATAGACATGATTTTAGCTCCCTTCGCTTTGAGGGGTTTTTTGTTTCCCCTTGCCAGTGTTGGCGCACTGGCAAGGGGTTTTTATTTATTTGATTTTGTCGCTTGTTTTTTCAAAACGCCCGTATATTTCGCCGAATACTATACCGTTCTTATCTATTACCGTAACACCTCCAAAATCTTTCCATTTTTTGTACTGCCTCATAACCCCTGTAAATTTTTCGTGTCGTGTAAAACGGTCACCGTAGTATGATGGAAGAATAACCGCATAATTAAAACGATTGCCGAAATCTATAACCCTGTCGTACATATCGCTTGCAAGGTCATGAATTGTTCCTGTGTTGCTCATTTTTTGTTTAATTACAACTTTCATTTTTTTACCCCCCCTGTCTCACGTTTTCTCGCGCTTTATCACTATGCCGTAACAACCATGATCCGCCCTATATGCTGCCATTGCTGTATCAAGGTTTGGAGCGATGCAAGACCAACCGTTTTTAAAAATAAATCTGTATTCCATTTTCAATCTCCTTCGCTTGGGTTTTTGTCACCCTTTCGTTTGCTCGGTCTGCCGCCGATGTTGGAATCCTTATCGCATGTATAATTTATGCAGTCAAGATATTTTTTAATTAATTTTAAAATTAAATTGCAAATTAATTTAAAAATTATATTGTTTCAGTGGTTTAGGGCATAAAAAAATATTTATTTTAAAATTGGTAGTCGTTTTTTTGTGTTTTTAGGCGCATATAGGCGCATATTTTATTAATATATTGGCATTTTGAAAATGCTAAATTGCTGTTTTTATTGTATTAAGTAATTTGTAAAAGGTCTGAAAATCCCCGTGTCGGCAGTTCGATTCTGTCCCTCGGCATCAATGATTACAATAAGTTATTTTGTTTTTTTAATATTAAAATATTTTTTAGGCGCATATAGGGTGCGTTTTTTTGCCTCATCAATCTCATCGCCGATTATAGCCGCAACACGCCTGCACCATTTTTTTTATCCCCCTATCCCCCTGAATTAATTGGTCACATCATTTTTTACATAGTTTTTTGATAGTAATATCTATCTATTTTGATTTCCCCCGGTATGCGTGTATGTATAGGTAAAAAAATATGTAAAATATGTTAACATGCTGTCTTGATTCACAATATTACATCATATTTTGTGTGCAATATCATGTTTTGTGTGTTTTTGTGCGCGCTGGTGGTGGGTTGACTGTTTTTTTTGCGCATTTGGGGGTGTCGACGGATGGATGCGCTTCATGCAAATTTGATCATTTATGGGGGGAGGGGAGGTTTTGGTTTTGGGATATTTGTTGGTTTTTTTGTGGGATCAGGGGTGCTACATCCTGGGTTGTTGTGGAGCGTTTAGTTGTTGCATTGGTCCCTATGTGCGCCTGTCGGGTTTGGCTTGACTTGTAAGGCACTGATATGGTAAGATATTTATGCTTTTGACATGGGGTTATGTTATTCTGTTGTAATTTTAAGTTTTACCTGTAACTTGTTGAAAAGGTTGAATAAATGGCTGAATCACGCGTTTTGATAGGACGGCAGGCAATTCAGGATTATTTGGGGGTTTCTCGGCGCAGATTCGGTTCGTTAGTCGCCGGCGGGTTGCCGGCCGCAAAACGCATGATCGGCGGGCGGGAGTATTGGTTGAGCGACAAGGATCTGCTCGACTATTGGTTCAAAGGATTGATTGTAGGGGCTGACCTGGCGCCAGGCACTGTGTTTAATCGGTGGCAATCGTCGTTTGAGGATGGGACAGCGGCGACCGGTGGTAGGGCTTTGGTTTCCAATCCTAATTAGACAGCATTCACCCAACTTCCTCGGATCCGCCCAGCTTGGAGGCATTCAACCGGCTTAGTCGATTCCGCGTGGCTCGGTTGTTTTTGTTTGATTGGCGGGGGAGGGCTGCCGTTTTTTTCCGGCGGTTGTTTGTTGGGCTTGCTTTTCTTTTTCTCGTGCCCCGGTTTGGGGGGGGTACCCTTCTGTTTTGAAAATACTACCTTCGGCATTCACGGGATTTTATTTTTTTTCAAGAAGTTCCCTGACCGGTTCTCTGTTATGGGGTAGGGGGTCAAAATCGGTGCGGCGCGGTGTCGTAAGTGTGTGTCAAGGTGTTGTTTGGGGTGTGTTTGGGGTGTGTTTGGGGTGTGTTTGGGGCCCTAAATAAACTTTCGTGTTATGGAAGTTTACATGGGACGTGTATCCAAGATAGAGGCTTATGATCTGCGGGACGTGGTGTTGGGGCTTTATTTTGACAAGGGCTTCAACGGCGACGCAATAGCGGATCGGATAAACGAGGACCTGGCCACCCGTGGCATCAATGACTCAATCCACCGGGCGGCGGTGAACCGGTTTTTGAAGTCGGAACGGGAAGCCCGGCAGGCACAGGCCCGGGCGCAATATAAAGAATACGCGTCCGAAACACTTTCCAATGATCTGGATGCGCTTGAGGAAGTCAAGGGCTGGCATCTGTTTACTTTTCGTGATGAGAACAACAGTCACAAGAAACGGCGGAATGCGGCGGTTGATTTGGTCAAGACCATCGAGACGAAGCTGAAGCTTGCGCTTGCTTGCGATAGCGGCGACAAATCCCAGGTGCTTTCCATTGTTAAAAACGAGGTTGCGGCGCTAACGGACAGCGGGCGATCAGCGGGCGATCTGGATTATACAATATTCCAGCGGAACCCAACGGCGTTTGGTGAGGTTATTCTCGGCGAAACCTATACCGATGACGTTAAGACCCTTATGGATTCGGTTCGGGATAACCAAATCACAATTGCCCGGTCTGCGAATGCGACGGGCAAGACCCACGCGGCCGCCCGTATCGCTACCTGGTGGCTGAAATGTTTTCAAGACTCCCAGGTGTACACGGCCGCTGCGCCGCCTGAGAACAACCTGAAAAAGCTTTTATGGGGTGAGATCGTCGGACTGACGGAGAATCACCCGGACATATTCAAAGATTTTACAACGCAATCCCTCCATATTTCAAGGTCGGCACAATCTTTCTTGACGGGTGTGACAATCCCAATGAGCGGGACGGAGCAAGCCCGTGAAGCGAAATTCTCAGGGAAGCATGCGCCGCACCTTCTTTTTATCCTCGACGAAGGCGACGCGATTCCTGACGAGGTGTACCGGGGAATTGAATCATGCATGTCCGGCGGCAATGCGCGGCTGCTTGTGATGTTTAACCCCCGGGGTGAACAGGGCGAAGTGTGGCGGATGGAGCGGGACGAACGTGCTGCAGTTGTCGAGCTGACGGCGTTCCGTCACCCCAACGTCATGACCGGGGAAGACGTAATACCCGGGGCGGTGACGCGGGATAAGACCATCAGCCGGATACATAAGTGGACACGGCCTTTGTCGGATGGGGAGCAGCCGGACAGCGAATGCTTCAGGCTGCCGGAATTCCTCGAAAACGAAACCACTGTTAACGAAGCCGGAAAAGAATACCCGCCGTTGAAAGCCGGATGGTATAAAATCATGGAGCCGGCATTTGCCTATATGGTTTTGGGGCAGTACCCGAGTGTCGGATCTTCACAGCTAATCAGCCGGGAATGGGTATCGCGGGCGAGAGCGCGTTGGGATTCCTATGTTGTGGAAAAGGGCGAAGTGCCGCCGGCCGGCGTACGGCCGGTGTCCGGCCTCGACGTGGCTGAATTCGGCGTTGATGCAAATGTTTTTTGCAGCCGCTATGGCGGCTGGGTGGCTCGTATGCGGTCATGGACGGGCATGGACCCGGTCGCGACGACGGACCGGGCCGTCACCGAAGCAGCGGAGGCGGGGTCTTCTTTAGTAAATGTTGACGGGACCGGTGTCGGTGCGGGGGTTGCGCCCGGCCTGGTGAAACAGGATATTACCGCTTTTTCAGTAAAAACGGCAGGAGCTGCCACAAAAACAACAGAACTTGGCGATTTCAAAATACTCCGCGACCAGCTTTGGTGGGAATGCCGGCAATGGCTCTGGAAAGACCCAGGGGCGATGCTTCCGCCGGATGACTTGCTGATTGAAGAGCTGCTTCTCCCGGATTACCGGGTTGACGGCGGCAAGATCAGGATCATGCAAAAGGATGTGATGAAAGAAAAACTGAAGCGGTCACCGGACCGGGCCGATGCGCTTGTGCTCACCTTCCATGACCCAGGCCAGCTATTCTCAGAGGCCGGTTAATGATTCCAAGAAAACCGATAATCGAGAAAGACGGCGACAGGCTTATCGTTCAAAGCCGAGAGCGGCAGGTGTATCTTGACCGCCGGCTTTCTTTTGTATGGCCCGATGCCGGGTTCCCCGGGTATTTCGTTATGGTTGGAAGGCTGGACGAAAGCAGCATCATTGACGATTATCCCTACGTCATTCTTGACGAGGGTGAACGGCCGGACAAAAACAACCTCTATGAAGCGGTTATCGCATCAATGCGGCGGTGGCATGCAAAATGGATGTTCGCCGAGATAAAGGGGGGCTGGACGCTGCTCAATATCAATTTCGCCGCCTGGCTCAAAAAAATGAACGTCACCGGCGTTCGCCTTATCGATACACATGAGTTTTCAGGCATCCGTGAAACCATCCCGATGATACGGTCGATGATAAAACATGGATCGATAATCATGACAGAAGGCCCGCTAAAACGGCAGTTATCTCAAATAACATCCGAAGATTTGCGCACATCGGACGGGAAGCCGGTAGAATCACGGTTCCCGGCGGTGTCTGCGTTCGGCAATATTGTCAATTCATACGAGCTTTATCCGTTCAAGAAGCGAAAACGCAAAAACACGCAAAGCAAAAAAGAGGGGTATTCATGAAGCGGGGGATAAAGGGACGCGATATCCTGATTGTGTGGACAATTGCGGCAATACTCATATATTTAATCCGATTGTTTTGAGGGGATACCATGACGGCAACACATTTTACCGACCTGACAATAGACGACGACCTGATTGTTTTGGGCGACGCGACCATCACAGGTTCAACAACCATCACCGGCACATTGACGGCCGATATCACCGGAGATGTTACCGGAGACGTTACCGGAGACGTTACCGGAGACGTGACAGGTGATCTGACCGGGGATGTTACGGGCGATTCCGGCAACTGCACCTATACCGCAATCGGGACAGTTTCAGCCACCGGAACGGCGGATTTGTTTATCGCACCGGCGGATGTGACCATCACCGGCCTGAAAATAACAGTGACGACCGGAATAACCGGGAATGATGTCAATTATTGGTCGGTAAAAGCCGTGAATAAAACGGCGACGGAAGACCTGTCGAGCGCGACGGTTGACACAACTTCCGGCACGGACATTACGGCCGATACCGGGTTTGATATTACCATCGATCAGAACGCCGACATCGATGAGGGCGAAGTGATCCAGGTGAGCTATACCAAAGCGGCATCAGCGGCGGATCTTGTAAACCTTGCGGCGTCCGTCGCATGGAAGACGAGGTAATCAATGCCGACCGGAAGCGGGAGATCCGTGACACTTGAAGACGGCGGGTTCATTGTCCTTGCGGGGAGTGCCATCGGGTACGACGATTTACAAGTATCTGCGTCTGCCGCAAAACTGCCCGCATCTTCAGCGCCGACATGGACAACTTTCGACTTTAATATTCCCGGCGGGGTTGAATTTAATGTTTTGGGTTTTGGCATTGGAGAATATCAAGATTTGTATATACAGACATCCCATCGGCAGAAGCTAAATACAATCCTTGACAACCATATCCACTGGACAATCCCGAGTGATTCCGCATCTGATAAAATTAAGTTTCAACTGGATGTGATCGCTGCGGGGATAAATGAAGCTTTCGCGGTACCGCCCGGGAGTCCATTTACATCTGAGCATACGCTTTCCGGTGATGAATCAGGCGGCCATAAATTGCTTGACCTTGCGGACATACCGGCTGTTAATACAACGCCGTCCACGATCTATATTGCAAGGCTGACAAGGATTGCGGCGTCAAGCAGCGACTATTCATCGGATGTATATATCCTTTTCAATGACAGCCACTACATGATCGATACGCCGGCTGGAAGCCGGCAGGAGGGCAGCAAATAATGGCGATCCCGACCAGTTTCAGGAATGGGGTTGAGGTTAACGGTGCGGTATTTGCCGCCGACGATGCGTTCTTTATCGGCGACCGGGACACAAACGGTAGTTGGAAGATGTACAGCAATAGCGGCGTCTATACCATCGCAAGAAGAGAATCCGGTTCATGGGTTGACAAATTCACATTGTCGGCGGCCGCCGGGAACGAAACAGGAATTATTTTCGGCGACGGAACAACGGACGGGAGCTGGAAGGTGGAGCAGTCTGACGACGGGCTTGTTTTCTCTATTCTGGACACAACATGGGTGCCGACATTCACCATGACGGAAGAAACCGGTGACGAGACGCTGACGTTCGGAGAGGATCTAGGCCTCGATACGCTTCGCATACGCACGGACGGATCCGAGGGGAAGTTTTATTTTGACCATGTGATACAGGTGGACCCCTCAATACAGATTGCAAGCGGCGTTACCATTGCGCCGGAGACGGGGGATATAAGCGCTGTAGAGGTCACTCAAAACAGGGTAGTCCTTGACCAGTCGGCGGCGCCGGATGACCCGGATTCCGGGTATAGCACCATGTGGATGGACAGCACTACCGGTGACATCATGATAAAAATTAATTTCGGCGGAACCACAAAGACGGCGACGCTGGCGGACTATTCGGCGCTATAATGGCATTATCGAGACAAGGCAAAGAACAGCAGCGGCAAGACGGCACCGCAAGTGTCGCCGGCGGGAGCGCGTCGGTTGCGTCCGGGGGGTATGATATGGCCGGAAGCGCCGATCTCGCCGGGTATCAAATGGAGATGGGCGAAGACCAACGGCCGCCGGCGGATTCGCCGATGGACGGTCTTTCAAGCCATTGCCGTGATCTTTACGAGGAATACCGCAGCAGCGACTACCGAAAGAAAAAGATTAAAGAGATAGAAGAGTCAAGGAAACGCTACCGCCAGGAACGCCCGGCCGCTAAAGATTATCCTTGGCCGGGCTGTTCAAATAAATCGCTTGGGATTGATGCGATTGTTGTAGACACCCTGCTTCCACGGATATACTCGCAGCTTTTTGGCGATTCGGATTTCATATCCATCGAGCCGCAGGGGCCGGAAGATGTCGAGAAGGTCGATGACATCAAGGCGGCTGCGGGCTGGGCATTGAATACCAATTGCAAAATCAAGGCCCAAATGCGCGACCCCATCAAAGATATGCTGATTGACGGCACTATTTTTTTGCTGCCGTCATGGTCCGAGAAACCGGCCTACCAGGTTATACGGGTACAAACCCCAATCTTTTCCGATATGTCCGGCCAGTTATGGCCGATGCCCCAGGAGCGACAGACGCCCCAATTTAAGGCGATGGTCCAAATGGGGGTGTTCAGGTATGCCGGGGCGACTGAAGACGTGACACAGAGCGAAACAACGGTGTTCAAAGCCGATATCGAAGCAATCAACATATATGATTCGTTTTGGCCGGATACCGGCGAGGACTGGGAGGACCAACCTTTTCTTCGGATGATTTACCCGACCTACGAAGAACTTGAAGAGATGAGCGAAGAAAACGGCGGTCCCTACAAGAACATCACGCCGGATTTGATAACAAACATGGGGCGGGATTCGGCGGAAGAGCCGGACACGGACGCCATGAATAAAGGCGTCCGCCATTCACAGTATACCCGCGAGGTCCATATTCTTGAATGCCATGTGCCTTATAGAGGCGAATGGTGGCTTTGTTCCTATGCCGTTCAGGGGGCATGGCGGGAAGTGCGGCGGCAACCCATGCGGGACGTTTTCGGCCACGGCCGAAAGCCTGTTCACAGGCTTAGCATTTTCAGGGAAAGCAACGAAAGCATGGGCACCGGTTTGCCGGCGAAGATCCGGCATTATTCCACGGGTTGCGATGACCTTTACAACCAGATGATAGACTGCGGAACGGTTGAAAACCTCCCGTTCGGGTTTATTGAGTGGGGGCCGGGCCTGGATGATATGGACTGGGAAGTAGCCCCAGGGAAATGGATACCCCTCCCGGCCGGGTCAAAAGCAATCCCCGTTATCCACCCGAGCCGATCCGCTAACTTTATAAACTACATTGAATTGTTGCTTGGGTTCATGGAACGAATGGTCAGCCTTTTGGACGCGACCATTGCCGGCCGGACCAACGCAAGCGGCGCCGTGACTGAAACATACGCCGGCATGAGCCTGCTTGTTCAGGAGTCAAATATAAAGCATCAATTTATGGGGGAATCCATTAGAGATACCCTTGGTGTGATGGTGCGGGACATTCTCAGTTTGTATGGTCAATTTGCGCCGTTTGATTCAAAGATGCGGATATTTGAAAACAACGCATATGTATTCAAACCATTTGATTTAAAGGCAATCCAATGCGAATACGATGTGACGATAAACGTTGCGAACGCCAGCGCAAACAAGGCGCTCAACCGGGCCGAGAAGATGGAGTTGTATAAAATTCTCGGCAATTCGCCGGTTGGCAATTTAGTCAAATCGACTCAAGAGCTACTCAAAACATATGATCTGAAGGATGTTGATAATTGGATCAAGCCGGAGGTGACGGCGATGATCCAGGCCATGCAGCAGGCGCCAGAGCTGCCCAAAGTGGTTGCTCAGTATATGCAGCAGCGGGAGCAGCAGCAGCGGGAAAAACAGATTGCGGATGAGGCAAAGGCGAATATCCACCGGCGGGAAGTCGAGCGGCAGGTCGAGCGACCTGTTGAAGACCGAAAAATATTTGACCAGTCGAGGGAATCGGCTAAACGCCAGTTATTGAAACCGGCCGGAGAACGCGCGGCGTTTGCGGACATGATGCCGGCCATGCAAGGAGCGACCCCAATATGACCCCTTTTGAAAGCGGCATTAATGCATTGCTCGGGTTTGAAGAGCAGCTATGCGTTAGAATGCACCAATCACCGGAGCCAGGCGACAGAAGCCAGGCATATCATCAGGCACATGCGGTTCGGGCCTGCATAAACAAATTTGCCAAAGCGTTTTTGTCAGAAGATGATTACAAAAAGTTTTGTGACAAAATCGGAGAAATGCACCGGACGGTTGAAATGAGATCTTTTAATATCAACCTGACATCGGAGGGGGGTTGATATGGCGGAGATCAGATCTTTTTCATTCGGAGACGAAGCGCCGGATACCAATATCGGCGGGTTCAATGACATCACATTAGCGCCTGAAGATATACAGGATGAAGCCCCGGCGGCACTGGCCGGCAAAGATGAGGCTGAAGAAGATGATCCAAGAGGGAATATTGAAGGGGATCAAGTTCATCCCGATAACCAGGGGCAGCCCGATAATGAAAATTTTGCGGGAAGAGCCCCCGAAGCTGACCCCGTACCAGCGCAGGGAGATAGCGAGGCCCAACAAACCCAGGGCCAGCCGGATGAACAGTCAAATCAAAAAGAAGGAGTGCCCCAACCCGACGAGCAGATAAAACTGCTTATCGCGAAGCAACAGGCGCAGATTGACTACCTGACCGGCCTGCTTTCATCCCAACAGGCTGGCGACGGCAACGGGCAGGCACAGGCGCTGGAAAACGCCGCCGCCAATGACATCGGCATAACAGAAGAGGAAATTGTCGCAGACCCGGTGGGCGCCATTCGCAAAGCGGTTGACGCGAAGATTTCGGCATTCCGAAAAGAGCAGCAGGCCCAGCAGGCCCAGCATCAGCAATCAACTGAATTGAAAGCCAAGCAGGAGCAATCCTGGTCGGTGCTTCAGGAGCGGATGCCGGTGTTTCAGAATGAGCATGTTCAGCAGATGTGGGCAAACGTATTTTACAACCCGGCAAACGGGTATTTGAATGACCCGGCGGGGCCGATTCGGGCCGGCAACCATGTCGCAAACATGCTACGAGGGATGGGCATGGCGCCGCAGAATCAGCCACAGGCGCCGTCAGAACAGGCGGCGCCGCCCAACAACGCAGACATAAAAACGGTTGAAGCAAACGCGGCTGCTGCGGAAAGGGCAAGACAGGCCCGCGTAAAAAAAAGCGCCATGCATGGCGGCGGCAAGGGGGGCAACCGACAGAAGGTAAGCGGGTTGAAGCCGCAGCATCTTCAATACGCAAAGGAGTTCGGGCTTGACCCATCGGCGATAGAGAAAGTGATTGCGGGGAGGAAATGAAAACAATTATCGGCATTATGATTTTGGCTCTGGCAGTCGCAGGATGCGGGGCAACCGGGAAGATCGACAAGGGCAAAGCGGAAATTGTTGCGGGGAAAATTATTGAAATCGGCATGTCAGTCGAGGAAATGATCGATATCCTTGGCGCACCTGACAGCGCATCCACCGGTACAAGAGATTTGAGCGCAATGCCGGAGATGCAATATCAGTACGGAGATGCGGTTATTTTAGTCCGGGACAGGAAGATAGTGGAGGTGATTCGATGAGGGCGGCAAAAGAAGAAAAACGGAAAGAAGACGGGCCGGAAGCAACTCAGTTGGCCACCCCGGAGCAGCCTTCGGCCATGACGCTATCAGACATTGACCGGCAAGTTCGTCAGGCCGTTGACGCCTCCATTGCGGATCCCGTTCGCATCGATTCCGTGGAAGAGCTTGCTCACAGAACATGGATGGCGGTGCCAAAAGTGTTTAAGGAGCAGTACCCGGAACGATCATACAAATGGCTTTCGATCAACGGGCTTCACTCTGACCTGACCAGCGCAAACGGGCTTTGGCAGCTTGTCAACCGAAGCAATCACCCGAATGTGCCGGACAGTTTTTTTGACCTTGCGACCGGCGGGGTGATTTATTCAGGTCAAAACATCCTGGCTTATACCTGGCTTGATAATGTGGTGAAGCTTGAGAAAAAGACGCTCGCGGATTTCGACGCTGGTGAAAAGGCCATGCGGGCAAAATTCAACCAGACATACCACGGCGCGGACGGGAAAGCGGCGGTTGTCATGGAAGAGGTTGGTGACCAGGGCAAAATGACGCCCGGGACACAACCAATCGTTATGACAACCGACTCGGATTACGATTTCGGATCGGTATAATAAATTATTAACCAAATAAACAAAGGGGTTCAACATGGCAAACACAGACGGCGCTTTCGGTTTAAGACCGGTCCACAAGGACGCGCGAGTTAACAAGTACGCAGTCACCGCCGGGGCAAGCAAGATTCACATTGGGACGCCTGTGCTTATGGCTGCCGGAGGCACGGCATCCGTTGGGACTGCCGCCGCCCTGCTTTTGGGCGTTGCGGTTGGTTTTTTCGATGATGAGGGCGTTCCGCAAAGCTACTACCCCGGCGGGAGCGTTACCGGGTGGCATGTGATGGTAGCGGATGACCCAAGGCAGGAATTCGTGGTACAGGAAGACAGCACCGGCGGGGCGCTTGCATTGACAGACCGTGGGCTGAACGCAGATCTTGTAGCAGGCACCGGAAACGACTATACAGGGTTGAGCGGCTGGGAACTTGACAGTTCGACAGCCGACACAACCGATACGCTTCAATGCCGAATCATAGACCTTTACGATGACCCGGACAACGCGGTCGGGAATTATGCAAAATGGGTGGTAAGAATCAATTACCACTTCCACGGCGACAACACAGCAGGCATCTAAAGTAAAAACGGCTAAGACCCCGGCCGATAACAGATAAGGAGACAAAAAATGGCAACTGAAGCGAGAAGCACATTCAACAATTTCCTGCAAGATACGCTGTTCGCAGTGGCTCAGGATAAGGGGTTCAAGCGGCATCCGCAGGAATGGAAAGACTGGTGCGTCACCCGGACCAGCAAGCAAGCCTATGAAGAGTCAGGCTACATGAGCGGGTTCGGTTACCTGGCAAACAAGCCGGAAGGCGCGGACGTTTCTTATGATTCCAGAATCCAAGGGCCGGTCAAGCGGTGGGTTCACGATACATTTGCCCTTGGCGTTCGCATCACAGAGGAAGCAATCGAAGACCTTCAAAAGTATGTCATGAGTACCGCAATGAAAGACCTTGGCACTTCTGCGGCGGCGACCCTGCACAAGATGGCGACCCGGATGCTGATGACCGGCACCGCGACCACTTACCATACCACAGGCGCAGGGGTTGCGCTTTTTAGCGCAAGCCATTCCCTGCTGGGCGGCGGCACATGGTCAAATTTGGGATCGGCGGCGACACCGACAGAAGCGGCGCTCACGGCAGCCATCCGAAATTTTGAGCAAATTACCGATCATCGGGGAAAACAGTATGCGCAGATGGCAAAGACCGTTGTCTGCGGCCCAAGCCTTGAGTTTACCTTCGATAAGCTGCTTGGTAGCACCTATGAGCCGGATACCGCCAATAATGCGGTCAATGCCGTGATCCGCCGCCGAAAGCTGAAGCTTGTCGTCGATCATGAAATTACCGATGACAGGTGGGTGGTGTTCGGGGAAAAAGACCCGGATGTAGGGTTTATTCACTTTGACCGAGTGCGCCCGACCATGAGCCGCCACGGCGACCCCGACACCGGCGACGCCCTTTTTGTTGTTCGGTGCCGATTTTCGAACGAGTGTAACGACCCGCGTTCCGCTTACATGATTCCAAATGCATAGGGAGCGCGGCTAATGGCTTGGCAGAAAAACATGGGGTCAGATCTGCCAGAACAGCTATACCCCGCCCGCGTGCTCTACAACGCGGGCGGGAGTATAGCGACCCCGCCGGAAGACGATGACGTAATCAGCACGCTGCTTATCTGCGACATTTGCGGACGGCCGTTTAACGACAAGGCGGAGGTCGTTCGGATGGATAACAAAGTGCTGCACAGCGAGTGCATAGATGAAAGTTAAAGGTATCAAATGGCAAACGCCCAGACGGTAACAGCGGCGCAGTTGATTACCCGCATCCGGTATGATCTTCGCGATGCGAACGCGCATCAATGGGCGGACGCAGAGCTTTTGTCGTATATCAACGACACGCTTGAGCTGATATACGAAATACTCGTTGACTGCGATTCGGAGCTTATTCGGACAGGGAGCGGCACGTTTGACACCGTTTCAGGGACGGAAGCGTATGACCTCGCATCGAATACTATGGGCGACTTTTGGTCGCCATACCGGATATGGTGCCCGACGGACGGACCCAAGGAGTTGACGCAGGTAAACACGGATGAACGGTACGAATACCAGGTAGACGCAACGACCTGGAACCAGGGGGAGCCGTGGTTTTATTACCTTGAAGGGGATAATATCGGGATTCTGCCGATACCGGACGGGATATACCAAATTAATCTCAAATATTATCCGAATTTTGTCCCGCTTGCGACGACTGCCGCAAACATGCCTTTGCGTAATTTGTTCAATCTCCAGGTTATGGAGGCGGTTAAAATGGAGGCCAAGAACCGCGACATGGTTAACACGGGGATTGAAACCGCTTTGATGGCGCTGTTCCAGGATCGGGCGGCGGCGATTATGCGCAAGCGCGGGAAGCGGGACTATCAGATGATGCCGAGGTTTAAGTGAGATGGATAATCATATGCCTGTTTTTGTGCGGGTGCGATGGGTTGGATATGTATAGCGAACTTTACCGGCAGGCAAACCGTGTGCGGACACCAAAGCGGCAAGTGGTAAGCTGGGGGCCGTTTACCGGCGGGCTTGTCACTGCGCGGGAAGCAGAGCGGTGCAACCGGACAGAGTGCCCGGACCTTCAAAATATGGTGATAGAAACCGAGCGACTGGTGCGGACGCGGGATGGATTGTCGGCCGTATGCAGCGGGGTTGATGGCACGGTTCTTGCGGTAAAAGACGTTACCGTAAACGGAACAGATTATACAATCATCGGCGGTGATGACGGTGGTCTTGTATCTCATTCCGGGACACTTTACAAAAAAGACGGGACAAGCGTAGAGGCGTTTCAGAACGATGCTTACCTGGCCGGGCCGCCGAGGTTTGCGGCATTCAATGACATGCTGATGATATTCGACAGCGGCATGCTGAAATATTGGGACGGTAAGCCATGGGCAACCGGCGCCACATACGAGGTTGTTCTCGGCGCTTATGACGCAGGCATCGGCGCTGACGCCTACCTTGCGGACTATCGTTCGCCGGGGTATGCCGGGATCCGGCAGCCGGAGGCCCATATCGGTTCGGCTCTCGGGAGCGGGGGCGGGAAATCCGGTGTTGCTGTCGGTGTTTCAATCCCGGAGATAGAGACAACGACCATATCCATCGGCTTGCCGACGGTAACGGTGTCGCTCGGAAGATGGGGAAACGGATACGCCGGCACGGAAACGCCGGTGACAATAAAGCTGATCAATATCCAGAGCGCGGTTGAGGTGGACATCGCCGAAGCCGACCTTGTTGACCCCAGCGATCTGCCGCAGATAACCACAGCCGGCGGAACGGACCCGACGGAATATCAGGAATATACATACACCTTTACGACAGCGGATTTGTCCTATACCCCAGGAATGCCCGAAAGAATGGGCATGACATATTTAAACCCAAATTACCTTGTAGCGGTTGAATTCGCCGGCGGGGATGCGTCAAATTATGTGTATGTCCAGACATACACAATCGATTATTATGGGGTATCCGGGAACAAGTATACTTGGGGCGGTTCGAGCTACGGGACAACGGATCCTTATTCAAGAGCCGTCATGAGCGTTCGCAGGAACAGGGCACCGGACGCCATTGACGGAATAGTTCATGCTAACCGGCTGTTTGTCATTGAGGGACCGGACGGGACACACCCGGACCGGTTGTGGTACAGCGGCGCCGGAAACCCGTTTGACTGGTCCAGCCCAAACAGCGGCGGATATATCGACACCGGGAAACCCATTGGCGGTATCGCCTCTTTTTACGGGGATGTATGGGTATTCGGCACCACCCGTGATCCGTCGCTGCGGCGCCTGACAGGCGATACGCCGGCGGAGTATGCCCTTGAAGATACCATGCAGGAGATTGCCGGGCATTACAAAAGCATTGTGACGACCCCGGCCGATGTCTATTTTCTCCATCCGGCCGGCATGGATTCCGTTCGGGTGATGCAGGAGTTCGGCGATGTGCGGGCTATAAGCCAGACCATGGCGATCAAGGACGTTGTTACAAGCAATTACGACACCACGGCATTTGCTGGCTATGACCCCCACAGCGGCCTGGTGCTGCTGAAGCTGAACGATTCAACGGACGATATATATGCGATTCACACCCGGATAAAACTATCCCGGACAATCGGTGATATTGTCTATCAGGTTTCTCCTATTGCTAAGTGGGTGCTTAATCTGCCGCAGATATCCGGTAATGATCAATCCCCGACGGCTTTTGGCAGCGGCGAGGGTTTCGCTTATATCGGGACGGATCAGGGTGCGGTGTATAAGATTGACAACAGCGTTGTGACCGACGCCGGCAACGCCGTCTCCTATAGTTTGAAGACGGCCTATATGTCAACGCGGTTTGGCGAGATGAACGCAAGACGTGCAAACTTTGACGCGTTCGGGGATGACGGCGGCAGTCTGAGAATCATTTTTTACACGAATCACAGCCGCACGGCGCTGTTTTATCAGGACATAGACCTGCCGACAAGCCTTGTTTCATCCGACCCGGACGACCCTTCCGGCGGGGATGATTTCATGCTGAACTTTGACCGGTTCAACGTGAACTTCCCTTTCAGGGCATTGATGATGGAATATTCAAATATCACCTTGAACGGGAATAACCCCATTTATTTTGGCGGGATATCGGTTCAGGGATTTAACAAGGGGAGTTTGTAGCAATGGCAATGCCGACGATTCAAAGCCAATTTTTAAGCGATGTAAACAAGACATCGAATCCGGGCAGCCAGGGCCAGGCAGAAAGCGGCATCCTGGATTTTTCAAATATCACGCCCAGCTATTCATACAGCAGAAGCGCAAGCGGGCTGGGGCCGACAGCGTTCAACCAGTTCAAACCGCTGCTCGGAACCGGGCCTGGGAGCATGCCGGACCTGATTTCCCAATGGGGCGACCGGGCCATGAGCCAATACAAGGTTGGGCAGGACGATATCATAAACGTCATGAACCAGGTTGCGAACGACCGGGCCGCCAGAGGGATAATGGGCGGCACTGAGGCCCAGAACCTTCGGGCAAACCTGCTGGGGCAGCTTGCGCAAAGCACGCTCGACAACCGGGCCAATGTGCTGGGGCAGGTGATGGATCTTTCAGCGAGAGCCATGCCGCAGCTTTTGAGCCTGGGGCAGCGAAGCGACAGTTTTAATTTTAATACAAGCCCGGATGATTACCGCATCATCGCGGACATGATACAAAGCGGGTTTACGGGATGACGGAACCCATATGCGAAATATGCGGGGCGCCCATGGTGATAGACGAATGGGGCGGATGGTACTGGACCTGTTTTTCATGCGGCGCAATCGGCCGGCTGGCGACTTATGAGGAAACCGACCGGCAGCAGGAAAGGCTTCAGGGCTAAAATGTGGACAAGCTGCTTGATTTGTTTGTTGAGTACAACAAAAAATATAAGGAGCTATTTCAAATTGTTTATACAGCGCTTGGCGGGCTTGTCGGCATCATTCTCTATCGTGAGCGTAAGAAGTACAAAGAAGGCACGGACGCGGCAAAGGTAGCAGAGAACGAGAAAAGAATAAAAGTGATCGGGGATAAAGTTGAAGATTTGGAGGACAAGATTTCATCGATAACCGCTAATGTCCGGTCATGCCAGAGCGCCCGGCCGCAGTTGATGGCGCCGATAGAGGCCCGGATAAACGAAATGGAGAAACGCTTAATTTTCATGCTTGAATCCAACCGGGAAGCGGCAAAACGCGAGAAAGAGCATGAAGTTGCTATGCTTATGAAGGAAATTGAAAGGATGGTGAAATAATGCCGAGCATGGGCGGCAGTGGAGATTATGGCGGAGATGATGTCAGCGGGACCGGCATTGGCGGCGGCATCGGCGGCGGTGAGAACAGTAGGGCCGGGTATGGCGGTTTCGGCGGGCTTGGCATCGGGAACCCAGGGAGTTATGGAGGGATTCAGAGCGTCGGTGCGCCCGGTTTTTCCGGTGGTTATGGGTCTGACGGCGGGGCTTACCAGTCGAACGAGGGTGCGCTTCAATCGTTGTATGATTCTTTGTATGCCGTTCAGCAGACCCAGGGGATCCCGAAGCTGGCAAAGGCGGCGCTTCCGACGCTGCTATCTGCAATGGGGATTCCGTTCGGCGGGGTGATGACCATGGGGCTGGATAAGATAGCGGGAACCGTCGGCAAACGGAACGCGACTCTTGACGCCATGCGCGAAGCGGGGGTTACGGATGAGCAATTAGCCGATATGTTCGGGCGTTCGCCTGTAAGCACGTTTGGCAGTGACAGCCCAGCCATGTGGGGCAGTGATTGGCAGGGGCAGACATTTGTCGGGATGCCCGGCGGCTCCGGTAGCGGAGACGCCGGCGGTGCTGTGGACGCGGCCCCCGGATCAACGGCCGGCGCTACCGGCGGCCTTGCGGATGACTGGCGGGCGTTCGAAGACAAGTTTATGGGGCTGGGTGATCAGATAATGTCTGATTACCAAAACCGCATGAGCGGGCTGCCTCAGTTGGATTTAAAGCTTCCGGGACGAATGGGCGGCGGCAACGTGCCGCTTGCGCCGGGCAAATGGGCGGCCATGGCCGGCGATCAGGCCCGGGTTGAAGGCGGGATAATGGACCGGATGGCGGAGGCGGGCGCAATGGGCATCGGCGGCCGGCAGGATATATGGCGGACCAAAGAGCAGATCGAGAATCAGATAAACATGCAGAACCGGGCAATAGACGCCAATGAGCCGAGCGCGTGGGAAAGCTGGGCGCCGGTAGTTGCCTCCGGCGTCGATACGATTTTCAATACGGACTGGGGCGAAGTCGCGGATACCATCGGCGGCTGGTTTTAATGGGGGGCATCGAAGACCTGACCGTTATGTTGAATGATTTGGCGATACTGCGGGAGCAGGAGCATGAAGACAACGGCCGGAGGCTAAGAGGCGCAATTGACTTTGAAACATATATCCGAAACCGGAGTCACCGGCGGAAGACGATGGAACATATTGTTGACGCCATGATTGAAATTAAGCGGACGGGTTTGACGGATTTGAAAGGTTGATTTTTTAGCGGTGCTGTCTTGGCGGATATCGCGGATGATAGACCACCTGGCGATTCTCAGGAACCAGGAGCGTGAGGACAGCGCCCGGATGCAGCGCGGCGCAATTGATTTTGAAACTTACAGAACCGCCCGGAACGGCAGAAGGAAGGATATGGAACAGATTGTCGATGCCATGGTTAATTTAAAGCGTCAGGAAGAGGGGTAACAGAATGGCTGATGGTCTTGAAGGTCTTGCAAGGTTGATCCCACAGGCGATGGCGGCGGCCGGGAACAGCCCCGCTGGCGTTCGCAATGTGATTGCGCAGCAGCAGCAGATGGACGACCGCCGTGAGCAGGAGAATCAGCGTGAGCGGCTTCGTGCGTTCGGCCGGGAGATTTTCAGCGGCCAGGCGGGCGGCGGCGCGACGCCTGAAACGATATTTGCGGCAGCGCAGAAGTACAGCATACCACCGGGGCAGGCCATGAAGCTGGCCTCTGATTTTATGGCGTTCCGGCAGGCCCGGCGGCAGGCAGAGATGGGGCCGGAGGTCAGCGTTTCAACGCCGATGGAAGGCGGCGGCTATGTTCGCCGGCGCATGCCCCGGGTTCAGGCAAGCCAGTACACGGCGCAGACACCCGGCTCGTTTATTGGTGAACTCTACGGGCGGCCTGCGCCCCAGCGCCCGATACAAGACCCGTTCAGAGCAAGCAAGCTGGGGATCTTCGACACCCGGTCAGGTAAGATCGTATCGCGGGCGCCGATTGGCGGCGGTGGCGGCGGCATGCCGAAACCGAGGATGTTAAACATTTACAGGAAGACACCTGAAGGCGGCATTGTTTCAGCGCAGGTGCCTGAAAATCAATACCCCTATTATGCAAAGGACGGGTGGCAGTTCGGGGAGTTGAAACCGGCAAGGACGGACCCGAAGCCGGCCGGCGGCTTGAGCGATAATTCGGTGATACAGAATATCCGTGAAACCGTTTTGATGGGCGGCGGTAATGCATCGGATGCGGATGCGAAGATATACCAATATTTTGAAGCGAAGAAACGCAACGGCGGCGACCGTGAGGCGGCGCTGATGGAAGTTATGGCGCCGCCGGCACAGGCGCCCGCCGACAATGATCCGTTAGGGATTCGATAATGAATTTTTCGGACGTTCGGAAGCAATACCCGCAATATGATGATTTGGATGACGCGGCCCTGGCAAAGGGGCTGCACCAGAAATTCTATTCAGACATGCCGTTTGATGATTTCGCGGCGCGGGTCGGGTACGCTCCTCAGCAGAAGTCTCCGTGGCTTGCCACATTACGGGAGCGGGTGACGCCCGACCCGTCGTTTGAAGATGACGTTGACGCCGGCGGGATTGGTATTGACCCGGATACGGCGAAGCAGTCGGCGGAATCGATGACCCGGATTGGTGGCGCATTGGCCGGCGGGTTGGCTGCTTTTCCTGCGGGCGGCCTTGCGGGTGCAGGGAGGTTGATCGGTGAGGACGTTAAGGATGCATATACGGCGCTGGCTGGCGGAAGGGCGGATTTTAACGGCAATTTGGGCAAGGCTGCCCATACGGTGGAAGCTGTGGCTGGCCTGCCGAATCGGCTTTTAAAGACCGAAGGAGAGCAAAAGGCCCTTGAGACGATCATGAAGCCCATGGAATGGGTGGAGAACGCGGGGCGGTTTTACGGGGATGCGGTATATAATGCCACAGGTGACCCCAACCTTGCGGCGACAGCAAAAACGGTGTTTGAAGCGATAAGTTTTCTGGGCCTTCCTGAAATGAAGGCGAAGCTGATAAAATCCGCTAGGGCAGGAAAAGCGGCGGAATTGCAGCGGGCCACCACAGAGGCCGTGGATATATTGAATGAGATCGTTGCCGGTGAAAAAGCGATAAGAAGAGGGCAGAAGCTAAAAACAAAAAAACAAGAAGTGATTTCTGCGCTTGAAAAATTGCAGTCAGAGCCACGGAGACTTGCGCAATTATCTGAAATTGAGCGCAGGTTAAAACTAAGGAATTATATACCTAAAGAAAAATCCGGTCAGTTCCCGGCAAAATCAGCCCGTGAATCATACGAGGCTTTTGCAACGCAAGACCCAAGGATTAAGGCGGAGATAGAGGCAAGCCGAATCCCTGAACTTGAACGGATGCGCCGGCAATATGAAGAGGCCCAGCGTCAATATGAGCAAATAAGGGACTATATACCACCGGAAGAAACCGGGCAGTTTCCGCAAAAACCAGCCCGTGAATCATACGAGGCTTTTGCAACGCAAGACCCAAGGATTAAGGCGGAGATAGAGGCCCGACAACGGCCGGAGCTTGAGCGCCTGCGCGAGCAGATTGCGGAGCGGGACGCCCGAGGCGAATATGCCGACATGATCCGTCAGGCGGAAGAACGCCAGCGCATAGAGAACGCGGCAGAGTACGGAACACAGCCAAGGAGTTTATTCGGAGGAACCCGGCAGGAACCAGCGACATTTACTGACCCGATCCGGCCGGAGCGCCAACAGGCGCTTAATATAACCAGGGCGGCGGAACCAGCCGCCCCAACACAAACACCTGCGGCACCTCTCCCCAAAGCCGGTGTGCCGGCGGCCGCCCCGACGACGGGCAACCTCCCCCAGAGGGGCGGCCGCCAAACCCGACCGGCATATACACGAGGCCCGACAACCATCGGCGGCGCTATCCGCCAGTTCACCGGCGGCAAGGGGATCAGTCGCCGTGGTGTCCGGCTCCATGCGGGGAATGATATTTTCAGGAACCTGCCCCAAGAAGCGCGGATGGCAATCAAAAACGGGGGCGTTTCCCTGGATTTGGTTGAAGACTATCTAAAGCGGGAAGGCTATCTCTACCCTGAACAGGATCTCATTGAAGTGCTTCGGCAGGAACCGGGCGCAATGGGCTTCGGAAAGATCGCGGTTGAAGGCGAACGGTCACCCGGCCAGCGGATGCGACCGGAAGAGCAGCGGGTGTTAAACGAACCCGAATATGACCCGGCATGGGATGAAGTAAAAACCCAGGCCGACATTGACGCCCTGAACGAGAAAAGCGGACAATCCGTATTCGATTTTTTCGAGCAGAAAGCGCGAGAGCGGCAGGAACAGAAAGCACCATCTAAAGAATTACCCAAAGAAAAACCCTGGATAGAACAGGTAAAAGAGCGGAGAGAAACGAATAGGGCGAAATACGAAGCAGAACCAAATATGACAGCACAAGAGAAAAACGTGATGTCTGATATTGACAGACAAGATATCATCGAACCTGAGCGAGCTGGCGTAGCCGTTACCAAAACTTTTCTTCCTGAAAAGGCCACAGCAAAATATTTTAATAAAGAAAAGACATTAAAACAAAACATAAAAGATTTAGGCTATGGACTTCAGAAAAGGAAATTAAATAGATATGGAACCACGATCAATGAAGTTATTGACAAAAATGGTAAGGTAAAAACAAGGGGAGAAGCTGAAACCGTAAGTAATTGGTTAAAGAGAAAACATGGTTTAGCCGAAAAAGATAACCCAATAAAAAAATTATTTAATGATCAAAGCGGCTCTATAAAAATAGACCCAATAAGCGCAAAAGACCGCCATCTTCAAAGAATCGCCGACGATGAAGTGCTGAAAAAAGTTCACGGCATGATCGGATACAATGAAAAACAAACCGCCATGGGCGATATCTGGGTGGGCGGCATGGAGAAGATGATTGACCGGTTTGACGCGCTGGGCCGGGAGAAGGGAAGGGCGCTGAACCCCATCGATAAAATGGGCCTGCCGACATCCGAGGCGCACAAGGCGGCGCTGCGGTTCAACAGTTATAAGGATGTGACGGCCATGAAGTTCAATGAACTGGCCAAGGCCATCCCCCCAAGCGTCCGTCAGGAACCGCTTATTTTCTCGGATTATGTGAATGCCCACCGGGCAAAAACACGGGCGGCGCGGGGGCTTAAGAACCCGAATAAGGTCACACTCGATGACGCGAACGCGGCCATTGCCGCATGGGAAAAGAAATGGACGGACGGTGGGCGGCCTTTGAAGGCTTTGAAAGACGGGTATGATGCGTTTCAGAAGTGGGCAGACAGGAATATTCTCCGGGATATGGTTGATGCCGGCATTATATCCAAAGAACGATACAGAGAAATAAAAGACAAGAACGAGCATTATGCCTCGTTTGATGTCCTTGATCATGTGCCGGATGACATTAACGCAATACCCGGAAGCATGCCGTCAAAGGAGTATTTCAGCCTGGCGAACCAAGACGTTGTAAAGGCTATGACCGGCACGGAGAAGCGAATCGCCGACCCGATGGAGGCGACGTTCAGGAAGTTTATGCGGGCGCAGGAGCTGGCGGCCCGTAACCGGGTGGCGTCTGCTTTGATAGATGACCCGCTCGTTTCTGCAAATTTTCGGCGGGTGGCGAAATCGAAGAAGGAATTCGGGATACTCCGTAATCAGAAACAAAATCCGCTGATGGATAGCCAGGTGCCGAAGACGCACGAGATTATAAACCGGTTTAAAGACGGACGCGTAGAATCTTATGCGGTGCCGAAGGAGATGGCCGAGGCGATGAAGCAGCTTTCTCCGGCTACGGCGCCTCGGGTGCTTCAAGCGATAAATCGTGCGTTTCGTAAGAGCGCGACGACGCTTTATATTCCTTTTACGGTGTCAAACGCCATGCGCGATTTTATCATGGCCTATTCAACCTCCCCGACATACAAGGCCCATCAATTGGGCAATTATATACTGGATTGGAACAAGGGCTTTTGGGAGGGGGTTAAATACGAGTTTGGGAACAAGTCAAATATCGCCCAGCAGTATGTTAAGGACGGGGGAGGGTTCGGTTACTCCGGCACGCTGCGGACGGCGCAGGGAGCTAAACAGGGGGTTTTCAGCGAACCATCCTTAAGGCGTGCCGGAGCCACTATTATAAAAACACCGTTCCAGTTAATCGAAAAAATGTCCGGGGCTGTTGAGCTTGCACCCCGGATAGCGGTTTATGAGCGGGCTAAAAGAATGGGTGTTTCGGGTGAAGACGCGGCGCTTTTGGCCCGGCGGAGTACGGTTGATTTTAACCAGGCTGGAACGGCGATGCGGGTGTACAACCAGTGGGTGCCCTTTTTGAATGCGCGGGTTCAGGGCAAGCTGAACCTTGCGCGGGCGCTGCGGCGTGACCCAAAGGATACGCTGGCGAAGGTAGCCTTGACGGTTGCGCTGCCGGGAGTGGTGACATACGCGTGGAACCGGCTTAATTTCAGCGAGTTGTATGATGACATACCGGAATATATCAAGCAGAATTATTTTGTGATTGTGACGGGCACGGGCACGGATGAGCGTGGGCGGACGGCGCCAAAGTACCATGTCATTTCCAAGGGGGATACGGGCCAGATGGCCTGGAACCCCATAGAGTATATGCTCGACCGGATGTGGGACAAGGACCGGGAGGGAGCAACAAAATTTCTTGTTAATTTTTTGTCGGATGTTTCGCCGGTTGAGTTTGCCAGGGAGGGCGAGTTATCGGCGAGCAAGGCGCTTTCATCTACCCTGCCGCCGCCGGCAAAGGCGGTTATCGAGCCGGCGGTGAATTACAGCTTTTACCAGGGCCGGGAGGTTGTGCCGCGTTATATGGCTGAGCGGGTGCGGCCGGGGAAGCAGGCGTTTGATAATACGCCGCAAGTGTATAAAACCATGGGCGAAAAATTGGGCGTTGCGCCTTTGAAGATTCAAAATGTAATGAGCAACCTTTTTGCCGGGTATGGGCGGGAGGGGCTTGACCCGGATGCAATGATAAAGGGTTTGACCGGCCGGCTGACGAAGGTGAAGGGCGGCGAGCATGAGCGCAAGGCGTGGGAGGATATTGAGGACCTTGAGGCGGAGTACCAGTATGCGCGGTCTGACGCGGCCGAGGCTGTTGAGGCGGGGGATCGGAAGGAGGCGCTTCGGATTATGCGGGATTGGAACAAGGATGCAATCCGCCGGATTACTGAATACAACAAGCGGTTTAAAAAGTATGGGCTTGGAGACAAGGGCGGGCTGAGAAAAAATATGTTCAGCTATGATAAAATGCGTAATGTATTGATGAAGCGCCAGGACGCGCGGCCGCCGATTCAGCGGCGGCTGTCGGTGCGATAGAGGGGAACCGATATGACGGAAACAGACCGGATGTTTGACAGCGGCGATAGTTGGCAATGGGGTCTTTTGTCCACGGACAATGCGGCGGTTTACCGGGTTCACAGGAACCGGCACCCGACGGTAACCATTCACCCCGGGACGAAGTTGGAACATGGCGCCATAACCGGTTCGGGGTTTGTTGTAGGCGAAACGATAACGGGGGATACGAGCGGACGGACGGGGGAAGTATCCTATGTCGGCTCCGGTTTTGTTTATGTTGTCGGAGAAATAGGGTCAAGCGCTTGGGATACATCCACCCCTGATAATATCAGCGGCGGCACATCCGGGACAACAGCGGATTTGACGGGAACGGACACGAGCGAGGCGAAGATTGAAGAGAGCCACAGCCCGCACGATGGTGGTGTTTTAGCGTTCAAAGACTGGCCGTTCGGCAACCAGGCGAGCGCGACAGGGGCATTGAGCAAGACACTTTATGGGGATGCTCGATACCTGCGTTTTTCTTCGGTTTCAGGGTTTAATCTATTTGAGGTTGTCTGATGACATTAGATGCGCATTCAGGGCCGCATTGGGCCGATCCGTGGAATGATATATGGTATGGGCCGTTTTACAATTATATAGAGCTGCCGGCGGTGCCGGTGCCGACAATTCTTTTTGAGTTGTCCGGGGCGATGTCTATTAAGTCGGACAGCGGCACAACCTATGACGTGACCGGCTGGAATACGGACGGGACGTTTGACCTTTCAGGCGGAGGAACGACGAGCTATGCAGACGGGGCGCCGTTTGATTTGGTGAGCGTCGGAACAGACTGGGCGCCGGATAATAGCTGGCAGCGGCCATATTTAATGCTGCTTAGCGATGGCGTCGGCGGCTATAATGACGCGCAGGTTTTTTTCAACGGAACCTATAGGGGCGACGGTATAGAATACACAGCCGACACTGTTGAAATTGGCGACGATTTTACTTTTATAATGCAGGTAAACACCCGAGAACTTAGATCCGGCGTTGATCAAAAGTATTGGTCGATTGAAAATGGCCGTGATGTCTCGCTCTATATCAATGATCAGGGGAAACTTGGCATAACAAACAAGAATAGTTCAGTAGAAAGCACAACGCCTGTTTCGCTTGATTATGCTGAGAAGGAGTGGGTGTGGGTTGGCATCCGCAGTATTGGCGGGGTGGCGCAGTTTATAATCGATACGCCGGTTGACGCAACATTCCCAATATCTAATTATACGGTCACCGGGGATTTGAATTTAGCGAATAGCGGATCGTATTCAAACAACGGGATGTTTGACCTGGCCCATGCGGCTTACTTTGACAGCGGTTTGTCAGCCTATGAAATTACGTTGTATGAAAACGACAATCTAAGATCAACCCCTGAACCGAATATACAAAACATGGTCAGCAATGATCAGGTTGGATTTGTCCATTTGTATGATTACACGATTGGGCCGGCGGCCGGGTTCACATGGAGTTTTTCAGACGGCATGGATGTTTCAACAATTTCAGAATTGTCGATGCACCCGACAAATAAAAAGATAACCGTCATCGATATCGGCGGCAGCGATACAACAAGTCTACTGGATGTGCGCCAATTTGAAGAGTTGGGGTCTGTAATCTTCGACAATACGGATATTGAAGAGGTTTTGTTGGGGAATTCCAGCAACATAACCATTGTGAACGGGCAGGCTGCAGATCTTCAATACATAAGCCCTGAAGGCTTAACGAATTTGGCCGCGTTAAATATTATCGATAATGACGATGTTGGGAGCATCGATGTTTCAAGCAACCTGCTGCTTGAAGAACTCAAGGTTACAAATGCGGGCTTGTCTTCGCTGGATGTGACGAACAACACGGAGTTGACGATTCTGTACGCGGCCGAAAATACATTTAGCTCTTTAGACGTTACGGATTTGACAAAACTGGTTTCATTTTTTGTTAATGCGAATCCGAATTTGACGGCGCTTGACCTATCGCAGAATACAGCCCTTGTCACGGTTAGAGCCCAGGACAATCCGCTGGTTACGTCTTTAGATCTTTCTAACAACGCAAATTTGCAAACGCTATGGTGTCATAGGGGGGGGCTTACATCGATTGATACCAGCGGAGCGACATCGCTGAAAACGCTTTTAGCTTATGACAACCCGATAGCCACGAACTTTGATTTTAGTAATAACGCTCAAAGGACGTCTATCGATATTGGGGATTGCGGGTTGTCTCAAGCCGAAGTCGATTCAGTGATAGATGATGTCTGGCAATTGCGGGCGACATCCCCGACCATGACCCGGTTTGATATAGCGGGGAACGCAGCGCCCAGCGGGGTTTACCAGGCCGCAAGCCCGCCGACGACGGGGAAGGAAAAGTTGTATGATTTGGTTGAAAACTACGGCTATGGGAATGTTTTTTACACGGCTTAGGAGTTATTATGTCTTTAGTTAGCAGTGAAGCAGGCGAGCCGTTTGATGTTGAGTATGTGGTCCGGCAACCGACTGGCGAACTTGAGCGGGTTGTTATTGGTGCAGGGGATGTCCTGGTTGTTTCTCGTGAATGCCAGGTTGAATCTTTTACTTATTTAATTGATCATAAAGAAAGATTGAGGGGGATGTAATGGCGACAAATATTCATGTTAAATCGACGACTGAGATGGGCAGGAATGCAAACGAGATGGGCCGGGCTGGGCGCCGGTTTCTTGAAATGCTTAAGGGCATGGATGGCACAAGGCTCGAAGCCATTGCCCAGGGTAATGCGGAAATGGCGGCTATATTTGGTATCGATGATCTTACACAGGCGCAGGATTTCAGCAATCGATGGGCCGATTTGGTGGCGGAGTTGTTTGATGCTACGGACCCGAATTACGGGAACTATAATCTTTTGCGCGAGTTTATTTATACGATTATGCCGGCTTAGGTGTTGTAGCGCAGGTATTTTTGCCTGCGCTAACGCCATCATAAACAGACTTCCCAACAACCATTTATTAACACAAATGGTATCTCATCCCCGAATTTGAAGCCGTGCATATCATTACACACAAGATGGTTGTCAATTTTAGCTTTTATATGCAGGCTATCAATAATATTTGTGATAGTCGCCCACGGGCTTTCACCGTTTAAAAAAACTTTTACATCATCTCCTATTTTCATTTTGTACCCCTAAAGTAACTTGGTTAGGTGATTGTAGATTGCCGCATGGAACGACAACCACAACACCGTTGACATCTACAGCGTGATTTCTTGGTTTACCTTTGCTTATGATAACCACAATTCCCTTTTTGCCGTTCATTTGATTGTTATACCGATGTTGCCTCTTCAATTTCTTCTTCGTAGTCATAAGCAAGATTCGAACACAGTTTCAATAATTTCATTCTATAGCGTTGTTCTTCCTTGCTCAAATTATCGTCATCCATCGCATCATAACATTCTTTCAATGCCTTGTAGGTGTTTTCAAAACGACAATAGCTCATATTCATCATGGCTGTTTCTCCTGTAGGTATAACGTGTTTATAACCGGCGGCGAGAATCCGCACCATCTGAAGAACGGGGAGAGTTTCCGTCCGGTTTAGAAACCTGGTTAGCTGGCTTTGCTGTGTGTACAATATAAGGATATTCGCCGTTCATATAATCTGCCCATGCTTTTGCAATCTCTCTTTTTTGTGGCAACCCGGTTCCTTCAACATTTGTCATTGTGTTGCGCCAATGAGTTACATATTCCATGACCTCTCCTTTTCAGCTAACGTTTGAATGAGCGGTTATCGTCATAGTTAAGCGGTGCGCAGGCTTCGGCCGCAGTTAAAACAATAATTAATAGGGCCTGGCTCTATTATGTCATTGCATGATTCGCACATACCCTGCGCATCCGCTTTGACGGATTGTTCTTTTGCGCCGTCTTCAGAGATGCGGATATCACCATTTCTAAAATCAACCCATTGCCCGTTGTAGTACAGCCTGACCACATCGTCATTTAATGTCATTGTAGGGCTTTCTATCGGCCTTACGAAGATATCAACGTCCATTATTCCTCCAAGCAAAAGTACGTTTGAATGAGCGGTTATCGTCATAGTTAAGCGGTGCGCAGGCATCGCCCGCAGTTAAAACAATAATTACCGCCGAGTGCATTCGGGCCAATGTGTTCACAAAAAAGACATGGCCTCTGCGCATCCGCTTTGACGGCTTGTTCTGCTCGTTTCTGCATCTCTATTATTTCAGCCGTTATGTTTTTTAACGGCCCGAAACAACCGTAATATGAAGCATCAGTTACGGCGCACCATATAGCTTCCTGCCATTCATTTTCAGTTTTCATGTTTTCCTGTGTGGAGCAGAACAGGGCAATGACAACTCACGATTTAGCACTTAAACTCAGCCCTGATAATCCGCTCGACTACCTAGTTATGAACGCTCTAACCTTCTGCCGCCGTTTATATCTTCAACTATTGTCGCACCATGAACAAATGTTAATGCCTCCGCAATATTATCGCCCTGCTGGGTCGTGACCTGGACAATGCAGCCAAGACCCTCTATTTCACATGCTTTTGTTGATTTCATCCAATTTTCTTTTTTTGACGATGCTTTACAAAGCAACCGGAAGAGATCGCCGTCTCCAACAACGTTGACATCTTTTACGTTTTCTTTTACTTCGGCAATACTTGTGTTGTGTAGTGTCTTCATCTTATCTCCTTTATAGGTTGTTGTGTATAACGTCGTAATCAGCGGCCGGGGCTTTTTCCGGTCTGCTGGATAAAGCTGGTTGTGTGCCCCCTGGATGCTGGCCACGGTGTGTCTCAATCCGCTGGTGGTGAGACAGTGACCGCAGCCGGGATTCGAACCCTACACCCGCCATGCATCTCTGTATTTTACGGGAGGGGCACATAACGGCGCTAATCAGCCGCGCGGCTTTTTGCGTCGGCTGAATTAGCTTGGTTATCTGTTTCC
>Ga0180437_10002321_pt1 | contig 30712 bp, 25 predicted proteins | sample SS_ome_4_FD_132410 | JGI IMG/M metagenome (GOLD analysis project Ga0180437, IMG submission 132410) | Hypersaline lake sediment archaeal communities from the Salton Sea, California, USA - SS_3_D_1 metaG | ecosystem: Environmental > Aquatic > Non-marine Saline and Alkaline > Hypersaline >...
AAATGGGCGCCCTGGCGCAAGACGTGGCGCTGACCATGCATCCTCACCCAACGCTGTCCGAGACCGAGGGAGAAGCTGCAGAGGTCTTTTTGGGCCACGCCACCCACATCCTGCCCCGGAAAAAGTAGCCAACGCCACGTCAGCCAGCCGTCCGTCGAAAGCGCAGGACGACCGCAAAAGTGGCGACCAACAGGACGAGACCGGCGGCGTCAAAAGCGATGAAGCGCAGGCCTGTGGCCCGCAGCGCGTCGTGACCTGGCGGCAGCGCGGCGAACAGCCACACCTCGCCGGCCAGCCCGATGCACTGAGCCACGACGGCACAGGCGAAAGGCACAATGTGTCGCACCGGCTGGACGAGCGCCGCCGCATAGGGCACGTTCCACATCAGGAACAGGATGCCAAAGCCCCGCACGACCGTCCGGCCGGGAATGCCACTCACCTCAAAGCCAGCGACGTACGCGTCGGGCGCGAGGATAAAGGTCAGCGCCGCCTGCAAGTTCCAGGCCAACACCACAGCCAGCGCGCCCCGCGCTGTCCATCTGGGCCAACTTGGCGGTGACGAGTGACGACGCGGCCGCACAACCTTTCCCCTACTCTTCCGGCACGAGTGTCAGCCGCCGTTTGGCGTGGCGATCCACGGCCGACCGCTTAAAGGGCATCGGTTGGAAATGGCCTTCAAGCCACAGCGGGATCAGGTCTGCGTAGTGACGACTGGCCACGTGGCCTGACTGCCCACCCGGGAGGACGATGCGGCAATTCTCCCAGTCACTCACATCGGCGATGAAGCGCAGGCTGTCCCCGCCCAACACAGGCTTGAAAGGAAATCGCGGCTGCCCCAAAGCCCTCAACAGCGTGTCGTGGTCGCCCCCTATGGCGTATGGCCCTCGGTTGAACAGGAGGTTCAGCGGCTTGACCGACCCCACTGGATGAGCAAAATATGCCCTGTTGAGCCGTTCCCACGTCCAGCGGGCCATGTCACGACCCAATTCTCTGCGCAGCAGATCCAATGCCTCTCGCAGAGCCTGGCGCAGCAGCACCTGCCGCGATCGCTGGCTGCCACCCGCCGGGTCGCTCAGCCAAAAGTCATCGTCGTCACTTTCCGGGCCGTCGAGCAGATCGAGCAGACGGACAATGCTGCGTCCATGATACGGACTGGTGCCGGGCACTGGCGTGAGGCCCTCCACGCCGACGTAGCTGTCGGCCAACTCACCCAGGTGGCCGCCGAAAAAGAGGTGCAACGCCTGTAGACGGCAGACGTGATAGATGCTGGCCGCGATGCTGTTGTGTCCCATGCGGCGGTCCCAGTTCTTGAGATAGGACAGCGCGATGCGTTCTTGATCGCTCCTCGGTTCCAGAGCCAGCAGATGGCGCACCAGGCGTTCTGCCTGGGCACTGTAGGTGTCGCGCTGAAAGCGCGAAAAATCGTCGGCGGTGAGATTGGCTTTCGACGTGATGAGGTCTGCGATCCGGCGGGCACGGCAAGGGTTCTCCAGATCGGCACTCAGAAAGTGAGGATAATCGGCGTCTACGACCAGGTTATTGGCCGTCGCCAGCCAGCCGCTCTCCGGGTTGTACGCCTGGGGCAACTCGTCCAGCGACAGGTAGCCCTGCCATTCGTACTCGTCCGTCCAGCCGGGGACAGGGGCCAGACCGTAACCCTTGGCCCGGATCGGGACCCAACCGGCTTGCAGGTAGCCGATATTCCCCGCGGCGTCGGCGTAGACGAAATTGTGGGCCGGTGTTGACCAATCGCCCAGCGCGGCACGGAACTCGTCCCAGTTGCGAGCGCGGTTGTAGCGCAGCGCACTGCGAAGGCAGTTGCCCGGCTCCAGGGCCGTCCAGCGCAGCGCCAGCGGCACCTCTTCGCCAACCAGGCCGCTGATGATCGGCCCGTGACGGGTGAGGATCACGTCCTGCGTCACCGGCTCGTCCCGTCCCTGGACGTTGATCTCCTCACGGATCACCTCGGCGTCTATCCACTCACCGTTATACTCGTACTGATGGGGGCTTTCTGGATTCAGCTTTTCGACGTACAAGTCCTGTACGTCCTGCCAGGCAGTGGTCAGGCCCCAGGCACAGTGCGCGTTGTGGCCGGCGACCACACCAGGCAGACCGGGGAACGAGCCGCCAGTCACGTTGTACTCATCGCCGACCAGGTGAACCTGGTACCACACGGAGGGCATCTGCACCGACAGGTGGATATCGTTGGCCAGCAGGGGCTGGCCGGTGGCCGAACGCGCGCCAGTCACGACCCATTGGTTGCTGCCGCCCGCCACCTGCATCGGGCCTGCCCCTGGCAAGTCGGGAGGGGTGACAGCAGGCTCGGTCCGGAACAGATCCTCCACCAGCTTCAGCGTCTCGCGTAGGGCGTCGCTGCGCCAGCCATTCGGCGGCGGCGCAGCCCCATCGGGCAGGCCAGAGCCGGCCACTATGGCAGGGTTGTCGGCAGGATAGCCCGGCTCCAGGTCGGCAGCCCGGTCTGCGCCCAGCTTGCCCGCCAGACGGGCGCGGATCAACTCGCTGGCCCAGTTGCAGCTGAGGTTCCACGCCATCATCTTGGTCCAACAAAGGCTGTCCACCGGTCGCCACGGTTCCGGCTCAAAGCGGAGCAGGCTGAACTCGAGCGACAGGCGTCCCCGCCGCGAGGTCACATACGCATTGACACCTGCCGCGTAGGCTTCCAGCACGCGCCGTGTCTCCTCGTCCAGCGACTCGGCATCTGCCTCCGCAGCGCGGCCGAGGCCCAGGACGCGGAAAAAGCGATCCACCTCCAGCGTCACTTCGCCCAGTACCTCCGACAGTCGGCCACTGGCCACCCGGCGCTGAAACTCCATCTGCCACAGTCGATCCTGGGCGTGAACGTAGCCCTGAGCGAAGAAAAGATCTTCCGCCGAGTCGGCATAGATGTGCGGTACTCCCCAGCGATCGCGGATCACCTCTACCGATCCTTTCAAGCCCGGCAGGCGAACGGTCCCCCGAGTTCGAGGCAAAGGCCGGCGCACGAAAAAGGTCAGCACCCCACCCACGACGGCCAGCAATGCGATGAGTACACCTGCTACGATAACAACGTTCATCCTATTTCTCCTTCCTACCCCGAGAATTACCCCGTGCCACGGCGCAGCCGGTCACTGAGCGTGACACACGGCCGTTCAGCCAGCCTCTCCAAGAACCCCACGGCGCAACCGTCGTCAAACTCAAGCCCGTCGCGTCCACAGCCGTGCCCCCCAACGCCAGCCCGACTCTCTATCCGACCCACGCAGCGAGCAACATTCCCACGCCCTGGGCCACCAGCAATGCCAAGACGGCATTATCAACCTCCGCACGGGCCGCAAAATAGAGCGCAATGGGCACGAGCATCACCGTCCCGAAGGCCAGGCTCTGCAAAGACAGCTTGTGCTGCCGTTGGAACAGCGGTGTGGAATTCTTTGGCATGGCTACGCCTCCCCTTCTGCCTTCTTCACAGCATAAGCGCCCCTCAAGTCCGCCAGGCGGATGCGCAGCAAATCACGCAGACCACGTGCAGAATCTTTTAGCAGGTTTACCCGTCGCGTGCGCTGGTAATCCCATTCCACCAGCACCTCCTTGATCCGGTAGTCCAGCTTCCGGGCCACGAACAGCATCTCCACGTCAAAGCCAGACGTGACCGTCGCACCCCTGATTTCCTTGTCGGCCAGCTCCCCATAGAGACTGAGCCGGCTCAAGATAGGCTCGACGGCCTCGCCGCGAAAGGCCTTGAAGCCGCACTGGGTGTCGGTAATCTGTCCAAAGCCGAGAACGAGGCTGCGCAGGACGATCTGGCTGCGAGACATGATCTTCCGCCACCAGGGCGCATTGCGGCGCACCGTGCCCCGCGAGCCGATGACCACGTCGTAGCCCCGGTCGAACCAGGGGAGCAGCTTGGCCGCCTCGCCGATGGGCGTGGCCTGATCCATGTCTGTGAACAGGACGACCTGCCCTTCAGCAGCCAACATGCCGGTGGCGACTGTCGGTGCTTTGCCGCGATGTGAGGCGCGAATCACCCGGAAGCCGACGTGCTGCTGCGCAAACGCTTCGGCCAGCGCAGCCGTGTCGTCTTCGCTGCCATCGTCCACCACCAACACCTCGTAAGGATAGCCCTGAGCAGCCAGGTAGCGGGCCACCTTGTCGAGCGCTCCCGCCCGGATATTGGCCTCCTCGTTATAAGCCGGTATGACAACGGAAAGAAAAGGTCTCAACACAGAATCTGCCTCCCCTGCGCTTCATTGAAACCCCAGCCAGTAGATAGCCACCCAGGCGACAATCCCCACCACGATGGCGATGGTCAGCCCGTAACCCATCGTCTTGCGCATCACTTGCCCTTCCTGGCCCGCGAGTCCCGCCGTGGAGCAACCGACGATGACTTTGGCCGGGGCTAACATCGAGCCCAACGCGCCGCCCGTCGTCTGAGCGCCGAGGATGATCCACACGCTGATGCCGATCAATTCGGCCGTGCGCTGCTGGAGCGGCGCAAAGATGACGTTAGAGTTGGTGTTGGAGCCGGTCATAAAAGCCCCCAGCGTGCCAATCAGCGACGAAACGAGCGGGAAAGCCGCGCCCATGGCAACACTGAGTCCTTGCGCCAAACGGTAGGTCATGCCGGCGTGATCCATCATCACCGCCATACCCACCATGCTGGCGATACCGACGCTGGAAGGAATCGCACTGCGCACTGTCTTGGTCAAAATGCGTCCCAGCGCGCCCGGCGTATAGTGTCCTGTCAGCCGGTAGATGGCGTAGGCAATGACGGATGAGTAGAGCAACAACGCCCCAGCGTGTCCAAACACCGGGATCGCCTTCCCTGCACCGGCGGGTGTCGTCCAGCCGTAGGACGTGACCAGCTCCGGGAACATCACCTCCACTTTGACCGCCCGCAGGGTATCGTGGAGCCAGGGCCACAACTCGGCGGCGGAGACGATGACGATGAGCACCAGGTAAGCCGACAGCGCCAGCCCCAACCCCATCTTGGCCAGACTTTTCGCCTGCTCACCCTTCTGATAGAAGCGGGCCAGCCCGGCTCCAACCAGCAACCCCGCCAATCCGGCCACAAAACCGGCCAGGTTCCACAGGCCATGGGTCGCCAGGAGGTATTGTGTACCCGCCATCGTACCGCCCATGAGCAGGATCGCGACCGCGCCTCGACGCACTGCCCGCCAGCCGCCAAAGGTGTGCGCGGCGCCCAATCCACAGCCAAAGGTTGCCAGGCCGAGCATAATCGCCGACCAGGGTGCCAGGTCGCGCCCTTCCAGCCCGGTGACGGCAATAAGCGCCTGGAACGACGAAGCAATATCTCCGAACGTCACCGACCAGGAATGGCCAATAGCCACAGCAGCCACGGCGACCACCGGATTAAAGCCCATGCCGATGAGCAATGGCGCGACCACGGCGATGGGCACGCCAAAGCCAGCCACGCCCTGCAGGAAGGCGCTAAAGGCCCAGGCCAGGATGAGTAACTGCATCACCCGATCGCCCGTCAGGCGAGCGATGCCCTGACCGATAACCGCGATGGCCCCTGCCTCGTTGACGACGTTGTACAGCACCAGGGCCATCCAGATGATGTACAGCACGTGGGTCGTCAGCAACACAGCCTTGAGCTGGGCATAGGCCAGCAACTCTGGTGCAGCACCAAAGAAAAAGGTCGACACAAAAAACGCGACGAGCCAGCCCACTGGCCCTGCCTTCGACCCGCCCCAGCGCAAGCCGAGCATCAGCACCAGTACGACGACGATGGGCGACAAGGCCAGAAGCCAGGTCGCCAGGTTAGCAGAAAGTGTCTGCATACTCTGAATCCTTGTTATCTAAAATGTTGGTCATGGGTTGGGCTATTTCATTCCCTCACCTGCACCACACCCAGCAGGATGCGGTCACCGATGACCTGTCCAGCCGCATCTAACACTGGCAACCGCTGACCAGTCTCGGCGACGTACAGGCCGATCTCGATGACGTGTTCTCCCGGTAGTGCGCCGGCGTCCACACCGAAGGCATACGCGTCGGTCACAACCTCGCCCGGCATCCACAACGTGGTCGGATAACTGCCCCCCATCGGCGGGTTGTCCTGCTGCCCCCGGATCTGATTCGCCCCGTCCAGCAGGTGGGTGAAAACCGTGTAGCTCGTCTCTATTTTGGCCAGCGCCCGCCAGTAGAGCGTCAGGTGCAACGTCTCCCCGGGAGCCACTTCGGTCTGATCCAGGTCGTAGCCCAGGAACTCCACCTGGTCGCCCAGGTTGGCTGCCAGCGAGTAGTGAATAGGTGGCACGACCATGCGACGATCCATCGACTCGACGCGCAGCCGCATCAGCGAGGTGATCTCGCCCACAGTCTCCCCACTGTGGCCATCCCTCACAATCAGCGTCAACGCGTATTCGCCAGCCGGCGTGTCTTGGGGCAACGTCAGTCCGTAACGATCCAACACCACCGCACGCTTGGGCCACCGATCCGTGGGATAGGTACCCTGAACCGGCCGGCCTTCCCAAAGCGGCACCCGCCCGCCTCCGGCCTCCGGCTCCAGGCTCAAGGCCACCTGCAGGTCAGGCAACACGTCAGTGGCCTGCCAGAACAGTCCCAGGGAGAGGGCCTCCCCCTGCCGTATTGACGTTCGATCCCGCTCAAAGCCAAGCAGCCGCAGCGCGCCGAAATCGGCTGGCGCACGCTGCTGGATGGTCAGACGCTCCACGGGTGGCGGCGACAGCGCTGCGCCAACAGCCACCGGCCCAAGCACGATGGTCGTGCCTGCCACGCGCCCCTGGGTGTCGAGGCGAGGCAGGCGGTCACCCTGTCCTCGTGAGTAAAAGCCCACGGTCAGCGCATAGTCACCCGGCGGCGCGACGGCCGGCAGCGATACCTCGCGCCGCTGGACAATGATCTGGCCAGGCGACCACTCTGCCGAGGGATAGTCAAAGACATCGGAGCTGCCCCAGCGAAAACCCCAGGCGTCCTGAAGGTGAGCAAACACCACATAGTCCCCCACTTCTGGGCAGGCCAGGACGCGCCAATAGAGCGTCACCGACAGCGATTCTCCGGCCGTTGCAGGTAACAAGTCGTAACCCAGCGACTCAATCTGATGGCCGAAATCGGCGTTCAGCGAGTACTGCGGCCAGATCGAGGGCGAAACACCGGCCAGCAGGCGATAGATCAGGTAGGCGGTGTCACCATCGGGCCCCAGGTGGCGTTCGGCGCCCGCAACTGTCCCCAGTAGAGCCAACAGCGCTTCATCGGGCAGCGCCGACCGGGGAAAGGTATACACCGCGCCGGGACCGTCGGCTGGCGGAAAGGCCATCACCTGATCGCCCACCAACCAGCGCATCTGGTCATAGCTGTGCGCCATGAACGCCATCGTCGGGTGGCGATAGTGAGCCGAAGAGACAAAAAGCTCCCGCTCACCCAACTCCAACTGGTTCAGCGTACGTGCGGCGTCGGCCAGGTCGTTGTCGTTGCCATAATAAGGCTGTGATGCACGGCCCCAGACGATCATGTAATCGCCAAAAAGCGAGAACGCGCTGCCCAGCAACAGCGCCATGACCGCCACGCCTACGACAAAATCCTCGCCGACGGGCCGCCACCAACGCCGCGCGACCGCCAGCACGGTCGCCAGACCCTGCGCCGGAAACAGGTACAGCACCGGCATCACGCCGATGGCCCGCAGACTGCTGGGCACTTCGTTCTGGTTAGCACCCAGGATGCTGGGCAGGAGCATGATGGGCAGCCACAGGAGCAGCGACAGGTGCAACACGCGAACCAGCCCCTCTTTCGCCACAAAGATCCTGATCACACTGACCACCAGGCCCAGGCAGAACAGGACCGAAATCAGGGTTGGAAACACTGGCTGGCCCGGCACGCCAAAGCGCCACAGGGGGTCGCCATGGCTGGTAAACATTCCCAGAGCTTTCCAGGCCGACTGTCCCAGCGCACGCCACGGCTCGCTGCCCCCTACAGCGGGATTGAAAACGGAAACCTGCGCCATCCGCACGCCAAAAGTCTGGGGATGCCGCATAAAGTACACGCCCAACGGCGCAAACACAGCCAATGCGCTCAGCAAAAAGACCGCCACCTGGCCCATCCGCTGCCCCAGATACCGGCGGTTCACAATTAGCCCACCCAGAAGAAACGGCAGCAGTGCAAGAGGCACAGCCCGGCTGGCGAGATAGGTGTAGGCTGTTGCCCCGCAAAAGAGCCCGCCTAGTACCACGTCCCTCCAGCGGCCCGCACGCCATCCGCGCCACAGGAAAAGCCACATCAGGGCTTGCGTCAGCGGCTGGCTGATGGCCCGGAAGCCATAGCGGCTCATGTTAACGTGCCAAAAAGAGGTGGCGACCAGAGCTGCCGCAAAGAGCGGTGTCCCGCGCCGCATAAAGCGGGACACACTCCCTGCCTCGTCCGCATCGAAAAACGCCCGGGCCATGAAATAGGTGGCCACGACACCTGCTCCACCCAGCAACACCGACGTCAACCGCAGCCCAAGGAGGGTCGCGCCAGTGACCTTCATCACCGCCGCTGCGACGTAAAAGTAGAGCACTTCCTTGCCCGTGTAAGCAGGGATGAACAGAGGACGGGATGCTCCCGAAGCGATCTCGCCTGCCAGGATGCCGTTGGCTGCCTCGTCGTAATAGGGGCCAGGCGGCAGCGATTCCAGCCGGTAGAGGCGAAGAAAACCGGCCACGAACAGCGCTGCCGCCAGCAGGAGGCAGTCCACGAGTCTCTCTCTTGTCCCCTCTTTCGTCACCACTTTCCTCTTACGCGGCAGATACGCCGACAAGTAAATCTCGGGCCCTGGCAAGCCAATCGCGTCCCAATTCAGCTCCTCAGCACAGTAAATCACGCACGGGTGGCGAATGTCGACGCACAGCACAGGTCACGGACCGCGGCAAAGCGCCCTCCCGTAGAACCCATAGCGTGACCAAAGCGACTTCCCAGATGGCCTGTCTGGAGAACCGTCCTTCATCCCTGGAACCGACGCAACGAACATACAGACATCGGCCAACCAGAGTAGGGGGACGATCACAACCCGCCGGGGTTGCACAGCATCATCGGCGCAAACGTGACATTCAGGACATCGAAGAGAAAAAGAGTGCGACCGCAAAGGACGTGCCGCCCAAGATGTCAGTAATGGCGTCAAGGCGACTACTGTCGAGCAGAATCAAAACACTCACTCATGTCGCGATGAACGAGGGGATTATACAACCAAGCACCTAGAAAGGCAAGACCAGATTGCACCGAATTCCCATTCATGTTATACTTGAGAAACCAGGTGGCCTCCCCGAAGCTATCTGCGCAACCCGCCTCATCTGAGGACACTTTTACTAGCGGGGGCCTGATGAACATTCTCCTGGTAGGCGGCGACGTCAAAGTACAGGCAGAGAACCTCAATGCCCTTCAACTCGCTTTTGGACAGGAGACAGGGCTGAAACTCGCCAGCTTGTTTAGCGACGTGCGACGAGAACTGCAAAGTGGTCAATACCACGTCGTGCTCGACCTGGGGCTGCCCGTAGAGACCCGCTGGCGGTTGCTCCGCTTGGCCCGGCAACTGGATCCGCTTACGAGCATTACCTCGAAACGCCGAACGCATCCCAGGCCCCCGATGAGTAGCTTGTTCGGCATCTCTTGACACTTTGCGCTTCTTAAAGTATCATACAGAAAAGTTAGTTGAGATCACTTTGCAATCATCAGCACGTCATACGACGAAACCTTAACGCATTTGTTACGCTTTCTTCATGCTGGCGGCCTGCCGATCAAGTTATAATAGTGAGAACATGAACTCCAAGCGCTTCTTACAGGCAATCTATCCCGGAACCATCACCGCTCTTGGGGTCGTAGCGGTAGGCTTCTTGATCCGTCAAGTTGGCATGATCCTCACGCCACTGGCGGGGCTATTGGCGGTGTTGGCCGGGCTGACCGAACTGATGATCATTCGGCTGCCCGGTGGTGCCAGCTTTACGACCAGTTTTGTCGTCGTCCTGCTTGCCCTGCTGGTGCCGGTTGAGGGCGTGACCGCCTGGCAGCGGGTGATGCAAGCCACACAAGTCATTGTCTTTGGCTCCCTGGTTGGCTACGGGCTGCTCATGCCACGGCTGAGAGAACACACGCCAGCGCGAGGCATCTTCTATGTGAGCCACTACGGCCTGGTCAGTGTGGCCGCTGGCAGCCTGTTTGTCCTGGTCAGCGCAAGTCTGTCGTCCTGGGGAAAGATAGGATCCATCCATGTCCCCGCCATAGTCATCTATGTCCTGAGTTATGCCCTGCTGTCCCAGGTGATCGTCGGCATCCGGAATCGAATCATGCTGACGGACGAAGAAGTCAGGTTGCCGCGCACCGATCTTCTGGCCGCGACTTTGCTGCTGCCTCTCCCGCTACTGGCCTATTACATTTACACCTTGCGTGATTTTAGCATCAGTGCCCTGTTCCTCATACTTTTGCCCATCCTGGCTGTGCTGGCCGCCTTTCGATTCTACATCAACATTGACACCACCCATGGCGAGATCAGACTTCTCTACAATATCACCCAGGACTTTTTGGCGGCTGTCACGCAGGAAGAAACCGTAGAAACCGTCACCCGGGGCATTGCGCGCAGCCTGGAACGGCTCCTGGCCTTCGAAGGATGTCTGATCTTTAGTCTCAAAGAGGCCGCCAATGAGTACCTGCTGGCTTACAGCAGTTCAGAACGAGAGCTCCCGCCTGTCGTGTCGGGGACGGGTCTGCTAGGCCAGGCCGTCGCCAGCGGCAAGGGCCGCATTGTCAACGACATCTTGCCCATGGACTCGCTGACCGGCACCGACGAGGATTGGCCTGAACGGACCACTTTCCTGATTATGCCTCTCATAGCCGAGCATCTCATCGTCGGGCTGTTGGTCCTCGTCCGGCATCGCAAGAACTTTAGCGCAGAGAACTTGCGTCTCATTGGCATCCTGGCCGTCCAGGCCGGAGCGGTGCTCCGCAACGCACAGTCGTACGAGCAGACCATGCGGCGGGCAGAGATTGACCCGCACACGCGATTGATGCACACCGAGACTTTTCGAGAACGCGCACAGCGTGTACTGGCCCGTGGTCAGCAAGATGATCGCTCCTCCGCCCTGATGCTGGCCGACATTGACGACTTTCGCGTCATCAACAACACCTACGGCCACCAGACTGGCGACGAGGTCTTGACCGCCCTGGCTCAAATCTTGACTCACTCCGTGGGCGAGAGAGATCTGGTCGCCCGTTACGGCGGCGAAGAGTTTCTCATTCTCCTTGCCAGGGCCGACAACGTGGAGACGCGAGCGGTGGCCGAAGGCATCCGAAGCGCGGTAGAAGCGAGCACGTTTGTCACTGACGAAGGTGACCAAGTGCGTTTCACCATCAGCATCGGCATGGCCCTCTTCCCCGCCGACGGCGTTGACATATCCTTACTTATCAAGAAAGCCGACCGGGCTGCCTATCTGGCCAAACGCATGGGCAAGAATCAGGTGCGCTTCTACGAAGCCAAGACAGAGATGATTCCGCCGGATGAAGGACCACAGAGACTCACGCAGGCCAAGATTCCCATGATGCTCAAGAGATAAGGCAAGGCGATATGAATCGCTCACGCGGCTTTAGAATTGACCTCGAAAGATCTCAGGGCATCGCCCGGCAAGGCAAGTGGCGATTCATTCTGCTGATCCTGGTGTTCAACATTCTTCTCATCACTACTTTATTCCTATCTATGCGACAACGAGAATTGATACGAGAACAGCGCTGGCTTGTCGAGACACGCGTGGTTATTGAAGAGTTGCTCATCACACAAGAAATGATCAAGCCAGTGACGGTCACCGTCGTGGTGACACCTGGGTTCATACCACCGGCCACATCGACCGAACCCTAGGCATCAAACGACTAGGCATCCATAGCATCCACACCCCAGACAGCGCTAGCACTGTCAGGTTTGAGGGGGGGGGAACAGCAGGTCAACTGCCAAGACAGTGACTTTGACCAAGGAGGAAAGCATGCAGTTAGGACAAGTTTCCGACGAGCACATCAAGATCGCAGAGTTGAGTCGCAAGATCGGACAAATCTTGGTAGAGCGCGGGGATTACGAGCAAGCGATGCATCAATTCCAACTCGGACTCACCTATCTGGAAGGCACAGAGCACAACGAAGTCGCTCGCATATATAACGAGATTGGCCGCGTATATTGGCATCAAGGCAAACTGGAAGACGCTCAGAAGTGGACCGAGAAAGCATTCGAGTTGGCAGAACGACTCCTGGATCCAGAAGAACTGGCTCGTCTGCTCTATTTCGCTGGCATCCGTTACTTCCGTCAGGGCGAGAACAAACTGGCTGAAAAACACTGGCTTCAAAGCCTGGAGATCAGCCAGGAGACGGGGGACCTGCCGACGCAAGCTAAATTGTATCAGAACCTGGGCTGGCAGGCCCAACTCATGGGCGAATACAAAAAGGCACTCAACTACCTCGAGCAAGGTCGGGCACTGGCCAGCGAGTGTGGCGACATTTCTTCGCTCTCTTATATCTATGAGACACTGGGAGAAACCCGCTACCTGCTGGGCGAGTGGGACAAGGCCATCGCCAACCTGCAAGAGAGCTTGAATCTGGCCGAACAGGTGGGCCTGCGGCGGGCAACGTCCCGGGTGTTCAGCGTGCTGGGGGACATCTACCGCCACCAGGGGCGCTGGTCGGAAGCAGACGAGTGCTATCAACGTAGCCTGGCTTCTATCACTGGCATGGGCAGCCCACAATCCCTCTTTGTGGTCAACCTGGGCCTGGGCCTGATCAACATGGAACGCAAGGCTTTTGCCCGCGCAGAGGAACTATTCCAAAAGTGCTGGGCCATTGCGGGCAAAGGTTTTGGCTTCACTGCCCGGATGGCAGCCGTCAAAGCATATCTGGGTGAGCTATACGTGCGCATGGAGAAACTGGACCAGGCCGAAGAAGAGATCTCCACCGCGATAGAGCTGGCCAAACAGGCCAATGCCAAGTCAGAAATTGCCCACGCAACCCTCGTGCAGGGCATGAGCGCGACCGCCCAGGCAGAGTGGGACAAAGCAGAAGCGTTCTACCAGCAGGCCCTGAGCAGCTTCGAAGAACTGGGAGATCGGTACAACCAGGGGCGCGCCGCCTTTGAAATAGGCATGATGTTTCGCCTGCGCAACAACTCGCCCAAAGATCCAAGCAACGCCCGGAAATACCTCCGGCGCGCCTGGGATCATTTTTCCGAACTGGGTGCCCAGGCCAACCTGGACAAGTTCCCGACCAGTTTTAGCTCTGAGAAGTAATCGCATGGCGATCTATGATCCTGGCCCTGGAGAGCCTGACCGGTCATGATGAATCAGCAACCCTCGCAACCGAGCGAATCTTTGCTCGACCCGCGTTCCACCCTCAGCACGCGCGGTCGTTTCATCCTGCTGATCCTGCTGTTCAACCTGGTTCTCCTGGTCATTGTCTTTCTCTCCATTCGTAACCAAGAAATTCAAGTCGACATACTCCGTGTACAGACCGACAACGTCATGTATGCCACCCGCCTGGCTCTCATCCAGCGGGGAGCCACGCGCATCGTTTATGTCACAGCTACTTTCACGCCGGAGCCAGCCACGTCAACGGCAACGCCTTCGCCAACGCCCACCTTAACGGCAACGCCGCTGCCGCCTACTGCCACGTCCTCCCCCACACCGACCCACACCGCCACACCTACCGATACGCCGACGTCGAGCCACACCCCAACAACTACGGCGACGCCCACCCACACGCCTACGTCAACCCACACCCCAACGGCCACGGCCACGCCAACCGATACACCTACCGGTACACCCACTCACACGCCGACGGTGACGCCGACCGCCACCGACACCGTGCCGCCGACGGAGACGCCAACGGGGACGCCTACACCCACACAGATCCCGGTACTCGACCACTTTGGCTTCAGCCCCATCGGTAACCAGAGGGCCGGCGTGCCCTTTGCCGTGACCATCACCGCTTACGACCGCGATGATAACGTCGTGACCACTTTTGCGGGCGCGGCGAGTCTTTCCGATACGACGGGTACGCTCAGCCCCCCCAGCACCGGCAGTTTCACCGGCGGGGTATGGACCGGCAACCTGACTATCACCCGCGCCCAAACCGGCATCCGTGTGACCGCTACCTCTGGCAGTTACTCCGGCGTCAGCAACAACTTTGACGTCCTCGACGGCTCGTTGAACTATTTTCGGCTTGACCCAATCGGCAGTCCCCAAAGATACAGCGTGCCGTTTCCCATCACCATCACCGCTTACGACGCCTACGACAACGTCGCCACGTCCTACGCTGGCACCGCCGGCCTGAGCGACACCACCGGCACGCTGAACCCGACGGCGTCAGGGGCCTTTTCGGCCGGCACCTGGAACGGCAGCGTCACCATCTCTCAGATCATCACCCAAGATGTCATCACGGCCATAGATGCGGCGGCGATGGGAACCAGCAATCCTTTCCTGGTGGCCTACCCCGATCCTGTGGTCTTGGGCATCTCGCCCCGCTCAGGCGTCAACACCGGGACGACAGCCGTGACCATTACCGGTACCAATTTCTTCGCCACGCCCAGCGCACGGCTCGGCATTGTACCTCTACAGAACGTGACCTTTGTTGACGGCATGACACTCGACGCCACCGTGCCCGCTGGTATGGCGGCTGGCACCTATGACCTGTACGTGACCAATCCCGGGCCGCTGGCACCCACCGGCGTGCTCAGCGATGCTTTCACCGTCCAGAACGCCGACATCCCCTCCTCGACGCTGGAGACATCTTTCGTGGCGACGTTTGGCACAGCCATCACCACGACGCAGTACGGCGATAACGATTCGGTGCAGGTCATCTTTTTAGAGATCTCCGATACGATCGCAGATACGCTCTACGTCCGCATCTTTGATCCCGACGTGGGTGGCTCACACGACGAACAACACCCGACCCCCGGGGTGTGGGACACGGCCACGACCTTTAGTCTCTATGGAGGCTTCGAGGCCTATACTGGTGCTGGCGCTCGCCAGGCCACTTTTGCCACGACAGGCGATCTGGGCATCACCAGCGGCACGCTGCTCTTCAGCCAAACCTTCACCGAGAGCATCACGTGGGATGACGAATGGTTCTGGGTGTCCATCACGCCAACGGACGGTGAGCACGTCGGCGACAAGTACGTTTTCAAGGTCTCCGTGGTCGGCGCCAACGACGGCGACGACGGCAACTTTTACCAAGTCGTCCTCAGCACGTCGGACAGCGTAAACATCGTGCCCCAGGGGACACGCATCTTTGCCTATTCCTGGACTTTCCTGCTGCCCACCGCTGATCCACCCAGGCTCTACCCCTACGTTGGTACGTCAACCCTGACCCTCAACCAGCACAACTTTGACTTTGACTTTAACGGCAACCCATTGAATCCCAACGTCGCCATCACCGTCACCACACCCATCACACGACACGTCGTACCGTCCACGGTTGCGGCAATTTCAGCCGACGACGTAGAAGCGACGTCAAGTTTCGGCGTGACGGACGACGAGCGACGCGTCACCTGGACCGTGCTCGGTACCACGACTTTTGGGAACAACGATGTCGTTTTCTGGGTCACCGACCAGGATGACGTCGCATTGCCCATCTTTACCCGCTCCACGGTCGATCCACCGCCATAGTACCGCAGCTATCCTGCCCTTTCTTTGCCGCCGACCCGGTCCACCCGGTCGGCGGCTTTGCGTTTGACGTCAAGGCACGCTTGGCTTATAATAGGCCCAATCGCCTTTGATGCTTGGAGTAAGAGATGTTAGACAGATTGGCATTGATCACAGCACGCTACGACGAACTCACCGCCTTGTTGGCCGACCCGGCCGTTGCCGCCGACCATATGCGCGTCGCGCAGTACGCCCAGGAGAGAGCCGAACTCGAGCCCGTCGTCGAGATCTTCGGTCGTTACAACGCCGCCGGAGAGGAACTCGAAGAGACGCGAGCCTTGCTGGACGAGAGCCTCGAGCCCGACATGGAGGACATGGTCAGGGAAGAGATCGCCACCCTGGAAATAGAACGCACCCGGCTGGAGAAAGAACTGCAGACGATGCTATTGCCTCGAGACCCCCGCGACGAGCGCAACGTGATCATGGAGATCCGGGCCGGCGCTGGTGGCGACGAAGCCGGTCTCTTTGCTGCTGACCTTTTCCGCATGTACTCCCGCTATGCCGAAGGCCAGGGCTGGAGGACCGAGATGCTCAGCGCCAACGAAACCGGCGTCGGCGGCTTCAAAGAGGTTGTCTTTGAAGTGCGCGGCAAAGGCGCGTTCTCCCGCTTTAAATTCGAGAGCGGCGTCCACCGCGTACAGCGCGTGCCAGTCACCGAGTCCAGCGGGCGTATCCATACCTCTACGGCCACCGTGGCCGTGCTGTCCGAAGCAGACGAGGTCGAGGTGGACATCCATCCTGCCGACATCGAGATGGAAACCTACACCTCCTCTGGCCCCGGTGGGCAGCACATGCAAAAGAACGCCACCGCCATACGGCTCATCCACAAACCCACTGGCCTCGTCGTCACTTGCGAAAGCGAGCGCTCGCAGACGCAAAATCGCCGCCGGGCCATGAGCGTCCTCCGCGCCCGTCTTTACGAATTAGAACGACGCAAACAGTTCGAGGCCAGAGACGCGAGCCGTCGTTCGCAGGTAGGCACCGGCGAGCGCAGCGAGAAAATCCGCACCTACAATTTCCCCCAGAACCGCGTCACCGATCACCGCATCGGCCTGACCAGCCACCAGTTGAGCAGCGTGCTGGACGGTGACCTGGACGCTTTCATCGAGGCCCTCAGCGCTCACGCCCAAGCCGAGCAACTGCACCTGGAAAGCGACACTGTACCGTGAACACTCCCTCGGACGCGCCAGAACCCAAAAACCGTCAGACAGACGGGCCGGGCAGCCCGCCTGTGGTTCCAGGGGCTCACCCGTCACACGACGCGGAGCGTGCCGACCGGCCCTTGACAGTACGCGACGCGCTTGCCTGGGCGGCCCGCCAGTTCTCCCCGATCATCACCGACACACCGCACCTTGACGCCGAGCTGCTGCTGACCCACTGTCTCGGCTGGGATCGGGCTCGTCTTCACGCTCACCCGGAACAAACCCCCGGCGATGAACAGCGCCGCGAGTTTATGACGCTGGCTCGCCGGCACGCCGAGGGTGAACCCCTGGCCTACATCCTGGGCCAGCAAGAGTTTTTCGGTCTGGACTTTTTCGTCGACAGCCGGGTGCTCATCCCCCGCCCGGAGACGGAACTGCTGGTCGAAGAAGCCATCGCCTGGATAAGGATGCGCGAACCTGCCGGTGAGACGCTCGTCGCCGCCGACGTCGGCACCGGCAGTGGTGCGATTGCTGTCAGCCTCGCCGTGACGTGTCCCCACCTCGCCATCTATGCCACCGACGTCTCCGCTGGCGCCCTACAGGTCGCCGCCCGCAACGCGGACCGCCACGGCGTGACCGGTCGGGTTCGCTTTCTGCACGGCGACCTGCTGGAACCCCTGCCGGAACCTGTCCATCTGGTTGCTGCCAACCTGCCCTATGTCTCGGCGTCAGAGATGGCGTTACTGCCGCCTCACATCGCCCGCTTCGAACCGCGCCTCGCCCTCGAGGGCGGCCTGGACGGACTGGAGGTCATTGAGCACCTGCTGGCTCAGGCCACGACGCGCCTCCGGGCCGAGGGGATAATCCTGCTCGAGATCGGCGCTGCCCAGGGCGACCTGGCCCTCGCCCGCGCGCGGCATCACCTCCCGGCGGCCCGCATCCACGTTCGCCAGGACCATGCCGCCCGCGACCGCCTCATCATCGTCGAGACCTAACCTCCTGATGTCCGCCATGTACAAACTCCTGGCCTGCGACCTCGACGGCACGCTCATGGACGAGACCTTTACCTTCACCCCTCGCGTCAAAAGAGCAGTCGCGCAGGCCATTGATCGCGGCGTGGCCGTCATCATCGCCACCGGGCGCGCCTATCCCTCGGCCCTCCCCTTTGCGCAAGAGCTGGGCGTCACGCTGCCCCTCATCTGCACCCAGGGCGGCCTGGTTCAAGACCCGCTCACCGGCGAGGTATTGCACCGCGCGACCATACCCCTGCCGCTGGCCCACGAGGTCATCGCCCTCAGCGAAGGGCGTGGCTGGCACCTGACGCTTCACATGGACGACCAGATCTACCTGACCGGCCTGCGGCACCCCCGCCTGCTCTACGACCAGATGTTCAGCCTGCCGCTGCGCATCGTCGACGATCTGTCGGCTGCCATCACCTGCCCACCGGCCAAGTTCATCGTCATCGCCGAATCAGAGCAAGCCGACGCCATCCTGCCGGAACTGCGCGAGCGGTTCGCCGGGCGACTGCGGGTCGTCCGTTCGCACCGCAACTTTATCGAAGGCAACCCGCTCGACGCCTCCAAAGGGCAGGCCCTGACCCGCCTGGCCGCCCGGCTGGGCATCCCCCAATCGCACACCGCTGCTATCGGCGACAATGACAACGACGCCGACATGGTCGCCTGGGCGGGGCTGGGCATGGCCATGGGCAACGCCCACCCCGATTTGAAGGCCATCGCCGACCTGATCCTCCCTCCGGTGGCAGCAGACGGCGTGGCCGTCGCCATTGAGAAATACATCCTCGCCCGGTTGTCCCGATGAATGCCCCTGTCTTACCGGCTGACTCAAAGGATGCCATCGCCCAGGCCGCCCGTCTGCTGACCGCCGGCGGCCTGGTTGTTTTTCCCACCGACACCGTCTACGGCGTTGGCGCGCACGCCTGTGACGCATCTGCCGTCGAACGCCTCTACGTCGCCAAGGAGCGTCCTCGCGACATGGCCATCCCCGTCCTGCTCGCCACCGTTGCCGGCCTACCCCTCGTCGCCCGCGAGGTGCCGCCGGTGGCTCGCCGCCTGGCCGAGGCTTTCTGGCCCGGCGCACTGACCCTGGTCCTCCCGCGCCGGCCAGGCCTGCCCGCCATCCTGACGGCCGGCGGCGACAGCGTGGCGGTCCGCGTGCCGGATCATCCCCTCACCCGTGCGCTCATCACCGCCCTGGGCGCGCCGCTGGCCGGCACCAGCGCCAACCTGTCCGGCCAGCCCAGTCCCGTGACGGCGGCCGAGGTGATGGCCTACCTCGGCGGGCGCGTGGACCTCGTCCTCGACGGCGGCCCCTGCCCGGGCGGCATCCCCTCCACCGTTCTCGACCTCACCTGCGACCCGCCCCGCGTCCTGCGCCCCGGCCCGGTGACCGAAGCGGCGTTGCGTACAATTCTCTCATCCCTGGCCTGATTGACCTTCCTCCCACCCCATGCTATAATCAACCCACCACTGCCATCTGCTATCTGCAATTCGCAATCTGCAATCTGTAATTTGCCATCTGCAATTTGCACACGGAGGAGATCATGAAAAACCGTAGGGGGGCCATCGTACCAGGCATCATCCTCATCCTGGTGGGCCTGGTCCTTCTGTTGCAGCAACTGGTACCGAGCTTTTTCGGCTGGGATCGCCTGTGGCCACTCTTTCCTACGCTGGGCGGGGTGGCCTTCCTGACCGGGTGGCTCTTCTCTCGAGATCGCGAGCCGGGGCTGCTATTCGTCGGCACGGGCGCGACGCTGGTCGGACTCTTTTTCTTTCCTTTCACCTTTGGTCTCTTCAGATGGGCCGACATGAGCAGAATGTGGCCGGCCTTCCCCATCATCGGCGGTCTGGCCTTCCTGGCGCTCTTTGCTGGCGGCCGCTTTCGTGACTGGGGTGCGGCCGGCGTGGGCTGCGTGGCCATGCTGGTAGGCATCATCGCCTTTGGTTTCACGTTGTTCAGGTTTCCCCGCACCCTGTCTGTGGCGCTGCTCAAGCTCTGGCCACTGGGCCTGATCTTCATCGGCCTGATCGCCCTGGCCTCGGCCTTCCTACCGCGCCGAGGCGAGTGATCGGCCATCGACCTCTGATTTGCATTTTGCTGATTTGAGATTTGAGATTCGCGATTTGCCCACCATGCTCATCGGCCTTGACGCCAGCCGGACGACCGTCGCCCGGCGCACCGGCACGGAAAATTACGCCCTGAACCTGATCCGCGCCCTGCTGGCCCTGAGGGGCGATCACCACTACCGCCTCTACTTCCGCGATCGTCCCCCGACGGGCCTCTTTCCCACAGGTGACGCGGTTGAGCGGCGCGTCATCCCCTTCCCCCGCCTGTGGACACACCTGCGCCTGTCGGTAGAGATGGCCCGCCATCCTCCCGACTTGCTTTTCGTACCGGCTCACGTCCTGCCGCCGATCCGCCCGCGCCGCAGCCTGGCCACCGTGCACGATCTGGGATACCGCCACTTCCCGCAGGCCCACCGTCCGCTTGACCGGCTTTACCTCGACCTGTCCACCCGCTGGAACGCTCGCGCCGCGACCCGCGTCCTGGCCGACTCCGAGGCGACCAAAGCGGACCTCATCCGAGAATACGGCACCCCGGCCGGCAAAATCGTCGTCGTCCACCCCGGCCGCGACGACAGCCTGCGCCGCGTCGAGGATCGGGCAGCCATCGCCGCCGTCAAAACCAAATACGGCATCTCCCGCGACTATCTCCTCCACATTGGCACCCTCCACCCACGCAAGAACCTGGCTTGCCTTGTCGAAGCCTTTGCCACACTGAACTCAAAACTCAAAACTCAAAACTCAAAACTCAAAACTCACAATCCGCAACTCGTCATTGCAGGAAAGAAGGGCTGGCTGTACAGCGAGATCTTTTCCCGAGTGAAGGCCATGGGCCTGGTTGACAGGGTCGTCTTTACCGGCTACGTGGCCGGCGACGACCTGCCAGCGCTGCTGAGCGGGGCACAGTTGTTCGTTTTCCCCTCACTACACGAAGGGTTTGGCTTGCCCGTGGTCGAAGCGATGAGCTGCGGCGTGCCCGTCGTCTGCTCGAACACCAGCTCGCTGCCGGAAGTGGCTGGCGACGCAGCGCTGCTCGTCGACCCGCTGGACACGCAAGCATTGGCGGCAGCCATGGCCCGCCTGCTGACCGACGAATCGCTGCGGGCAGACCTGATAGCGCGCGGCTTCCGGCAGGCGGAGCGCTTTTCCTGGCCGCGGGCAGCCCGGCAGGTGATGGACCTGATCGAGGAACTGGCACGGTGAACGGCCCGACGGCCCGCTGGTTCTTTGGCGTCCGCGCCGACGACGTGACCTGGGACGAGACATTGGCCCGCGTCGAGGTCTTTATCGCCGGCGGCGGGCCGCACCAGATCGCCACCGTCAACCCCGAATTCGTCATGGCCGCCCGGCGCGACCCCGAGTTTCGGGCGATCATCAACCACGCGGCGCTGGCGATTCCCGACGGCGTGGGATTGCTGTGGGCCGGTCGGCTGCTGGGCCAGCCCTTGCGCGAGCGCGTCACCGGCTCCGACGGCGTGCCTCGCATCGCCGAACGGGCCGCCGAAAAGGGCTGGCGGCTCTTCTTGCTCGGCGCTGCGCCCGGCGTAGCAGAAAAAGCCGCCCGCCGGTTGATGAGTCGCTACCCGGGACTCGAGATCGTCGGCACCTACGCCGGCTCGCCGTCTGTCGAGGAACAAGATCGCATCGTCGACCTGGTGCGCCGCGCCCGTCCTGACGTGCTCTTTGTCGCCTACGGCCACCCCAGGCAGGACAAATGGATCGCCCGCAACCTGGACCGCCTGGGCGTGCCGGTCTGCATGGGCGTCGGCGGGGCGTTCGATTTCATCGCCGGGGTGCAGCACCGCGCCCCCCTCTGGATGCAGCGGGCCGGCCTGGAGCACCTGTACCGGCTGCTGCGGCAGCCGTGGCGCTGGCGCCGCCAGGTCGACGTGTACCACTTTGCGCTGCGGGTGCTCCTGGCGAGCCTGAAACAGCGAATCAGCCCCAGCGTTTCCTGACCCATTGACAAAGGGGAACGTTTGTGTTATGCTTTTCATTAATAGCGAGTTGTGACAAAGAGGCGGCAGGGTTTACATTGAGGGGGAAGAATGATGGCGAGTCGGGGAGAGTTCAAAGAGGTTGATGCCATCTTGGCAAATGTTCTGATAGAGCAGGGTCTGAAGTTCTTCCAGCTTGCGCCAGTGGGCCTGACTCCAGACGCGGGTGGAGAGGTAGATACCGTGTGCCAGCCAGATCTCTACCGCAAGGTAGCGGATTTCCCTTCGTATCTCTGGGTCGGCACTGGACATCACGACCAACACGTCCATGTCAGAGTCAGGCCCAGCTTCACCACGAGCTCTGGAACCGAACAGAACGGCGGACACCAGTTGACCATCAAACCGCTGGCGCACCCTGTCCACAAATTCCATCGCCGCCTGCCGTTCTCTGCCTGTCAACTGGTCGAGGCGGTTATCCTGAAGTGTCTTCATAGCGTGCCCGCCTGACAAAGGTATCCCTCAGCCCGTTCAACGAAGCGCTGAGCGTCGTGCAAAACCCCTTCGGCCAGCGTCCGCTCGGCGGTAAAGGTGATGTCGTAATCGCTGTCGAGACGGGAATCAAAAGCATGTCCTAGCATCTTGGCGTACTCTTTCAATCAGGCCTGTTCTGACAGAATGCTCACCAAAAGCCGAGTGTACGCCAGAATGTTTGCTGCGAGAGATTCCCTTGCTGGCAAGGAGAGCGCCAGCAGCGTAGAACATAGCGTAGTAGGCCCGTGTGACAGCAACAGTATGAAAGCCTTGCTGAAGATTGCTCTCAGCGGCTTGCAGGTCTAGATAAGCCCGATCCAGGTAAAGTTGAACCTCCGGCACAGCCATGCTCTGACTCCGTGTTCACCTCGAATCATTTCGATGGTCATTGTACCATAACTCTGTAGCTAGAGCAACCTGGCTGACTGGCTGCCCAGACCTGCCCACGTATGGAAAGTAGAATTCGCCGAACTCTAGAAGAGTGTGCAGACCATGTTGAGACCCAACCCCAAAAAGCTCATTCCGGCCGCATTGACCATCATGCTGCTGTTCCTGGCGACAGCGGCGTGGCACAGAGACCGCATCTCCTACTGGCTCCTTCACGTCACCGGTGAGGAGCAACCGCTGCCCCAGATGCGTGGCCTGTGGCAACTCGCCTCCAACGTCACCCGCCCCATGCCCGATACCGCCGACGACCTGCCAACGGCCTTTGCCGGCGTCAACCCCTTTGGCATCAACGTCTTCCTCGAGCAAGAAGTCGAACCGGCCAAGCGCGAGCGGGTGCTGCACATGGTCAGCCAGGCAGGCTTTCATTGGATCCGCCAGGAGTTCCCCTGGGAGGACATCGAGATCCACGGCAAAGGCGACTTTGAAGACCGCCGCCACGAGCCGTACCGCTCCGCCTGGGAGAAATATGACCACATCGTCGAGCTGGCCGAGCAGTACGATCTAGAGATCGTCGCCCGGCTGAGCAACCCGCCTGCCTGGTCGCGAGCGGCGGGGAACGAAAACGGCACGGGCGCGCCGCCGGATGATTTCGATGACTATGGCGACTTTGTCGCCGCCGTCGTGGGCCGCTACAGGGGCCGTATCCGCTACTACCAAATGTGGAACGAGCCCAACATCCACCCCGAATGGGGCAACCTGCCCATCGATCCGGAAGGCTACGTCGATCTACTCAAGATCGGCTACACTCGCGCCAAAGCGGCCGACCCTGACTGCGTGGTCATCAGCGGCGCGCTGGCCCAGACCATCGAACTGGGCGATTGCATCGGCGGTTACAATTGCAACCTCAACGACTTTCTCTTCCTGCAGCGCATGTACGACGCCGGGGCAAAGGACTACTTTGACGTCCTGGCTGTCAACGACTATGGCATGTGGTCTGGCCCCTACGACCGGCGGATGCGCCCGCGCGTCATCAACTTTTCGCGGCCGATCTACATCCGCGACATCATGGTCAAGAACGGCGACGGCGACAAACCCATCTGGTTCACCGAGATGAACTGGAACGCCCTGCCACAGGACCATCCCGCCTACCCGGACTATGGTCGCGCGACCGACGAGCAACTGGCCCGCTACGTCGTCGAGGGCTATCAGCGAGCCCAGGAGGAGTGGCCCTGGGTCGGCGTGATCTTTTACTGGTTCTTCAAACGCCCCCACGACCTGGAAAAAGATCAGGCGTGGTACTACTTTCGCATGGTCGAGCCCGACTTTACGGTGCTGCCGGTCTACGACGCCATAAAAGACTACACCCGTTGACGAGATCCCGCTTTCCCGGTATACTCTTTGCCATGACTCGATCTCACCGCATTCTCCTGATCGCCATACTGCTCCTCGCCGCCGCCCTCCGTTTCTACCGCCTCGACGGCCAGAGCTTGTGGAACGACGAGGGCAACAGTGTCCGCCTGGCCCAGCGCAGCCTCGCCCTGGTCACGGCAGGCGCCGCCGGAGACATCCACCCGCCCGCTTACTACTACCTGCTGTGGGCCTGGATACGCCTCTTTGGCGACAGTGAATTCGCCGTGCGCGGCCTGTCAGCCGTTCTGGGCCTGCTGCTGGTCGCCGTCACCTACGCCCTGGGCCGCGAGCTGTACCGCCCGGCCCTTGGCCTCACCGCCGCCTTCCTGGCCGCCATCTCCCCCTTCCAGGTCTACTATTCCCAGGAAGCCCGCATGTACATCCTGGTGGCATTGGTCGGCGCTGCCGCCACGTACTTTTTCATCCGGCTGATACAACAGCAAACTACCCAACCTTCCACTTATTTAGCTTATGCCCTCCTCACGGCCGTTGGCCTCTACACCCACTACTCCTACCCCGTCGTCGTTGCCGTGCACAACGCGATCTATGCCCTGTGGTTGCTGACGACCTGGCAAAGGGGGCACGTCGGTGCGCGGCTGCTGCGCTGGGGGGCCGTCCAACTGGGCGCGCTGCTCCTCTACGTCCCCTGGCTGGCCATCGCCTGGCCCAAAATCACCGGCTACGGTGCGATCAGCCAGGCTCACCCGCCGGCCTACATCCTCGCTCAGGCCTTTCGCCACTACACCCTCGGCCCCACCGCCGGTGACACCCCCTGGACGAGCTGGCTCTCGGTTGGGCTTTTGCTACTCGCCCTCATCGGCCTCACCCGTCAGTTCGCCGTTCACCCTCCGTCATCCACAACTCCCAACTCGCAACCCCCAACTCGCAACTCCCAACTCCTAACTCGCAACTCAAAACTCAAAACTCCCAACCCCCAACCCCCAACCCCCAACTCACAATTTGCCCTTCGTCTTCTGCTGCCGCTCTACGCTCTGGCCCCCGTCGCCCTGATGGTCGGCCTGTCCTTCAGCCGGCCCGCCTACCGGCCCAAATTCTTCCTCGTCGGCACCCCTGCCTTCCACCTCATCCTCGCCCACGCCATCCTCCTCTTTCAACCTTCCGACCGCCCAACCACCCAACCACCCACCCTTCTACCCTTCCGGCCATCTACCCTCTACACTGCCGGCGCAGGGCTCTTTGTCGCCCTGACCGCCGTCCCTGGCCTCTACAACACTTATCACAACCCCGACTATGCCCGCGACGACTACCGGGGCATCGCCCACTACATCCAGGCGGTGGCCCGCGACGGCGATGCGATCCTCCTCGACGCGCCGAACCAGTGGGAGGTGTTCACCTACTACTATGGCGACGTCCCATCCATCTACCCTCTGCCTCGCTCCCGCCCACTGAACCAAGCAGCCACTGCCGCCGAACTGGAAGAGATCGCCACCACTCACCAGCGGATCTTTGCCCTCTATTGGGGTGTGTCCGAAGCCGACCCCTCCCGCTTTGTCGAAAGCTGGCTGGAAGGACACACCTACCGCGCCGCCGATAGCTGGCACGGCGGCGTGCGTCTGGTCGTCTATGCGGTGCCGCAGATTGCCGACACCCATGCGCCCCAACATCCCCTCGGCCTGTCTGTGGGCGACGCGGTCGCGCTGCGCGGCTACTCGCTGGCCGCCGACGCGATGGAGGCAGGCGACATCCTTCAACTGACGCTCTTCTGGGAGGCACGGCAGCGGCCCGCCGAACGATACAAAGTCTTTGTGCAACTCCTCGACGGCGCCAACCAGATCGTCGGCCAACTCGATAGCGAACCGGCCGGCAACCTCTTGCCCACGGACACCTGGCAGGCGGGCCAGACCGTCACCGACCGCTACGGTGTCCTCGTCCAGCCCGGCACCCCGCCCGGCGAACACCACCTCATCGTCGGCATGTACAGCCTGAGCAGCGGAGGACGCCTCCCGGTGCAGCAAGACGGCGAGTCACTCGGCGATCACGTGGTTCTTGGGCGGGTGACCGTGACCCGCCCTCCTGCGCCGCCGCCGGTGGAGGCGTTGCCTCTGCATCGCCAGACCAACTGGTCGGTTGAGGGGTTAAGACTGCTCGGCTACGACCTGCACAGACGCGGCTACGCCCACCAGCCGGATGCTCCCCTCCACCCGGGTGATGTGCTACACGTCACCCTCTATTGGCGGGGTGAGAAGGCCATCACCGGAGACGACTGGTCGCTTTGCCTGCGCCTGTTGGACGACGATGATGAGGAACGGGTTGCGCTGAATGCACCCCTGGCGGGGGTGGCATATCCTTCGTCTCGCTGGATCCCCGGCGAGATCGTCCGTGCCCAGTTCGACCTCTTTGTGCCCGGCGATGCCCCACACGGTCGCTACCGGCTGGAAGTGACTCCCTTTACGCCAGCCAGCGACAAAGGCCCAGCCTGGACCTCACCGCCGTTTCCCGTTCAATGAAAGTTGCCATTCCTTGCACGGCCTCCCTGAGTGTGGTATAATACCGCCGTCAACTTGCTGGACGAGCCGTTAGACTTGCTACGCTATCAGGAGGAGACGATGGAGATTACCCACAAGATACTCAAGCGGGTGGATTTGGTGGCCATAACCGGGCGCGTGGACAGCAACACCGCGCCAGACCTGGAAGCGAGCTTTCGCGCCATCCACGACGAGGGCCGTTTCCGCATCGTGGCAGACCTGGCTGACCTGGAGTTCGTCAGCAGCGCCGGGTTGCGCGTGCTAGTGAGCATCCTCAAGGCCTGCCGGCGCTACAACCGAGGCGACCTGCGCTTGGTCAATGTACCGCAGCGCGTCGCCGAAGTGCTAGACATGTCCGGCCTTGATGCCCTGTTCAAGACCTACTCCGATGTAACCGAGGCCGTGGGCAGCTTCTAAGCCACCGCTTTCAAGCTCAATCGCACATGAGACCGCCTTACTTCTCAGTTCCGGCCACGGCGGTCTTTCTTTGTGCCTGGCGTACCCGCATCCCACCCGCGCCGTCCAGCAACAAGAAATCTTTTATCAAGGGATGACCATGACCAAAGAACCCCATAGCCTGACCGTGGCTAGCGACGTAGCAAATCTTGAGACGATTGCTGACTTTGTCATCAAAGCCGCTCAAGAAGCCAACCTGGACGAAAAGGACATCTTTGCCATCCAGATGGCTGTGGACGAAGCTTGTACCAACATCATCGAACATGCCTACGCCGACGCACCGGGCGATATCTGCCTGACCTGTCAGGTGAAGCCAGGCGAGTGCGTTTGCACGATCCGTGATCGCGGGCGTCCATTCCAACCAGAAAACGTGCCGCCGCCGGATCTCACCAGCGACCTGGAAGAACGCAGTGTCGGAGGGTTAGGCCTATACTTTATGCGCGAGCTAATGGACGAAGTGCATTTTTCCTTTGATCCTGAGGAGGGAAACCAGGTCGTCATGATCAAGAGGGCGAGCCAGTACAACCAGGCGGAGATGGATAGAACCCCTTCTGTCGTGACCGCCCACGGCCGAATAGACGCGGCTGCCGCACCCGACCTGGAGAGCCAGCTAAATGCGCTGCTGGCCCAGGGTGGCGTCCACATCGTGGTAGACATGGCCGACGTGTCCTATATCTCCTCCAGTGGCCTCAAAGTCCTGTTGGCCGCCCTGCGCCAGGCTCGTCGCCAGCAGGGCCAACTCATTCTCTGCAACCTTCAACCCAAGGTGGCCTCTATCATCGACATGATCGGCTTCGACCAGGTGTTTCTTATCGCCCCGGACCTGGCAGCAGCCACCAGCCTGCTAGAACAGACGTAGACTCTCATCGAATTGCGTGAACGGACCGCTGCCATGAGAGAACCAGCGATCGCACAAACACGCTCCCGTGATATATGGCTCAGCGTCTATAGCCTGGCGATCGGCGGTGTTGGCCTGCTGAGCCTAGCCGCCTCGTCCCATCCCGTAGACTGGCAGCAACACCTGGGATGGCTCTTTTTCTTCACCTTGCTCTCCCTGGTTGTCAAACGATCTGGCTTCCACATCGCCCCTCAGGTCAGTCACAGCCTGCTGGGCGTAATAGACGTGACGGCCATCCTCATCTTCGGGCCAGTGGCCGGCGGCTGGGTAGCGGCCCTCAGCGGCGGTCTCTACCTGTTGCTCAACGCGCTGCGGCACGGCCGGCGAGACCGCCAGTTAGCGATAGAGTTGCCTCTCCTCAACAGCGGGCTGAAGGCTCTCATGGCCCTGACCAGTGGAGCCGTCTACCGGCTGGCCGGCGGCGAGTTCCCTCTGTCCAGGGTCACACTGCCGTCCCTGGTTCCCCTGCTCGCCATCCTTGTCACCTGGTTTGTCCTGGATCACCTGGGCTGGGCCGCATGGGCGTGGCTGCGAGGCGGTGCGGAAGAGTTGCACCGCTTCTTGCGCTCGCTCTGGCCCACAGCTTTCCTCGTCGAATCCCTGCCTCTGCCAGCGACGGCATTCATCGCGCTCGTCTTTGCCCAGGGTTGGCTACCCTTTCTTATGCTGGCCGCTGGCCTGCTGGTCTTCAGCGTCGTGATCCAACGAGTTGCCGACATGGGTCAAAAGTTGGAAGCTCGCGTCAGTGAGCTGTCTAGCCTGACGGACACCGGTCGCGCCCTCGTCGAGGCACAACTGGACGTGGATCAGCTGTGCGAATTGATCTACCATCAGGCCAGCCACATCGTAGACACCTCCAACTTTCACCTGGGTCTTTTCGACGGCGAACACCTGACGCTCAAGATATGGGTCGTAGCCGGACAGCGCCAACCCAGCCAGACCTTTGCCCTCGCCGCCGGAGAGGGCGTCTCGGGCTGGATGCGCCGGACAGGGCAGTCCCTGCTCATCAAAGACACCCAAAAGACCGACAACCTGCCGGCCCAACCGCTCTACATCGCCGAAAACGCACCCCGTTCAGCCGTCTTTGTCCCGCTGGTGGCTGGCCATCAGGTTATCGGCAGTATGACGATCCAGAGCTTCAAGCCAGCAGCCTACACCCAGGATGACGTCCGGCTCCTATCGCTCATGGCCAACCAGGCTGCAGCGGCCATCGCGCGCGCCCAGCTTTTTGATGAGGAACGAAGACGCGCCAAGCAACTGGCCCTGGTCGGTCAGGTTAGTCGCCGGGTGGCGGCCATCACACGCTTGGACACACTGTTTCTCCAGGTCGTCCACCTTATCCAGGAAACGTTTGGCTACTACCACGTTGGGATTTTTACCGTAGACCCTGGCACAGGGTTGATCTTTTTCCAGGCTGGCACGGATCCGGCCCTCCCACTGAGAGATTATTGCTGTCTGTTGGGAGAAGGGATCATCGGCTGGGTGGCGCAGCAGGGTGAACTACTGCTGGCCGGCGACGTCTCACAGGAACCACTTTACCTTTTTGCCGACGTCTGGCCCGACACCCGGGCTGAGCTGGCCGTCCCGCTCCAGGTGGAAAACCAGATCGTCGGCGTGCTCGATGTGCAGAGCGATCAGGTGAACGCCTTTGACGAGGAAGATATTTTTGTCCTCCAGGCTTTGGCCGATCAGGTAGCCGTCGCCATTCGCAACGCCTCGCTCTACAACCTTGAACGCCAGCAGCGACAGATGGCCGAAATACAGCGCGAATTGGCTCAGGTGCTGAGCGCCACCCTCGAATTGGACACACTGCTGAACCTGGTGCTGGCCCTTCTGGCCCAGGCGATAAATTGCGACGTCGCACTCATCCTGTTCCGCGACGGCGACACGCTCACCGTCCGCGCCGCTCAGGGTGAGGTCATGTCCGCCGATCTGGTGGGTCTCTCCTTTGAAGCGGGCACCAGTTCGCGCTTGGACAGGCTGCGACAGGCTCAGCACCCCATGCTCTTGTCCAGCGACAAAGACAGCCACACACAAGCAGATGCTCTCGACGCCTCGCTAGGCCTGGAGGCGCAGAGTGGCCTCGGAGCGCCACTGCTGATCCAGGAGGAATCCTTCGGAGGGTTTCTGCTCCTCAGCCAGACGCCAGGGTTCTACACCCCTGAGGATGTACAGGCGGCCCACATCTTTGCCAGCCAGGCAGCCCTGGCCATTGAAAACGCCCGCCTCTACGCCGCCCAACGCGAAGAGGCGTGGGTCTCCACCGCCCTCCTGCAAGTCGCCGAGGCGGTGAGCAGCCTGAATACACTGGACGAGATCCTGGCGACCATCGTCCGCATCACACCCATCCTCGCTGGCGTGGATCGCTGTGCGGTTATGCTCTGGGATGACGAGACCGGGATTTTTGTACCGGTACAACAATACGGGCTGCCATCCCACGAGACGGCTCGCTTCTGGCAGTTGCGGCTCTCTCCCCAGACCACCGTCACGCCGAACGGTGAGGCCAAAGATGGGTCCTTTGTCTCTGACATCGCCCGTCTGCTGGATACTCAGAACCTCGTCGTGCTGCCCATGGAGATCCGGGGTGAAATGATGGGTATCATGGTAGTCGGCTATGCCGAAGAAACTCAGTACCTCACCGAACGATGGATGAACATCCTCACCGGCATCGCCAATCAGGCTGCCATGGCCGTGGAAAGCGACCGCCTGGCCCGCGA
>Ga0180437_10002322_pt1 | contig 30710 bp, 33 predicted proteins | sample SS_ome_4_FD_132410 | JGI IMG/M metagenome (GOLD analysis project Ga0180437, IMG submission 132410) | Hypersaline lake sediment archaeal communities from the Salton Sea, California, USA - SS_3_D_1 metaG | ecosystem: Environmental > Aquatic > Non-marine Saline and Alkaline > Hypersaline >...
GGATTTGTGGTTTTAAGCGCTTTAACACTTCCGGGAATCTGTGACCAATCCTGAGCAAAATATCTTTGAATATGGGGTTTCCCATTGCTGCTCAGTAAGTCCCCCACAAATGCGTGTTTATCCTGGAGAAGTAGACAGCTGGATCCAATCGTGTGACCGGGAGTGTAAAGGACCCTGCCTTCAATTCCAAATTCGGTCAATTCGTCACCATCCTGTAGGAGTATATCGGCATGTGTTGGTACCGGGTTGAGAACCTTTTCAATAAGAGGAAATATGTGTCCAATCAACCTTCCGCGGCCTCTTGTATATCCCAGGTTTGTTTTCCCCGCAGCCAGGTCAACTCTATCGGCATGGTGAATGGCGATTCTGGCGCCAGTGACTTCACGCAAGGAATTCGCGCAACCATAATGATCGATATGCGCGTGCGTTAAGAAAATTAAATTCACATCACAGCGATTCAATTCCTTGAACTTACGGAGGAATACCCGCTCAGATAATGGATCACCGGTATCGACCAAAGTGAGACCGTTCTTGGTTTCAATAATATAAGCCTGGGAGAGCCCGGTAGGCAGATTGTGTACGATCAACTTTTATTAAGAATAAATCTATGCGCGATTTTTATTTTCGGATTTCATACGATCTGTCTTCATTGTAAGTGAAGCAGAGTTTTTCCTTCACCCCAAAGTTCTTCCAGACTATAGAATTGTCTACGATTGGGCGAAAAAATATGTAAGATTACACTACCATAATCGACCAATATCCACCCGTCATGGGGTTCTCCTTCAATGGTTCCATTTACTTTTTTGTCTTTTCGCAAATGTTTAACGACATCATTCGCAAGAGCATCAATCATTCGCTCGCTTGTTCCAGAGCAGATCACAAAGTAATCCGTGAAATCAGAAATTTTTTGAATGTCCAATAAGACAATATCTTCGCCTTTGTTTTCTTCAATAATCGTCGTAATCGTTCGTGCAAGTTCAATTGGTTTCAGACAGCACCTCGCTTATGTTTTGATTTATATATAAAAATAATAGTCATCGATCTTGTCTTCTACAATGGGGTGTATTGAATCTCTTTATATTATTTTAGGGTTTACAAATGAAGCAGAAAAGAGTTTCATGTATTCTGCGCCGCCCGGTTTCAGGTCGCTGCGGTAAAGGTGGACTTTATTAATCCTTGTTGCACCAAGAAAACCGACCTTGCTCTCGCCAAGCAGCGCACTAATTTGTGCGACCTGATTTGAATTTGTATTGCGGGGAACCCTAGCAAGCGTTAAATGGGGAGAATATTTACGCTTTTCTCGAGTATAGCCCAACCTGGCAGTCTCATTTTCGATGCCGTGGTGGAAGTCGATTAATTCCTGGGGTACTTTCGTTCCGATCCAAATTACTCGCGGGCGTTGAATTGTGGGGTAGGCTCCCAAGTCTCCAATGCTGATTTCAAACGGGGTATATTTTCGCGACTCGACTTGAAGTACTCCTTTTATTAATTCCAGATTGGAGGTAGAAACATCTCCCAGGAATTTTATCGTCAGGTGAATATTCCTGGTTGGAACCCAGCGAGCAGGTAGACTTGAGAACCGATTTTTCAGTTTTCTCGAAACTTTTTCAAGTTTTTCGTGAATCTCTGGTGATAAGTCAATCGCGATAAAAGCGCGGATAACACTCAATTAATTTCTCCCATAATTGAGCTTAGTTTCATTTAGTAGGTTTTTGGTCATTCGTATTACGCTTTTATCTGACAATTAGTGTGTTTATTGCGTTTTCCAAATCCTGGAAATCAATCGGTTTGGTCAAATACGCCGAAGCGCCTACCTTTTTACCTTTTTCTACATCTGATGGCAGGCTCTTGGCGCTGATCATAATAACGGGTATCTTCGCAAGTTGGGCATCCTTATTCAAGAGCTGCATAACCTCCAGACCAGATACATCAGGAAGTTTCCAATCTAAAAGAACGGCAGCAGGTTTTGACTCTGCAATTAATCCGATCGCTTGACCGCCGCTTTGGGCATATCTTACCTGATAACCTAGAAGGCGAACCATTTCCCCAAACATATTTGCTGTTTCAGGGTCGTCTTCAACGATAACAATTGTCTGAAAATCTGTATTCATGTGATGTGTAAATCTGTTGGATTATATCCCATTCGGAAAATTTTCGTTGTCTGGAGCAGATATTTTTTTAAAGTCGTCTGGAGTGTCGATGTCAAAAAAATCACTTGCATTATCCCATTCTAAATTGGTGATTGGGAAAGAGTTAAAAATAGCCCGCCCGCCGATATCGCCTTTGACATTCAACAGATCAGGAAATGTGGTCCGGTCGAATAGTACAGGATTACCTCGTCTTCCATTGGAGATTGGCGCGATGATCGGAGAAAGGGTCAAAGAATGCACTCTAACCAATTTCCGCAGCAATGCTGTTGAAACGAATGGCTGATCGCTTAGAAGGAAAATGGCTGAGCCAATATTTGGTGGCGCTGACCGGAGACCAGTTTGTAAAGAACTACTCATGCCGGATTCCCAATCAGGATTATGGACAAGAAAAAGCGGTAAACCAGCAAGCGCTTCATGGATAGGTTGAACGTAGGCTCCGGTTACCACAATTACAGGTGATAGGTCTGAATTTATAGCAGTTTTTGCGATTTGTGTCACCAGCGGGACACCTTTAAATAGTAAAACTTGTTTAGGAAGTCGCATTCTATCGGCGCTTCCCGCTGCTAACAATATTCCAGCAGTTGGTTCGTGCACAGATAGTACCTCATCTTCAAATGGAGCTAAATTTGCCCCATCTTGAGACGGGTTCAGGGAGGCGATGACAACTGAATGGTATATCGATAAGAGATCCCCGGTAATATGATTGGAATTCGCTTGGAGTTCTTGTGTATCAGCCTGGTTAAAAAGGCAGATTAAACGAGACTTGGACTGCGAATTTTTCAAACCACCTGATAAATTAAGAAGGACGGATGCGATTGTATTGGGGGTTATTATGCTCCCCTGCGTTTGGTTACACTTTTGGGAGTACCGGTCTGGTCGGTGTACCCATTTAGAATTTATTGGTTTATTGAGCGCTGACAATCCTGCTGCAACAACTACCGTATTTACCCAATCAGGGACACCTGGTTCGTGGTCAACCGGGACATTTAATGGACGCTGGCATGATCCATCAGCTTCGAGGAGCAGCGGGAACCGATATTTCAGGGAAAGATTGTGGATATGATTAATTATTTCCTGATTCAGACCATCAACTCGACCCCTTTTGTTCGGTGGACCAGTGAATAATATGGAGCCAGCCGGTAGATTGCCTTCAAGTGCGAGGAAATCCTCAGTTGAATGGATTACAAAATGGTGATTCGCCCATCGGGTTTGGGCAATACTTAAGTGCGTTGTGGCAGATATTAAGACCGTATCTGGATAGTCCAACCCTTGACCTGGTTCAAGGTACTCACCAGCCAGGCGAAAGAGGGCGGTCGTTTTTCCGCCAGCTCCGACAAACGCTATACTTTCAGATGGGCTAATCCTCAGGGCTTTTAATAATCGCAATTTGTTTCCAAGACGTTAGGTTGTAATATTTGACGGGAGAGAAAAGCTGCCAAAACAGCGCCTCTGCTTGCTAAACCACCCCCACCGCGAATGAAAACAGACTTTTGCATTCGTATTCCACCTATTACCTGATATTGATTTTAACATGTGGGGATATGACCGTCAACGCGCACACTTTTTCTAACAAAAGCTTGATCAGATAGTGGCTCAAATAAGGTTAAATAAAAAGGAGGGAGCCAAGGGACTCCCTCCATATCTTATTACCATCCAATGCATCTAAAGAGGTGGGCTATTTGACACAAATAACCTGCCCGACATAGATCTTCCTCGGATTCTTGATGTTGTTTACTTTTACGAGACGCTGAACAGTAGTTCCAAAGTAGGAAGCAATTCCGTATAGTGTGTCGCCTCTTTTTACCTTGTAAGATTTATAGCAGGCATCATCTTTTTGGGGTGGATGACATTTTTCCGACCTGTAGTCGTGGCAGCCATCACCTTTACTTGGTGGGTAATATTTATGATCTGCGTAAGGTTCAGGTGGTTTGCCGTGGTGGTCAACTTCTGTATCCTGAATATTCTCGAATACAACAACTTCACAGATACCTGTATTCGGCAAGGTTACATCAAATTCTTCCGGGCCTACCGAGTACCAACCGTCCTGTACTTCTTCAAATACAGTGTATTCGCCCGGTGTTAGACCAGTGAAGCGTACCCAACCAGTTCCGTCGGTTTCCGCTGCTATCGCAGAACCACCGTATGCAGGTTTGATCTTAATTTCCCAACCAGCTATACCAGAACCGTCCTTATGATCGTATTTATATACATCCACGCATGCAAACTCGGTTTTGTTCTTGAATCGGACATGTTCACATTCGTACTGCTCTGTCACATCGACGACGAATTCAGAGGGAGTAACCGGCTCCCAGCCTGGTTGTACTTCTTCTGATATCGTCCATTTGCCGAGCGGCAGTTCGTCGAACTTGAAGTACCCATTTTCATCGGTTTCTTCTGTGAACTCATCACCAGTTTCATCATTTCTGGCAGTGATTTCCCAATCTTCTAAACCTTGTTCGTAGTGGTTTATCTTATAACCATCAACACAGCCAAGTGGTTCGTTCTTGAAAACCACTGGTTCGCAGACGCCAGGTTTATCAATGTAGACTTTTTTGACTGCAGTATCTTCTGGCTGCCACCAATCTTCTGTAGATTCTTCAATCGTCCATTGACCTAACGCAAGGTCTTTGAAGGTTGCGAATCCCATTGAATCGGTGTGCGTCGTAACGCTGGGTTGTGTACCATCATCTCGGACTGCCGTCATTTTCCAACCCTGCAGGGGTACACCCAGAGTATCCATCTTCTGGACTTCAATACATCCGCCAAAGATCTGCTCATTGACAAATACTAGTTCTGTGCAGACTCCCGGGTCAACGGGGGAGTCGAGTTCAATAACTTGATCGTAACCATAGCCATGAGCGGGCTGCCATCCGGATTTTTCTTCTTCGGTGACTACCCATCTGCCTGGTTCAAGATCATAGAACTCGGCATCACCCTGTCCATTGGTAATTCCAGCCAAGGTGATTTCCCCGTTGGTAGCGGTCATCTCCCAACCAGGGATTCCAATTAACTCATTGAATTCACCGTATCCGCCTGCATCAAGTTTCGTCACAATCAAACACGGCAAAGCTTCAACTTTAAAGCGAACTTCTGCGCAAGTATCATCGTCTTCATCGCCACTCAGGGTGACCGTGAACGAAGTAGGAGTAAACTCACGCCAACCATCTTCGATTTCGAGTTCAACGAGCCAAACGCCTTCTTTCAAATCTTTAAATTCAAACTCTCCATCTGCATCGACAGTGGTATCTTCGGTTTCTCCATCTTCATGCGTGATATTAACGGTCCAACCGACTCCTGCGACTTGATGATATCGGTCAATAACGAAACCCTCAATACATGTACCTCCCTGGACAGGGATTGGAGCGATGTATACATTCCCGCCTTCAGGTGGAGTATCGCCGCCACCCATGAGTTCAATCGGATCGGAAGAAACATCCTGAATGGATGCTAAAACAGGTTCAAAAACCGGATTCTCTTCGGTTAATGAATTGGTTGATGGAGCGCTCGCCAGGTTTTCTACCACTAATGAGGGTGAATTTTCATTATTCGAGGCAGAAATTACGCTACCTGGCACGATTATTGCAACACCTAGAACGAGGATTAGGGCAGTGGCGCCAAACAAAGACAGAATGCGGATTCCTCTTAAGGTGCTGCGCCCTTTTTCCTTTAATTTATCCGTCACTTTCGTCCTCCTTTCTGAGTAAAGCATTGGATAGTAATTCGGATACAAGGATATGCGGACCAAAATTATTTTTTTATACTCTGTTGGATTTCACCTCCTTCTGATCAAATGCGAGTAAATGTTTAATTCCCCTTGCATTTATTATCAGGAATTAAAAGGTATGCAAGAGTAGCGGGCGGTAATTAAAATATATTCGCCCAGGGTTATATTTACCATAACCAAAAGAAAAAAACAATAACCCACTTTTAATCTGGCTCTAATAAATCTACGAAATTTGTAGAATTTTATTAGAAATCCTGAGATTATGCATTGGGGGTAGAAAATTTTTTGACGCGCTGTTTATTCTGAATAGACGCAGGATATATTAAAAGAAATGTATATTTCCCCCATATGAACTATCGTGAAAGGATTACTTATGGTTTACAAAATATTGCTCAAATCTATCTGACGAAATTCAGAACGTGCTTTCTGCCATTCTATTTCACTTTCTGGTATTTCCAGGATTTCATCATCAGGCCGGCGAACCAGAGCCAATGCACCTTCTTCACAAACTGGCACACACACACCACAACCAACGCATCTTGATTGGATAACCTGTATTTTGTCCTCAATCAGCTCCAGAGCATCGAATTGGCAATGTACCACACATGTCTCGCATGAGATGCACAGCGTATCATCCAGCTGGTTAATAAAAGGCGAGCTGGCAACGGCATTGGCGATTCCCAGGTCAGCTAATCCACGTAAAATTCCACACGAACAGGTACAGCAATTGCATATGTACGAATTGCCGGAGCGCGTGTTGCTAACAGAATGGACCAACCCCGCTTTCGCGGCTCGAACAAGAACATCTAGTGCCTGATCACGGGTGAGGGATTGGATTTGAGCATTATTATTAAAGGCGCCCGGTTTCTGGCTCATCGCCATGCAAACATCTATGGGATGGTCACAGGGGTCTCCGATGAGTTTTTTCTGTACCCTGCAAATACAATCAAGCACTCCCCAGGCATGGGCTTTATTAACGATTTCTACAACATTTTCGTGTGGGCGGATTTCAATTCCGTGGGTTATCGTTTCATTAACTGGGACAACACGGTGAAACGCTGGGGCAGCAGATAGTGCTTCTCCAAAAGCCTGGTTGTAATAATCTTCAAATAATTGTGCAAGTTCGGAATCTATGCGCCCGGCTTGATATTCATAAATTCCAACCACAAAAGGAAGCAAACCGAAGGCCAGCCCTGCGCTGGTCCTTTCAACGGAAATCAAACCATTACGAGCCATTTGTTTTAGCTGTGCCTTTAATTCTTTTGGATTCTTGGTTTGGATGCATGCCGTGTTCAGCCGTTTGTAAATTTTTTCGATTGACTCAGGGGTGAGACGCAGCTGTGAAGCGATAGCCGCCTCGTGCGGAGTATACAATTTTTCTAACAAGCGCAGTTCTGCTCCATCATCTGTGGGTGGAAACCCATTCGGAATCGAATTTAACCGCTCAGCAAGGTCTTTATATGGATTCTGGGCCATTTTTTACTCCTGATGGTTATAGAACACGGCTGTTTTTGCAAGGATATGCGCCAGCTGGAATACTGATTCTAGATCCACCCATTCTTCTTTAGAGTGAAGTCCAGCTCCGATTGGACCCATTAAAACCGTATCAATACCGGCGGCAGCCATTAGAGCGGCATCTGTCCAGAAGGGCACTCCTACAAGCGATGGTTCTCGTTGCAGCACACTTCTTGAGGCTGTTAGCAGTGATTTGACGATATCAACTTCCGGGGACACTTCGTGCGGTTTACGGATTGCTATTAATTTTAATCGAGCCTCAAAAGTTTCATCTTCTCCTTTCAGATCATCCAAAATAGCCTGTACTTCCTTGAGGATAATCTCCTGGCTTTCACCTGGAACTGTACGTCGTTCTATTTGCAGCAGGCAGTGGTCCGCGTAAATACTCCATTCTGTACCGCCTTTTATTATGGCGGCGTGCAGGGATGGTGTGCCGATTAAGGGGTGTGGATCACGTTGGCGTAATTCTGCCTCCAATCCCTCCAATTTATGCAGCACTCGCCCCATACGCATATTTGCATCCACACCATCCTGGTAGCGGCTGCCGTGTGCAGCAATACCAAAAGTTTCTAGTTCCAACCATGCCCAGCCGCGATGTGCCAGAGCAATATGCATATTCGTTGGTTCGGTCACGATAGCGGCATCCGGAATACAGTGCTTGAGTAAATCGCTTGTTCCCAAGCTCAAGTATTCCTCATCTGCTACAGCAGCCAGGAACAGGTCTCCAGGGAGTCTGGTGTTTGAATCGACGAGAGCCTTTACAGCGGTTATTGCTGCCGCCAAGCTGGCTTTCATATCCTGAGTCCCCCTTCCATACATTTTCCCATCGCGCACCTGTGCAGCGAAAGGGTTTTTCATCCCTATCACACCTACCGTGTCCATGTGCGCATTAAACATCAACGAGCGCCCCTGACCTTCACCGGATAAAAGCCCTAACACATTCATGCGTCCAGGTTCCAGTTGGTAAGTCTCCACATCCAGACCAATATCACTCAGACATAAGGAGATGTATTGTGCGATCTCAGTTTCGCCTGCTCCTCCGGGGGTGCAGGATGGATTGGTAGAATCGATTTTGACTAGTTCAGAGAGAGTGTTTAATAAGAATTTTCGATCAATGAAATTTTGAAACATTGAATAGTCGGTTTCCCATATTTTAATTTACCAATTATCTTGACCTGAAGATTATATTTGAAAATCATCCAATTTTGTTGGAGACAAAAATGAGAGTATGGTCGTTATTGCTGGATGGCGCCAGTTGAATTTAAAAAAAACCAGTAAATTGAAAAAATAGTTATCCATTTGGTGGCAGCTTTTTGGTTAAATAGTTTTTCTAAATTGGAGTTGATACTCCAGTCAACTTGGCTATTCGGTGTGATTAGGTTGCGAATGATTTATTGGTTTGAATGTGCCTGAAAAGTTCCTGCCGGTTGGTTCGCTTCTGTATTCGATAAACCAGGAAGGATAACCATGGAGAAGGTTTCTTTTTGTCAGCAAATGACCACCCCACCCAGGCTCTATACATCGAAGAAGCAGTATATCGTCCCCATTCGTCGGCTTGATCAAGCAAAGCTGTCAGCATTTCATGGAAGCGGTGGTCCTCAATCGCAAACGGGAACCAGCTGAGTACATCCAAAACATGGAGAATGTCATACCATACGAACGGGTACTTAATCTTTTGGAAATCCGTTCCAATTCCAAACAGAAAGAATTTTTTTTCCCCTCTTTTCTCCCAATGAGAAAGCAGCATTTGTACAGCATTTTTCACGCACGGGCTGTTTTCTATCTCCGGGATTTGCGATAATGCTTTTAGGGCATATACATTGGCGATTGGACAGGGATCCCCAAGCTTTCCCGGACCCTTAAACTTTCCCAAATCTGGTGCTGCCCGGCAGCGATATCCGTTTTCGTTGACTAAACCGGTCAAATGTGTGACAGCCTTTTTTACGTTGGGGTTTTCACCCATACCCATGGCGAGCAAGGTATAAAGTATAGTTGGAGTATCGCATAAAACCCATGTCCATTGATCTTCGTTTGTCCCTCCGAAAACCTTTGGGATGTTGATCATTGTTTGAAACGCGCCTTCCGGCGATTGGTGTCCCATAAGAGAGTTGATCCCTTCCGGCATTCCCGGGTCGTTGTATTGAACCCCAAAATCAGCCAGGGTGCTGAACCTGTAAATGGGGTGTTTGGCATCGTTATGACGCTTGATTGGATATCCCGGCCAGGCAGCCGCTTTTTCAATTAATTCCTGAACCTTTGGATGTGCGACCATTTCGGAGCGCGCCGTTTCAACTCGGGGATGGTCTGGTGGCATATCCAGGAGATCGATCATCAAGCGATACTTTGTCCAGGGTTCATCCGAGTCAAGCAGCCATTTGTATTGATCATTCAACATTTTTGAACCTCTTTTGAGTCATAACAAGGAAGCATTGCAGTGGATAGGTGAATCCAAGAAACCAGTAAAGAAGAAACCTCTTGGAGTGTATGGGTTCGTATTAATTATCTTTATAAATGACAGTGATGACTACACATAGAATCAGTATTTCTATTAATCCTAGAATTGTTGTGATGGCCAGTAGAACGGATGATACCTCAAACATCATATATGTGGAAAACGCCCACATTAAAACTCGCAGAGCCCAAACGATAAAACCATAGCTGATGCCTTTTACCAGACCGATACCGGGAATGCTGGGGTGGATGATCGTATATACAAGTACCAATATGAAGCTGTTGATTACTTCAAATAAAAATCCTGTGAAGATTTTTGATTCGATCCCACCCGATCCTTGGATGGGAGTGCCAGTGATATTCGCTGTAAGATATCCACCCAATGTACCGAACAGCACATCTAATACCAGGAGAAGAACAGTGGTTACGATCCACGCTAGGAGAAACCTTTTGATATTCACGTTATGCCTCCATCATAATATTCGTCCTTAATAATTATCGTACACGAGCAAAAAATTGACCTGCCGCTTCAGCGAATTCTCTGGGGTGTGTGTAAAACGGGAAATGACCCGCATTTTCAATTGTTCGGAATTGCGCGTTAGGGAATAGTTCAGCGTAAACCCGGCTGGTTTTCTCTGGTTGGAGATCATTCGTTCCATGGATACCAAGCACAGGTGCATCAACACCTTTTAATACCTGCCTGTAACCATGCCTGGTTCCCATGCTGAAATACATCGCATGTACCATCCAGCCACCTGGTTCAGCCCCATTTTTTTCTAGTAAAGAATTATCTCCGACTGCAGTCAAGTAATATTTCCTAAATTTCTCATTTAATTCAACCAAATCAGCTTCCGTTTTGGAAAATATATCCTGGAAATTGAGGTATTCCTCGATATATTGATCGTATTCATTTTGGAGTCCATCTGGTAAATATTGCCTTACCATTTCGAGTAAACCACCTTCATTCTCTTGACGCATAACAAGCATATCCGCGGGCGCGATCAAAACGAGGGCTTCCACGTTCTCTGGAAATTCTGAGGCATATAAAGAAGCGAGAAATCTTCCGAAAGAATGTCCGATGAGGACAAGCTATTCCTCATCCAGAATTTGACGAATCCGTTCAATATCCGCGATTTGTGCGCTAATTCCCAAAGCTTGATCCAATTTTGAAACGTTGTCATAATAATTGTTAGATTCAAAACCTTTTACCGGGCGAGTGGAATCGCCGCTTCCGCGCTGGTCGTAATAATTAAACCGGAACTCATCCTCCAACGGGGATAATCCGGGCCATAACTCTCTGTACGGCTGTCCTGGACCGCCATGGATTATCAGTGCATTTTTCACTTCACCCTGTGAGAAAAGATACAGGTGAATGTCAGGTTCTACCGTCCAAAAATCCTCTGCTCCCGTTTGCCGTGGGGGAGTGAGAGAATAATGCAGGTTTTTCGAATTGTGCAGATTTCCGGTTCATAAATTGGTTTGCTCATCTTATACCAGAAAACAGCACCTGCAGTAATTGTTAAAACAATGACGATCGACATAATGATTGCGGCGGTATTTTCAAGAGCATATCCTTATCCGTGGATTATTATTAAAACAATTCATTCTTCATAGCGAGCTGCAATGGTTAATGCGTTTTCATGAATCGTCCGGCGTGCTGAATTTTTTTCAGTATGGGGCTGATGGAGGAAAAATCAGCGCGGTGCATTCCTGTTGCGATGAGTGAACTTCTCGCCCAGGCGACTTCTTTGCGCTGCTTATCAGGTAGCAGGTTATCTATTTTTGCCAGGGCTCCTTTTGTAGGTTCGCTGTACAAAATGCTCCAAATCTCATCCACCAGACTTGTGCCAAAATATACTGAGAAAGACTCTTCATGGGTTAAGACCAACGGCGGAATTTTATATCCTCTCACAAGAGAAAAACCGCTATGCGGACCTCTTTTGGAGTAGATCGGAATACTAATTTCTTCCAACAAATTTATATACCTGTGTAAAGTGCGGACAGAAACATCAAGCTCTTCAGCAAGCTGGGAGGATTTCTGATTAGGTTCACGCTGCAGGAGCATAATCAAAGTAATCAAGCGAATGGATGAATTTGTTATGAAAGAAAAGATGAAAATGACTTTTTGTTTATATATTCTATACCATATATATGCCAAAAATTGACATATATGGTATTACTTGCAAGATATTTATTCGATCCACAGAATATGCTTGACACGCAAGTTCCATCGTGATAATATTCATATCGATAATATTGAAACCAATATAATATAATTCAATAAATATCTCTAGCTATAGCATACCAGATAAATAATCGATAGTTGGTGTATGAGGATAAATGATTACACAGAAGCTGAAAAAAGCTGCATACAAATACATAAGAACGAAAGGAGATATAAATGGAAAAGGTAATCAGTGAATTTAAAGTGATTGAAACAGATGAAGGGTTCAGGATTGAGCTGAAAGGCGATAAAGCGCACATGAAATCCTTTATGAGGGAAGTTAAGGGACACAAAAAATGGAACCATTGGGGTAGAAGCCGCAGAGGGTACAGTTGGTCATCTTGTGCTTTTCCACCCGCGATGTGGATGCATATGAAGCCCTTCTGGGATAATTGGCCGGAATCACCAGAAGAGGGTAAGACCGAGCAGGAAGAAACGTAAATGTAGTCAACAAGTTGGTGTTAAATAGACAAACCATCCTCTTGTAAAGATGAGGATGGTTTGTCGATGAATATTTTGGATTATTTGTAATTTAAAAAACTAATCGATTAATTAATTTTCAATACTTTCGCACCGCGGATTTTTCTTGTTTTCAGTTCAACCAGGGCTTGGTTGGCATATTCTAGGTTATAAACCTGGGTGTCTGGTTTCAGGGGGATTTTCGACGCCAGATTAAGAAATTCCTGTACGTCAGACCTTGTGACATTCGCTACGCTCTTGATTTCCTTTTCCATCCATAGATGCTTGGTGTAATCGAGATTCTGTAAATATTCCTGGTCTGAGCTCTCCTTGCGGATGGCATTGATCACCAATCTTCCGCCGGGAGCGAGGTTTTGCAGGGATTCCACCACTGGTTTCCACGCTGGGGTGGTATCGATGATCGCATCCAATTTTGCAGGCGGTTCTTCATCAATATCACCAGCCCAATCAGCGCCTAATTCAACCGCGAAATCTCTTTCAGCTGCAGTGCGAGAAAACACGTATATCTTAGAGTGCGGATATCGTCGTACAGCCAATTTAAGCACGATATGTCCCGATCCACCGAAACCTGTAAGCCCCAGGCTGGCCCCATTTTTCATTCCGGTCAATCGAAGTGATCGATACCCAATTGCCCCTGCGCACAGCAATGGCGCTGCTTCAACATCAGAAAAGACATCCGGTATGCGGTGTACGAAGGAAGCCGGAACGGTCATATATTCTGCGTATCCTCCATTGATATCTCTTCCAGTAGCTTTAAACTCAGGGCACAAATTCTCCGCATCACTCAGGCAGTATTTACAAACCCCGCAGGATGAGAAAATCCATGCCACGCCCACCCGGTCCCCGATCGAATGCTTGCTTATTATGCTGCCGATACGTTCAATAATTCCGACGACCTGGTGGCCAGGTATAACCGGAAATTTGGGTGGAGGAGTTCTACCTTCGATTTCATCGAGTTCAGTATGACAAACGCCACAGGTAGATACTCTTATCAGTATTTCATTTTCTTCAGGTGTTGGAATAGGGAGTTCAGCTAAATCCAATGGATTTGGATTTTCAGGGATCGAAGTAATATTACGTAAAATCATTGCTTTCATATTTCATTTACCCTTGAAAGTCTATTACAGCTCTGAATTTATTGAATGCGGTTGTTGTTTGATGGTTGGCGGAGTTCGCTAATGGGAACAATGAAAATCGGACGGCTTGTATTATTCAATGTGCGTTCAGCCACACTTCCCATAAACAATCGATCCAGCCCCCCCCTTCCATGAGTGGCCATAAAAATTACATCAATATTTTCTTCTTCGGCTATTCTTGCGATTGTCTTGGCAGGTCTGGATCCCTGTACGATGACCTGGGTATGTACACCGTCTTTTCTTAAGATGCCTGCGATATTATTGAGGTACTCTTTGGCTGCTTTTTCAGTTTTATTCCTTAATTCCTGAATTTCCTCGACGACTGCACCAAATCGATCAGCTTCAGGCACTTGCGGTACTGTTAGCAGAAGGACGTTGCTTTCGAAGACTGTTGAAGCCTTTACATACGGCAGGACTCTTTCTGAAAAATTCGACCCATCCAATGTAACAAGAAGTTTATTGAAATCTGGAATTTTTACTGGTTCACCCTCGGCTGGTCTCATAACCAGTACCGGGCATGTAATTGCTTGAATGATATCGTTTGCGATATTGCTGGAAAACAAGCGGTCCAGACCTGTGCGGACCTGGGTGCTGATAATGACCAAATCCGCACCAACTTCTTTGATCAATTGATTAACATTATCACTTACATCGCCTTCACGGATAAAGTATTTTGTATTGATACCTTGTGCCATAAATTGTTCAGCGATATCCTGCAGATATTCTTCACTATCTTCAGTTGGTTCACATTCTCTTGTTAGCGCGTTTTTCAAGGATTTTGAAAAACTCTTTTCTTGCTTTACAGTAAGTAAAGTCAAGCTAGCACTGTAGGCACTGCATAAGGCTTCGGCAGCCGGCAGCGCCTCTTCACCTTGACACGACCCATCCAGCGGAACGAGTATATGGGTCGGACGGGTTACACGATCCTGCCACCTATCTTCAGGTACAGGATTGCTAGTCTGTTGAGGATTGAGCTGAATTGGGATTGGTACATTTCCAGCAGAGGTTACAGCCTCTGCTTCGAAAGCTTGACCAAAACCAAATCCAGCCTGCATAGCACCCTCGAGTTCACCGAGCCTTTCAGAGATTGGGCTGGGTATACCAAGCCTTGAGCGAAAGTACGAGAAAGCTAAGTATAAAAGTGGTATAAGAATAAAATAAGCCCAAGCCCCTTCAAGAAAGCGTTCCTCGAAAATGACAACTGTTGCAGCCGTGGTTATAAAAGCGGCGATAATCGTCCCAATGAGTGTTAAAAAGTGTGATGATTTAAATTTCTCGCCCAACTCGCGCAATAATCTTTTTGAAGCTGCCCAACCAGTCATACTCAAAAGCACAAAAACGCCAGCGGCGTAAAGCGCCAGGTAGGTCTCTTCATTGGTGCCAGCAACCAGGAAAATAAACGCGACCAGAGCCACCTGCAGCCAGACGGGTTTGTCAGCAACGTCAAATTTATTGCGTTGTCCAAAAAAGGCAGGGACGTAGTTGCGGTCCTTGAGTCCAAGGGCGAGGTTCTGTAATCCTTGGGCGCTGGCAGCGGAGGCTGATAAAAGTACTGCTATACCGATCAAAGTACCAATATACGCCAGTGTTTGCGGCAGAAGCGCATCCATGGTTTGGGTAAATACAGACACTTCATAGTTGGTGGGATCTGAAATCCGGAATATGGCTGGCCCGACAATGATCATCGTCACAGCAGTAGTACCCATTATGATCAGGAGACTACCGAAGGCTTTGTTGCTCTTCTCTTTTGGAGGACCCTCATAGGCTGCCACCAAATTAGCAAACACTTCGATACCCGTCATTACAGCTAGCATTCTGGTAAACCCGGCGAAAGTGAAGTGTAGATATTGTCCAGTGAATGCTTGTGGGTTTAAGTCAGGCAATTGCAAACCGAACTTAAGAATTGTGCTGATGATCATCGCCCACAATAGAAGGAGGACACCAGCAGTAGCGGGACCGAATGCACGGGCAGCGGTCCTCGGCCCCCGATTTACCAACCATCCGGTTAGTATGCTGAGACAAATTGCTACAATCGTTCGATATTGGATCCCAAAAACAGATTCGTTGAGCAAGGGAAATCGATCTGCAATGAATGTAACCATGGCTGCCATACTGACCAGGAAAGTCAACGTGTATTCAATAAATGTGATAGCGGCGTTCACTTTTACAGCCCAACCGCCAAATTCTTCTTCACTTAAACCGCTGCCCCCGCTTCCATCCGTCACCCAGGTCATAACCAGGCGGTACATGGCCGAGACCATGGCGATCGTGAAAACAACCAGCCAAATCGTGGTTCCAAATGTAACCGCTGCAATTCCAGCGATAACGATCAGTCTTAGGAAAGGTCCAAAGACGTACAGAGGTGAAGTTGCTGGATCACCTCCGCCAGCCAGAGCTCCTTCAAAAGAAGTCTTTAATTTATGCGAAACATGCGCCATTCTATGCGCCCTTTCTAACTTGAATTGTAATGCTGGCCGATAAAAACCGACTTTATTATTTAAGTATTCTTTTTGGTTTTTTAAGACTTTCTATTATCATCGAAAAGCCAATTTCATGCAATAATGATTGGGTTACTTTTGGGTAGATGATATTTTTAACCCGAATTTGTTCCTAAGGAAAATTACTATCGACACCGGAGTTTGCGCGAAAACTCCGGCTTGAATAGCCGGAGCTGTATTGATTGGTATGAATTCTTCGCCACTGCCCTTGTTTTATTCAACCTTTATATTCTTTTTCCTGTAAAGCCGGATCTATTCCATTCTTCCACCTTTCAGGCTATCCTGTAAACGCTCTAATTCTTCCCACCTTCCTTCAGAAGCTAGCCTCGCCTGATCTGGCCAGGTCCCCGGGTCTGCAAATGTAATGCCGGCTTCATCCAGTTTTGAAACAATCAAGTCGGTATCTGTATCTGCCAATTGTGCATAGGTGGAAATTCCAGCAGAACCCAGCAATTGGTTAATTTTTGGGCCGATGCCCTCGATGCGGGTCAGATCATCTGGTTCGGCTAGGATTGTTTCTTCTACTACTTCTTCCTTTACTTTTTGTTCGTCTGTTTGTGCATGCTCTTCAATTATTTGAGCTGAAAGCTCTTCGGCCTCCGTTTCCGATTGTTTGCTAGAACGGATTAACAGCCACCAAACAAGGATCAATGCTAGGATAAAGACAACAACCCAGATCCAATCAGCCACCCCAAATTGTTGGGCAGCGTTCGGTAAACTCAGCGGTTTAAATAAATTGATAAAGTTCATTTATTCTCCTCTCAAGCTGCTTTCATCGTTATTCTGGAGATAAATTATAACTGACATCTCACCCAAACCTGAAGATAAAGTTAAAGAGTTGTCACTTTGGCGATTTTATGATGCGTATATCCCGTAGATCTGGTCTGGAAGCAGGATCTCCGGAAATTGGGGGCGAAGCGTCCGTCTTGCCTCATCACACAGATGACATGCATCCGCATAATGCTCCCGGTGGTCTAATTGATAGCGATTGACTAAACCGGTCGGACCATTTTCTAACAAAGGTCCGGTTATTGGATGTGATTCCGGGTCGAAGTTTGCGCATATCTCTTTCAACGGCGTAACAAACATATTCCCCAGAGTGATTCCCTGGCAAATGTGAATATTACCGAATGGATCGACATGCACTCGTCCAGGTTCGCGCAAGTCTTCAAACGGGCATTCGTGGAATTGATCCCAGGGTTTTTTATCTGCATACTTTACAAGCTTTTCAGCAGCACGCCCCCTGTACATCACACCTGATTCCCCATAGGGCAGTATTCCTTGTCCCCCCGGCGTATCGGGTTCTGCGGGTTGGGCGATGCTGATCTTCTCAATAGGTATTCCTAATTGGTCAGCAGCGTGCTGTACATTCCGGGCTTGTGTACTATGGAATTCGCTGTAGTGATAAAGGTCGCTGCTAATAGAAAAATCAGAAAGCCAGGATTTTCCACCGGCTTCATCAACAAAAGGCCGCAGCCATTCGATTGCATCTTTGATGCTTGTTCCCCAGTAGGCGTTTGATACGATGCCGACTTTGAAGTTCATTTCTTTAGCAATTCTTGCAGCCTTCACCAAAATCGGATAATACAAGAATGGTTCTCCACCTTCGAGATAAATCCAATTAATCGTGTTTTGTTTTTGCGCCTGGTGCAGAATATTCTGAATTTTTTCAAGAGTCATCGTACCACTTTGCCATGGACTTCCCCACACAAAACAATGGTCGCATTCAAAATTACATTGATAAGTTAAAAGTAAGTGTAAGCCAGTTAGTTTCATCTTTAACCTCCTCTGAAAAAGCAGGGTTACTATTGGTTCTTGGTCAACATGATCGAACCACTGTAGGGATTGAAGTGAATTTTATACTTGCCTAACAAATGTACGATTATCTTCCCGTCTTATTTAAGTAAGAGGAACAGATTTTATGTGGTTCTACCGCAGTATTATCCAGACGCCCAGCAGTAAAAAACCGATACCGAGCGCATGTATTGGTTCAAAGGGTCTCACATCTGCACCGAACCAGCCGTAATTATCCGCCAGACCTGCAAAGAAGAATTGGGAGGCGGTTAAAATCGTGAAGGCTGGCACCAATCCCATCCTCGGAACTGAATATCCAATTGCGCCCACAATGATCAATCCCATTATGCCGGTAGTTAACGCATACCAGGGTACTGATCTCCAACCAGTTAGATTTCCTCTACCAGCAAAGATCATAACGATAAGAATTACCAGCCCTCCGCCAGCATAAGTAATAAATACACTCTCCAGCGTACCAATCCCTTTGTTCATAACTCCCATAAACTGGCCCTGTAAAGTTATTGCGAGCCCTCCAATAACCGCGATTGAAATAATAATCAGATAATTTATCATTTAATTTTAGACCTTTTCTTTTAAATTGTCTTTCAATAATATTGTCATTAAAATCCCAGGTTGATTGACTGCTCCCGGTAAAGGCAATAACCGCATTCAGGACCGGGGTTCGGGAGGCCGGGTTGTTCCAATACAAACAGAACCGAATCTAAAAAATTGAGAAATTCAGCATCGTTCTTTGGACATTCAATCCATGACACATTCCCAATGTATGCGTACTGTCCTTTCTGAGGAGAATTCATTTTTACCGGTTCAACGCATAATAAACCCATTTTTGTAATTGGTGCCAGCTTTAGACTGTTTTCTCCTGGATTTTCCAGAGCGAATGCGTAGGAGTGCAGCTGGCGGCTGTAGAATGAAATATATTTCGGATTTGTCTCCGAGGTTTTGAAGTCGATCACTCCATAGGATCCATCGAAAAATTCAACAATTGTGTCAAATTTCCCTCTGATGTAACAGGCAGAACTGTGTCGGTTGTTGATAACCGGAGCGGATGTTACCCACTTTTCACCGTAAAGCACCTTCCCTTCCGGCAAATTGGGAGATATTTCAGAAGTAAGTTTGTTTTCAAAATAGTCTTTCATTATTTTATCGATACGGTTGAAAATCTTTGGGAAAGGCATGCGGGGTCTGGCAAAGTTGTGCACGTATTTAAGATAAAAACAGCGCGGGCACTCATCCCATAAAAAGGTTAAATCAGATGGGCTTAATTTCCAAAAATTTCCCATTAAAATCGTTACTCCTCTATTTCGATTTTTTATATAAATTTATTATCTGTTCTGCGAAATCCGCAATGCTTAATCGAAGAGCTTTTGGTTCAATTACTTCAATTGAATTACCATACCCCAGCAAGTTTTGGCGGGCGTCATTCAATGATTTGAAATTGATTTTTACCCACCACCATCCGTTCTGATCACAGGATTCTTTATTTCTTAGGATTTCTACCAGGTGGACTTTTCTGAACCCTGGCAACAAAGCTTTTTTTATGCGCATGATAACCGGGTAAGAAAGATGCTTCCCTTCATATTCCTTGCACCACTTTTTCCAGAAAGCGCCCAGATTGAAAGCTTTGTTTCGGGAAAATACCTCATCCAATACCTTCGCTTCCAATATACGAGATATATATAACACTCGCATTTGATTTCCATTTTTATTACATACCAGGTACCAGTTATTTTCTTTGGAGACGAGCCCGTAGGGTTCAACCACCCATTCTCGAGTCACATCAAATGGTAATTTGTAAACAATTTTCAACCGATGGTCATTCCAGAGCGCGTGGTGTATGGTTTGTAAATAAGGAATAGGGGTAAGTGTATGATACCAAAAATCCGGATCAAACAAGAATTTCTGGTCAAGCAGGTTTTTCAGGGGGGCCTTTGAAGCAGGTAATGCTGCAGAAAGTTTGAGCAAAGCCAGCTTGGCTTTTTGATCCAAACCCAATTGGATTAATTGTGGGGGGATGTCGAGCATAAACAGCGTTTTAACTTCTTCTTCCGTTAAACCAGTGAGCGTGGTCTTGAAATCTTCAATTAAGGAGAAGCCTCCCTTTGGACCTTTTACGGCGTATACTGGAATTCCGGCGGTGTTTAATGCAACCATATCGCGATAAATCGTCCTTTCTGTGACCTCCAATTCCCTGGATAACGCACTGGCTGTCATCCTTCTATTGTTTTGAAGGTACATTATTATCGCCAGAAGCCGGTCCGCTCTCATAGGTATCGTTCCCAAATATAAACTATGCTCATCCAGATCATAATAATTGACATAGGTTGACAGTTATATGATGTTAACATAAACCCGATCTGAAAACAATATACAAAAAAGATTGTGGAGTGTGGAGGCTAAAAATGGGTGAGACGGATGTTCGAATTATCGAGCTGGAAGATTTCAATATGGCGTCAGCGCTGGGGTTTGGACCCAGTCCAGAAATCGAAGCCTGGAATAAATTGTTGAAGTGGGCTGGTTTGAAGGGTTTATTAGAAGATCTCGGCAATCGACGGTTTTTTGGATTCAATAATCCTGATCCTTCGGCAGGCAGCCCGAATTATGGTTATGAGCAGTGGATGACCGTACCGCCAGGTATTGAAGGTGATGATGAAATCGAGATCAAGGAGTTCCAGGGTGGATTATACGCCGTAATAAGCTGCCAGGGAATCGAAAATATTTATCCTTCATGGCAGAATCTGGTTGTTTGGTGCGAGGAGAGCAGCCGTGATTTTGGCAGCGGCCAGGCGCTCGAGGAAATGCTAAATCCTGAATTATTTGTTAGCTCTGATGGGTCATTTGTCTCTCCAGAGAGCGCAGCTGACGAACTTCGCTTTAATCTCTACCTGTCAATTGTGGGAGGATGAAGGCTGCATTTCGATCTGGCTGCTGATAAAAAATAAACGCTGGTTGGACAAAGCACCCCGTTTATTTTAAGTAAGTTAAATAATTTCTATTAAGATTGTCGCGAAGTTGATGAAGTAGGGTAATCGCGTATTTAATCATTCTGGCCAGGTACTGGTTATCACCTGGCGGATCAATTGGGCGGCTGCTCCAGGATCTGCATGGGCTGTGATACCTCTGCCAACTACGATTCCGTACAGAGGGGCATTGCACAACAGGGGGATTACATCGGCATTTACACCTCCGGCAACCGCGACGTCTAAACCCAGATCACATAACTGCTCAACAGTACGGCAGGCTTTCCCATCCCAGGCTGCACCGGAAGTGACTTCTTCATCGATACTGCGGTGGTATAAAACCAGGCTGACGCCAAATTCACCAACTTCTTTTGCTCTTGTAACCGGATCGGCGACGCCGGTCATATCCACTTCAGCCCTGCGCCCCCATTTATCTGCCTCCTGCTGGACTTCCTTGATTGTCGCAAGGGTCGTTATCCCCTGGGTTGTCACGATATCTGCCCCAGCATTGAAAGCCATCTCGGCTTCGTAGGCGCCTACATCGCTGGATTTTAAGTCAGCTAGAACAATTTTTTCGGGATACGCACCTTTTAATTTGCTAACGATTTGGATTCCAACCGATTTAATTAATGGCGTACCTGCTTCAAGAATATCAACATAAGGCGCAGATAGCTTTGCCAACTTAATTGCTTCATCTCCATCCAGTGTATCTAATGCGAGTTGTAATTTTACGGTCATAATCTCCTCAAATCTCACAAATGTGATTGAAGTTACACATATGTGAGATTTTACTCCTGTCCCAATAAAGCGTCAAGTAACATATCTCAAATTCTTTGAAAAAGGCGCAAACAGCGCAAACACGAATCTTGACAGTCGTTTACCCGGGTGGTAAACTCACATACGTGATATCATTTACACATTTGTGATATTGGGCTTGGAGTTTAGTAAAGGAATTAAGAAATTGGGAGTAAACAGATCTCTTCAAGACCGTTCAGATTTGCTGGCTGAAGTTGCGGAGATGTATTATCTGAGAGGAATGAACCAGATGGAAATCGCCAATCAGATTGGGGTCGACCGGTCGATGATTTCCCGAATGCTGTCTGACGCACGCAAACAAAACATCGTCGAGATTCGCATTCACAGACCGCTGGCTTCTCATGCAAATCTGGAAAGTGAACTATTGACAAAGTATGCTCTGAAGAGGGCGTACGTATTAGTTGATTATAGTAAAAATCAACAGGAATTATTGCAGCGGCTCGGTGTTGCGGGTGCATTAGTGCTAAGAGAATATTTATCGCCTGGCATTGTACTCGGGCTGTCCTGGGGAAGCGCGGTTAGTTCAGTTGTGGAAGCGATGGAAGTCGATGAAACTTATCATATCCGTGTTGTCCAGCTTGTGGGCGCTATGGGCGCGCAGAACACCGTATATGACGGTCCCGGTCTTGTGCAGCGATTAGCTCAAAAGCTGGACTGTGAAGGGTACTTCATTAATGCGCCTTTTATTGTCGATAAACCTGAGGTCGCAAAAGCATTGTTGGATAATCAAAACGTCAGGGCAGCCATGACACTTGCGAAAAAATCTGATATTGCAGTGCTTGGCATAGGCAGTACAAACCCAGAGTATTCAAGTTTCTACCAGGCTGGATATGTGCCGATCGAAGTTCTTAACCAATTGAGGGATCTTGGAATGGTGGGTGATGTATGCGGCCTCCATTTTGATATTGCAGGTGAGACCCCTGAATTAGATTTCCATACACGCATCGTAACGATAGGCGATGAAGATCTTAAATCAATTCCTATCCGGATAGGTGTGGCTGGGGGAAGCGGAAAAGTCCAGGCGGTGCTGGGCGCACTGCGAGCCGGGTATATCAATGTGCTTGTGACGGACGAGAATCTGGCAGGCGAATTGACCTGTATTTAAAGAAAAAAGTTTAACGATTTGAAAAAGACACTTCGAACATGAATTGGACTTCCAGAGAAAGAGTGATCACGACGATCAATCACAAAGAACCTGATAGGGTTCCGATTGATGTACAGCCTGGATTCGATTTTTATCTTTCATTAAAAGATTATTTAGGTCTTGAGATTGAGGAGAATATTCAACCTAGTTATTTTCGTGAAGTCATCCCGCATCCGCGACTTTGTGAAGAAATGGGTTGGGATGTGATTTCGATCAAACTCGTTAAACCCGATTTGCGTCCATCAGGAGAGTACGAAAATACTGATATTATGGTTGATGCGTGGGGAGTGGAACGAAAGCGAATATACCAACCCGGAGGCGGCTGTCTATGGGAGGCTGTCAAGCATCCTTTAGCAAATGCAGTATTCGAAGACCTTGATTCTTATCCATGGCCCAACCCGCAAATGTCCGGTGTTAGAGAAGCGACTGAAACTTTTGCTAAAAGAATATTTGAGGATACAAACTTGGCGATTATCGGGCGTTTTGGTGGGACAATTATTGAGACTGCGCTTGACTTGATGGGATTTCAAAACTGGCTGATGGCAGCCGTGTCACAGCCCCAATTAGCTGGCGCTTTGTTGGATAAGATTACCGATATCGCCATACAATTGGATAGGTTGGGATTGGAATCAGCGGGTAAATATATCCAGATTTTGAAGGTCAGTGGGGATGATCTCGGAATGCAAACAGGCTTAATTTATTCTCCAAAAGTAATCAGAGAACTTTTACTGCCGCGTCTGAAGCGCCGCTGGCAGGCTGCTCGTGAATATATCCAACAGGAGTTGGGATTGAACATTCCCCTAATGTTCCATACAGATGGCGCGGTACGTACGATCATTCCAGATCTCATTCAAGCTGGAGTGGATATATTGAATCCGATCCAACCTTTTTGCCAGGACATGCTGTTCGAAGAATTGAAACATGAGTTTGGAAACCGGTTGGTCTTTCATGGAGGTATTGACATTCAGCGGGTACTGCCATTTGGGTCAAGTATGGAAGTTGAATCGCATGTAAAAGAGGTGATACGCGCGCTTGCTCCAGGAGGTGGTTATATTTTATCCCCGACCCATATCGTTCAGGCGGACACACCCCCAGAAAATATCATCACCATGACACAAACTGCGCATAATTTTGGCGTCTACAATTAATTTATATTTAAAGGATATGTCGATGAGGAATAGAAAATCAAATAGTATATTTATTACAGGTGATCGTTATGGATAATGAAAAACTAGAGCAGTATAAGGCAACAATCAAAAAGCCCAGTCGAAAGGAATTTATGGCTCAGATTGAAAGATTGGGCTTGAGTTACGAGAATTTAATCGAAATGTACACAACCATGTGCGTCATAAGGCGTTTCGAACGCATGGCAGACCAACTGTATGCTGCGGGAAAAGTGCACGGTACGATGCACCTTTCAGCTGGACAGGAAGCGGTTGCTGTTGGACTTGGTAGGGCTTTAAATTTGGATGATTATTTTCTTAACCATCATCGCGGCCACGGGCACTTTGTGGCGAAAGATGCAGATATGAACCTGATGATGGCGGAATTCCTGGGCAAGGAAGCCGGTTATTGTAAAGGCCGCGGGGGATCGATGCACATTGCTGACATCGAAGCCAATAATCTGGGCGCTAATGGTATTGTTGGCGGCGGTATTTCCCTGGCGGTGGGTGTGGGATTAGCGCTCCAAATGCAGCGTAAAAATGAGATTGTATGCGTTGTCTTCGGGGACGGTGCGGCGAATGAGGGTATCTTCCATGAATCGTTAAATATGGCCGCTTTGTGGGACCTGCCGGTACTATTCGTTTGCGAGAACAACCAGTACGGCATGTCAATGCAGGTTGAACGTGCAACTGCCAAGCTGCCCATCGCACAAAGAGCAGAAGGGTATGGTATGCGCTGGCACCACATTGATGGGAATGATGTGCTTTTAGTTTATGAGACCATGCAAGATGTTATTGAACATGTAAGAAGCGGTAAGGGACCGGCTTTGGTGGAGACAGAAACCTATCGCTATTTCGGTCATTCCAAAAGTGACCGAAACCTGTACCGCACGAAGGATGAGATCGATGAGTGGAAAGAGATTGACCCGATAAACCGTTTTAAGAATCTCCTGGTGGATGCGAATATATTAACGGAAGAAAGCGCACAAGGAATTGAACAGGACGCCCAAAAACAAATAGATGAGGCTGTCGCCTTTGCAGAATCTTCTCCTGAACCAGATGTGGAGACATTAACGGAGTTTGTATATGCCTGAAATCACTTATTTAGAAGCAATTCGGACGGCATTGCGGGAAGAAATGATACGTGATGAGCGTGTATTCCTCTTTGGAGAGGATATTGGAAGATATGGTGGAGCATTTGGCGTTACATTTGGCTTATTGGATGAATTTGGACCGGAACGCGTTAGGGAGACGCCGATCTCGGAAGCAGCCATTGTAGGAGCCGCGACCGGAGCCGCATTGGTTGGTATGCGCCCGGTGGCTGAATTGATGTTCATGGATTTTGTTTTGTTAACGATGGAGCAGTTAGTCAACCAAGCTGCCAAAGTGCGCTTTATGTTTGGCGGCAAGGGGACGGTGCCGATGGTTCTCCGCATGCCGGGTGGTTCGGGTACGGGCGCGGCTGCACAGCACTCGCAATCATTGGAGAGCTTATTGATCCATATACCCGGGATTAAAGTTGTAAATCCCAGTACGCCATATGATGCAAAGGGTTTGTTGTTGAGCTCAATTCGGGACCCAAACCCGGTTTGTTTCGTAGAACATAAGCTCCTTTACAAGGTAAAAGGTGAAGTCCCAGAAGAGGAATATACGATACCCATTGGCGCAGCCGAGGTTAAACGAAAAGGGAAAGATCTCACAGTCGTAGCTGGAAATATTATGGTGCCGCGTTCTCTGGCTGTGGCGGAAAAATTATCAGCCGAGGGCATTGAGGTGGAGGTCGTTGACCCGCGCACTTTGAGACCGTTGGATGTTGATACAATCTCCGATTCGGTCCGAAAAACTGGCAGGCTGCTGGTTGTTCACGAAGCATGCCAGACAGGCGGTTGGGCAGGCGAAGTCATTGCCTCAGTCTCAAGCAGTCCGGCTTTTAATTATCTGGATGCCCCTATGCGCCGCCTGGCTGGCGCGGATGTGCCTATTCCTTACAACCGTAACCTGGAACAGGCTGCTGTTCCTCAAGAAGAGGACATTGAGCGAGAAATCCGAGCTTTAGTGTCCAACCAGTATTAGGAATATGGGAGAATATTAGCATGCCAATTCCATTCATTATGCCAAAATTCGATATGGATCAGGAGAATGCCACCGTAGTTGAGTGGTTGAAGGACGAAGGAGAATATATCGAGTTGGATGAAGCCGTTCTGACAGTAGAAACAGATAAAGTCGCCATTGAAGTTCCCGCGCCTGCCACAGGTAAGCTTGTAAAATTGAGCGCCGCACCGGGAGATGTTGTGCCAGTTACCACAGTGATTGCATATGTCCTGGAGGACGGCGAAACAGAAGATGATCTTCCGGAAGAAGAGGTGGTTTCAAAAGTTGAAAAAGCGCAAGTAACGGAGGAAATAGCAACAAGCGAAGTGCACCCTCCGGCAGACATAAAAATTGAAGATGCGCAGCAAGCTGGCACTGCCACTCCCGTGGCTGCCCGGATGGCGCAGGAAATGGGAATAGACCTGGCAGCAGTTCCTATCGCTGGTGGCAGATTAACAAAATCAGATATCGAAGCGTATATCCAAACAACTTCACTCCCAGATGGAAGGGTGAAAGTCTCGGCAACTCCAGCTGCCAGGAGGCTTTCAAATGAACTGGGAGTTGAACTGATTTCAGTACCCGGAAGTGGGCCGGGGGGACGGGTTCAGGCTGATGATGTGCGCTCATTTGAGAGCAGGATGGCACCGGAAATACCCATAGATGGACGGGAAGCTGATTTAGTGCCTCTGGTTGGAATCCGCAGAACGATCGCTGAACGGATGCAGAGCAGTTTCCAGGCAGCTCCGCATATCGCCCTGACGGTTGATGTCGATATGACTCAGCTGGAAGCAGCACGCGATCGGATGAATGCGATCGCTGAAAAACGGGATGAGAAGCGGATTTCAGTCACCGCGTTGTTAGTTCGCATAATCGCCTGGGTTTTGGAAAGTAATCCACATATCAATGCATCGCTGGTTGAAGATACCATATATTTATGGCGGGATATCAATATTGGTGTAGCTACCGCTATAGAGGATGGTTTGATCGTCCCGGTAATCCGAAAAGCAAGTCAAAAGTCAGTTCGTGAAATCAACAATGATTTGAAAAACCTCTCTGTAAAAGCCAGAGATGGATCTCTTGCGCTCGAAGAAGTGAAAGACGGCACTTTCACACTTTCAAATCTGGGGATGTTCGGCATTGACCAGTTCAGGGCGATCATCAATCCCCCTGAAAGCGCGATCCTTGCAGTGGGGAAAGTTGTCCGCAAACCAGTAGTGATCAATAACCAGGACGAAATTGAAGTGCGGCCGATTATGTCGATGACCTTGTCCGCTGATCACAGGGTTATCGATGGTGTGGTTGCGGCTAACTTCTTGCAAGATCTGGTATTAGCAATTGAAGCGCCCGATATCCTGCTTTATTAAATCCAGATTGGAATATGTTACCTATGAAAAATAAAATTATTGAACTTTTAGAACCTTCTGCGGTAAAATTAGGCATTGAAGTAAAAGATTCCAACGAAGTTGTCACTATCTTAGGAGACCTTTTATATAAAAAGGGATATGTCGAAAATACATTTGTTGAAGCCGCTCTATCCCGAGAACGTGAATTACCGACCGGATTACCTTTGGGGGGAGAATACAATGCCGCCATTCCTCATACGGATATCGAACACGTAATAAAACCAGGATTAGCCATGGCAACAATGACCAGACCCGTCACATTTCAAAATATGGTAGCCCCTGAAGAAGCTGTGCCGGTAAATCTGGTCATTTTGATGGCTCTCGAAAAAGCAAAAACCCAGGTTGAAATGCTGCAGGAGATTGCAGGCGTTTTGCAGGACGTAAATGTGATTAACCGTCTGATAGAAGCAAAGACCTTTGATGATGTTCAGGCTGCGCTCAGCGTAACCTGATTTAATATATTGTGTTAATACAAAGGAAGGAAGGAGGATTTTTATGGCAGGACCTAAAAGGATTTTGGTGGCATGCGGCACTGCGATTGCTACATCGACTGTCGTTGCAAAAGGAATCGAAGAAGCGATGGCAGAGAGAGGCATTAAAGTTATCACTCGACAGTGCAAGGCAGCCGAAGTAAAGGGCTTAGCTAAAGATGCCGACTTAATTGTGACAACAACACCTGTCCCAAAGGATCTTGGCGTGCCCGTAATCCAAACCCTGGCATTTTTGACAGGTTTAGGAAAGGAGGAAGTACTAGACGAAATTGAAGCAGCGTTGAAAGAATGATCCGATTTTATTTCTATCCAAATTTTATTTTCATTGAGTGAGGAGCTATAAAAATGGATGCATTTCTTGCAGGCATAAAAATGGTAGTTGATACGCTTGGGGCTACTGTAGTACTCCCAATCGTAATCTTTTTATTAGCCGTCATAATGGGTGCAAAATGGGGACGCGCCTTGCGAGCAGCCGTAACAATCGGTATTGCTTTTATCGGCATTAACCTCGTTATAGGCTTGATGTGGGGCACATTGAGTGAGGTGGGGCAAAGAATGGTAGAAAATACGGGCGCAGCCCTCAACATTATGGATGTGGGATGGCCCTCGGCAGCAGCAATCGCGTTTGGTACCCAGGTCGGTTTATGGGTGATTCCGATCGCGATCCTGGTTAATATCATCTTGCTTCTAGTGCGGGTAACAAAGACGCTCAACATCGATCTCTGGAATTACTGGCACTTTGCTTTTGTCGGTTCCATGGTAGCTATAGCCTCTGGCAGCCTGACCTGGGGTTTAGTTGCAGCCGCGATAGCGGCAGCATTGGCGTTGTTCCTGGGTGATTGGACCGCTCGTGCTGTGCAGCACTTCTATACTCTACCGGGTATTTCAATACCGCACCTTACCACTGCGCCAGGTGTTCCGTTCGCAATTGTGACTAATTGGATTGTCGAAAAAATCCCCGGTGTGCGGGATGTGAAAGCTGATCCAGAGACAATCCAGAAACGGTTCGGTGTTTTCGGTGATCCGATTATCCTGGGTTTGATCATCGGGTTGGTGCTTGGGTTGCTGGCATTCTACAACTTGGGCGATGGTTGGCAGACAGTGGTGAAGACTCTTCAAACCGGGATGAATCTGGCTGCGGTTATGCTCCTGCTGCCGCGCATGGTTCAAATCCTGATGGAAGGCCTCATCCCGGTTTCTGAAGCGGCGCGTGAATTCATGCATAAACGCGCTACCGGTAGAGAGATTTATATTGGTCTGGATTCGGCCATCTTGATCGGTCACGAATCTGCGATTTCAACCGCTCTGCTGCTGGTACCGACCGCAATTCTTCTTAGCCTGATCCTGCCTGGCAACCAGGTGCTTCTGTTTGCTGACCTGGCAGTCATACCCTTCGTTGTCGCTTTGTTTGCTCCGCTGATGAAGGGTAATATTTTCCGCATGTGGATCGCGGGTGTGTTTGAGTTGATTCTCGGCTTTTATATGGCGACGAATATGGCTCCATTATTCACCGGAGCGGCAGCAGACGCTGGCTTCGAATTTCCGGAAGGAGCCTTGCAAATCACCAGCATCGGTGATGGTTTCCTGTGGCCGCCATTCATCTTCGCCCGTCTATCCGAATTTTCACCGTTTTTCCTGTTTGTGCTTGTAGCCCTTCTTGCGGTAGTCTGGTTCTTCTATTTGCGAAGCCCGGACAAGTGGGAAGAGCTTGCCGGCGCTCCCCCACGTGAGGATGAGGAAGATTTATTAGAGGAAGCTGAGGCGGCGGCTGCCGATTAACGGCAGTTACCTGACAATTTAATCAGTGCTATTTCACGGGGCGGTCAGATAATGACCGCCCCGTGCTTGAAAGGTATAGCTGCATGTTTGATATTATCATTCGTTCATTTATTGGCGATGCAGGAGGGCGAATCTTAGATTTTTATCTCGAGTATAGTCTGATTATTAACGGCATTATTTTGCTTTATTTTGTGTTTATCCTGGTCGGCCGCCGGAATTATGGACGGGTATTGGAAACAGTAGTATTTAATCTAAATAAAAATCACGGAAACCAACTGAAGAGTAGAAATCCAAAGCAGCTCAGTGCAGCTTTAAGGAAAATAGATATCCCATGGGAGGCAGGTATTGATTCAACATATCTTCCATTCATCACGCCTCCTGGGAGTTTTCGGCTATATTTAAAAAATGAATTAAATCTACAAAAACTGTATACAAACGACATTCTTGCAGATACATTAATCGATTACCAAAAACAATGATCTTTACATTAGCGGAGGTTTAGTAATGCCCAACATCGAGCTCGTTGTGACACATTCTGTCGGGCTACACGCAAGACCGGCAGCCGAGTTTGTAAAGATGGCATCTTCGTTCCCTTGTGAAATTCAGGTATGTAATTTAACTGAAGCTGGGGAACTAAAAAACGCCAAGAGCATTTTGAGCGTGTTAACTTTAGGAGTAAATCAAAACCACCGTATCCTCGTTGATGCGGAGGGAGAAAAGGCGGACGAAGCATTGCAGGCAATTAAAAATTTGGTGGAAAATAATTTCGGGGAAGAGTAATTGTGAGTATTCATTTACAAGGTATCAGCGCATCCCCGGGAATTGCAATTGGACCTGGTTGGCTTTACCGTCCCGTTGAAGTAGAAATTGAAA
>Ga0180437_10002323_pt1 | contig 30700 bp, 69 predicted proteins | sample SS_ome_4_FD_132410 | JGI IMG/M metagenome (GOLD analysis project Ga0180437, IMG submission 132410) | Hypersaline lake sediment archaeal communities from the Salton Sea, California, USA - SS_3_D_1 metaG | ecosystem: Environmental > Aquatic > Non-marine Saline and Alkaline > Hypersaline >...
CAGGAGAGTAGACTGGTGTCGCACTGACCGAATCGAAAACCATCGCCAGTGCATCGACATTCTTGCACAACATCCTGTAGGTCTTGATTACGTCAATGGCCTTACGGTATTGCTCAAGCCCGCCAAGTACAACACCATCGATGTACATCGATAACTGGACTGATTTTTTGTTTCTCATGATGCCCCTATATACCAATGTAGACCATCGCTGTCAAGCAGCAAATTATTCATAATTTCATTGGTGTCGTTTCAGGTGTATCTCTACCCGGCCGTCCTTGAAACACCCATCCTCACACTGTAAGCAATGACCAGTGTTTTGATCCCAGGTCTTTTCACACCTGTGCATGCCGGAGACCGGGCTGAGGGCTACGCCATTCGGCGTCAGCATCATTTGGTTTCGATCATTCCAAACACCGCCGGTAGCCACAATCGACCAGGACTGTTCTCGTAGCATCTCGATCTCAGCCTCAGTGTTACTCGGGTCAACAGACGCCAACACACGTACATTCGATGACCATCGCATGTAACGCTCAATACACTCACGCATCTCCTCGTCACGCCAGGCCCGGGTAGGAATCCAAAACTTGGTTGTTGGCATCAGTTGGCCAATGCGCATGACTTTGATTACGTCAGTAGGATGGTTCCAGATTTCACCCTTGATAGAGAACCGGAATCGCTCTGGGTGCCTGTTGTACTTCTCTTCGATGTACTTCACGAAATCATTTGCTTCGATCGACTGCCACCAGTTGTCATCGACAGCGTCCCATTCCTGCTTGGCCCAGCCCATTGCGTAGAACTTCCTAGCGTAGCAGTTCTGCTTGCACCAAGGCGTAGCGTACTTACAGGTGCTCACACCGCGACTGAAGGCAAGCATCCAGATCTCATCAACGAATCTAACGTATTCGTGGGACACTTTGGTGTTATTCCTCGTTGTGTCTACTGACGTCGGAACGATCGGCTCTCAGGCTGTCTTGTTGGCTGTATCGACTAGCTTTGGCTGCAGCAGCAAGGCAGTGACTACAGGACTTCGTATCCTTGTGCCAACAGTACCGTAGGCAGACGATCCTGCCGCAAGTAGGACATTTGATGCTCTTGCCAGGACCTGCACCAAAACCACAGCTCGAACACTTAGTCACGATAGAGCCCGCTCAACAGCTATCTTCTCTTCGAGCTGCTTCTCAGCCTCTTTGCGAAGCTGCAGTTCCTTCAGCCAAACGTGACCTTTCATGGTTACACGAACAGCCTGCGGTTCAACCTGTCCGATTGTACGTACGCATCCCCGGCGCTCCAACAGATCCTCCTTGACCAGAAGATCGACAAAAGGATGCTCGTAGTCGTACAGCTTCAGAAATGCTGTTCGCTCATGTATCCAACCGTCACCGACATTGACTGTCACCTTCTGCCCGCGCCCGACAGTGATCTGCAGGCCGTCATCAACTCCCCACACCTGAAGAGTCCTAAGTGTTCGCTGAACTCGCCAGTTGTCGAGTCTTGGATGGACCTGGCATTCATCAACAGTGGACCGTTCGTCCGCATAGCTGATGTACCAACCATTTTCCTTGTGCTTCTTATGACACTTCTGACACATCTTCATCGTTCAACCTCCAGTAGTCACTTCTTGATGACCCCATACGCCTTGGCCAGCCGCGTGAACTCTTCCTCAGTAAGCTCCCGGGCGAAGAAATTCTGCAGGGTGAAGGCTCCTCGCGCTTTCGACTTGCCGTCGTATCCGACTCCCAGTGTACAGATGTCGTTGCCGCGCAGGCTGGTGTCGCGCACGACCTTCTTGTAGTCATGGATTGCAAAACCCCTGTCTGGGCCGACCACCACGATCACGGTGTGCGGTCTGCCATCAATCACCGGGGACGCCCCCTTCCACCCAAAGAAGCCAGCTCCCGTGATTTGGCTTCCTCGATCGATGATGTATTCGAGGCGCACAACGAAGTGTCGCCACTTTCTGAAGTCGTATGCATACACATGCAGGCCATGTCCTTCGAACGGCCTACCTTCAGCACGTATCTTGTTCGCGGTTCGCTTGATCGTGTAGTTCTTGGGGGTGCCGCGTACTCCGAGCATCTGAGTGTGAAGAGAGGCAACGCTGTACCTGGAATCAGACAGGTTGACACCAGTCAGCATCCTTCGAATCCGCAATCGCGCATTCTGTCCCTTCCTGATGGTCAGATCGTAGTGGACATCCCAGCAACCATCCCGCACGAGCGTGAGGTGTCTCTCACCTGCAACTATGCCCAACCTCCTGTTGACCTCCCCGACCTCCGTGCCATCTATTAGTACTTTGGTTCCCTTCGTCTGACACATGACAGTAAGGTGTGCATTCGGTTCCTCAACGACCTCGACCTGCGCCAGTACTGCCACCACTGCGAACGCTGTTCCCAACATGGTCCACCCCCTCAGTGCCACCGGCCGCCTGCCAACGGCTGCCTTATCCTCCGAACGACATCACGACCAAACAGAAAGATCTGACAGCCCAGGTAGCCGATGATGGCCAGCACTACCAAGGCCGCTCCGAGCGCCACACCACCCAACCAGACAGCGAAGCCGATCATCCAGGCGATCATCGCGTAGATCAGGTAGAGGAATCCGATAGCAGCCAGTGCATCCAACATGACGCCCCCAATCAAATGCTATTGACCGTGCCCCGATGAATCTTGTACTTCTTGCAACAGCCGGTATAGGTCAGTGCATACACCGAATTCTGTGCTACACCATAGGCCCCGAAGTCGTTCCACTTCTTGCAGTGCGGGCACTGGTGTTGGTATTTACCTTTGTGCTTCCTGGTGTTCTCACAGTACTGCATATCAACTAGCACCCTCCCCACAGTCCCAGCACATACCTATGTCGATACCGTCTCCTTCGAGGAGTATGCCGCACTCAGAACAGAAGGTTGCAGCACCACCAAGTTGCGCTTGTACGATCCCCTCGCCATCATAACCAGAGCAAGCAACCTCAAGATCGTATCTCCGACCGGCCTCCTCCAAGATACGCTCATCCATCTTGTCTAGAAGTTCCGATTCGTTCTTCACCAGGTATGAGTAGAGCCTCGGCCATGCAAACGGTATAGCCTTGAGTGCGGCCAGGTCCTTCTTCTCCTGTTCCACAACCTCGATCCATTTATCCAGATCGCGGTACTTCTTCACTGCATCCTCAACCAGTGACATGAGCACCGGGGGATCGAGTGCGTCTAACTCCCACGACGACATCCCGTACTTTGCGACGTACTGTTTGGATCGTGAGTCAGACATCTTCGCTGGGTTGGGCGGAGGCGCGTACTCATCTACCTGGCTCTTATTCAATGCCAGGCGCTCGACGAAGACAGACGCTCCGAAGGTCGCCATGCTATCACGGATGTCCCTGGTGATGTCGATACCGCTCGGGTCATGGTCACCGAAGTACAGGAGGACCGGTGACTGTCCGGCATTCTGATACTCGATCATTCTCTGAGCAGCCTGCCACTTCGCGGTCTGTGATGGGTAACCTTTGCATGCGAAGAAAGGACAGTCCCATTTGGTCGCTACACGAGCAAATACACCAATGAGTGCTTCCTTCTCACACCACACTTCGACGCGGCATTCCTGGTTGGCCCACCGATCAAGGTGGTACGACGCAGCGGCTGCGCGCAGGACTTCCTTAGGGTTCTTGAATGAACTGTGTGAGCGTAGGCTGCGTGTCCTGTCCTCTATCGAATCCCAGTCGATGAGACCACACATGCGGGCATCGTTGATGATGGACCCAATACGCTTGTAACTCTCCTCAGTATTGGGTATCCAGTCCCGTGATACAAACTGGTAATAGAGCTGACGAAGTGTGAGCCTCAACCCCATCTTCTCATAGCCCTCGATGATTCTGATCGCCTGGGCGATGACAAGCAGCGTCTGCTTCTTCATCTTCTTGAATGTGTACGGTATCTTCATCACCCGCTCCTGCCAGACTTACTATGCAAAGCCTTGCTCACCTTGTAGCCGCAGGCACCGAACACAGCTACATCCATCTCAAAGAACCTGTCTGGCCCCCATTGCTGCACGAGCGTCAACGTCTTGGCATCCTTGTTCACCATATAGGTGCCAAGCCGTGGCACGCCCCAAGTCGACTGGTCCTTCAGGATATTGAGCAGGTTCTTCGCCCACTCGATATCACTCTGCTTTGGTATGTAACCGTCTGTTTTCTTTCCCATGACACGTCCTTTCCTATTACCTTAATAAGGTATTCAAAGTATCGTGTCAAGAAGAAATTATTAAGAAAATCAAACGGCCCCACCACGCTAGGTAGTAGGGCCGCCGATTTTTAACTCTTCGCACATGAATTTTTGAGCTGCTTGCCGATATGGGATTTCCTACGTAATGATCACGTCTGAAACACCAACCGGTAGTTGTCCTACATGATCCACCCCATTCCTAGTAGATTCAATACCAAAGAGAGCAGTAAATTGTGCCTCTTCGTCCATTGAGTCTAAGAAGGTATCACGCCCCAGCGATGCTGTCAACAATTTCCGGTGTGTTGGACATGATCGCAAACGAACGGTTCATGAAGTGTACACGCGGAAACAGTTCAAGTGCTGCGTGGTACCTTTCTCTTTGAGCATCATGCAAGCAGATCAAAGCATCTGTGGTTTGCGTGTAGAGGTGCGCCAGGATCTCTCTGCGTCTCCTGTGGTCCACTATGTAGAAGTCGAAATCGTCGTAAGCGCCCGGCGGCTTGACATACTCAGAGGTGTCCAACTCGTAGATCTCACAAATAGCTCCAAGCTCTTCAAGGTAGAGAGGCGCTTCTATCCAATCAGGAGCTACAACAGTGTACTTGATTCCTCGCTTCAGTGCATACTTGCCGAAGTGTCCTGTTCCCCACTCCAGGATTGACTTCGGCAAATACGTGTCAATGGCATGATGACAAACTTGCCAGAAGTTGCGACCACCGTCGCCATGACACATGCACTGAGAGATCCTACAACGACAAGGCCGGATAGGGCCGGTCCAATTTTCTCTTGTCATATTGGACTAGCGCATGCCCTTCGGCTTCTCGGCCGCGCCCTTCTTGCCCTCAGCAACGTAACCTTTGTCGAAATCAGGAAGGGTCATGACTGGCTTCTTGTTCACCACCTCCAACCTGGTGACATCGAACCAGCGTGAGTCTTCGATCTTGTTCTCCGCCTTGGAGGCGAAGGGAGAGACGATTGCTTGGATGCAACCGTACAGATCGAACGATACAGCTGTGACCACACCTTTGAACCCGGTCACCTTGTCAGTGACTTTCAGTCCGAGAAGATCGAGATGATCTTCAATGCACTTGCTCTTCATACGGCCGTCCCCTTTTCAGTCAATGCGCTCGTACTCGAACGCGCCCTTGATCGTGCTGTTGAGGAACCTACCCGAGAACTTCAAGTCCTTGAACTCGTCGTACACTTCAGGCGGAACCATCAGGTACCTGTACGTCGCGCCGCTCCTGAATTTGACTTGCAGTTCCTGGCTGGTCGGATCGTACCCAACAGCATCGATGTTGCTGCTCTGAGCCTTCTCCCACAACACTAGCGGGCTCCTTCCACACGCTTGAGCACCTGCGAAGGCTTCACCTTGAGTGCTTTGCAGATAGAGAAGAAGACGGACATGCGAAGACCCTGACTACCAGTTTCCAAACGACTGATCTGGGCTTGGCTAACACCAACAGCCTCAGACAGACTTGTCGTGGTCATCTTCTTCTTCTCTCGAATACTTCTGATCTCGGCACCAATACGCTTGTTCAACTTGACGTCTACCGGCATGGTTACTCCTCTTCCTTTTCGTGCTTTCTCTTGAAGTAGACTCGGAATGCATCTCCAACTTGACGAACGCCCAAAGCCTCGACGTTAGACAACTTGTAGTAAGCTCCCTTCACAGCGAGTGTGAAAACCACAAGCATGTCAAGGTCGACCATACTACGGCCCCACAAGTTCTCCAGCTCTTTGACCTTGTTAGTATCCCAAGACATTTTGGCCAGTTCCCAACCTGCGTCAGTAGCCACGTTGGATACAGGAACGCCGAGAGCACGTGACAAATGATCGGCCAACCACTCCGGCGTTATCTCGTTCGGGACATCAGTACTTTTCGGTGTGGTTGGTTCGTACTTGATCTCTTCTACGTAGGCCCGGTCCTGCGCAATATAGAGGGCCTTGAGTAGCTGCATGGTTATGCTACCAAAACCAGGGATGTATGGTGAGTAGTAGGCAGCCTGCTCACAACCGCAGTGTGCTCGTAGCTCAAGTTGGTGTTCCAAAGCTATCGCTTCTTCAAAGCTATGAATCGTCTCGGCATGCAACTCCAACTCTACTAAACCAGCATCATCATCCAAAGATTTCTTCTCAGCATAGACGACCAATACCGGTTCACGAAGCTTGGTTTCCTTAGACACCACTACAACCTTTCTGCGTCCTTAACGAAGGGATGCGATCATGACAGACAGATTGGACACCACGGAGGTAAGCTTCCAGCTCATGCAACGTGCGTACATTGCAAGCTTCCCGATTCTCATCATCCTCTGGACCACGAATCAGGAAGTACTCCATCGTGCACTCTATGTATAGACCCAACTCTTCGAAACGCTTACGTAATATCTCGAAGTAGAGCACTACATCAGCTTGTGTCTCACCACGCATTGCGCACCTACAATCCTACGGACTTGTGCGCGGACTGATGCGACAACACCTCATCAACCTGCTCATCCAGCACACGACCCAGCTCCGGGCCTTTGTGGTTCGCAGGCTTGATGAGTTTACCAACTTCGTTCCATGAATGACCAGGCCCGAACTTGGCCAGGTTGTTGGCATCAACCTCCTCCTGAATCGATACGTCTGCGATTCCGCAGGCCGAAAGTGTGCCGGTGGTCACAACCTTGATGTCCGCACAGCCGTCAGCTACCTCCGCCAGGTCGATAGAATCTTCTTCCCGCACTTGCAGCTTGAGGATGTCGAACTCCAGTATGTGGTCATCGCCGCCATCATCATCTACGACACTACGGACAGGACTTGGATACGATCGGAAGCACACGTCTATGCCGAGCGCATCCACTGTCTCCATGGCCTCCTCAAGAATGAGCTTAGCCCTGAGAAGCCTGGTCTTCTTGTCCGGCATTGTCGGCTTGGTTGGAACTTCCTGCTTGGCCTTCTTCATGAACTCCTCGACACGCTGTTGGTGTGGAGTCTTCGCCCTTGTCGTCATCCTTCTTCTCCTGTTCGTGCATGTGTTCCTTGCAACGTAGTTTATCGTACCAGACACCGTCACTCAGCTGCACCTCAGCACACTCCTCGCAAAGGAGCTTGTCACAGCCTTTGTGCATACAACGCACGTAGTCCTTACGAAGCTTACCGCAGACGCCGCAGTTCACTCGTTCGTCCTTTTCCCATTCCACAGTAACGTTGCCACCAGAGTGAGACGAGTACTCATTGCGATGCCTGCAACCATGCCCTTCAGGTAGTTGGCAGCTCATAGTCGCAGTGTTGTCACCATGGTCGTCAGCAATGGACAAGATGGCTCCGCACAGTTTCGTATCAGTCATGGTAGGTACTCTCTCGTTGCAGGATCGAACTGAACATCTCACGCCGTCTGCGTTCGCGGCCCGCACCAGGCACTGTCATACCTCGCGCGGCGTTGTACTCGTCACCTCGCTTGATCTTGCTACCCAGGTTGGTGATTGCTGATTCCAACTTGCCGACTGTATCCAGCACTTCACCTCCGACACTGACCCCCTGTGGGATCTTCGTAACGAGCTGCTTGTCCTTCTTGTTCTTGCTGTTCTTTGCCATCATTCCTCCGAATGTTACTGGGTGGTCGGGATCTGCTGCCAACCCGCGATCCCGACCGGTTCTACTGTCGAGGCACACTACCCCGATTGGCTCCGGCGGACCACCCAGCCTGCCAAAAGTTATTTACTTCGCAGCTTTCGTTGAAGTAGTCGACGCACACCATATGCGAAGAGCGGCATCATATTCATCGATAGGTATATCCAACCGCTCCCTGATCGTTTGTGTTTCGTTGATCCTAGCCCGAGCTAGCTCATGGGAGATTTGCTTATCAATGCATTGCTTCTGCAACTCAGCAAACCTTCTAGCCAGCACCTCCACGACAATGTGCCGAGGTATCCGATCGTCAGCTTCTTCTTGCGTAGAAGCTTTGTTGCTCAGCAACTGTTTGAGCTTTTTGTTTTCTTCTTGGATAGCATCATGCGCATCCAGAACGGTCACCAACGAAGCCTGGAGTTCCAAAGTGAGACGATCCCACTGACGACACCAACCAAGCCTCTCACGAATCTCAGCAATAGACAGAGTCTCACCCACTGGTACCTCGCATTCCATACGGGCAAAGCTATCCAGTTTTTTGAATATGTCAATTACGAATCAGATATAAGGAACAATTACCGGATCGCATTGGATGAAGTCAGGTCGCCAAGAATGCAGGAAGAGTCCGTCGATGGTCTTGGTCCTGGACAGGCCTACGTAGGCAAGCCCGTGTTCCGGCCACAACGAATCCATAGCCAGGTAAGCACGATCGAGTGTGGCACCTTGAGTCTTGTGTACGGTTAAGGCATAGGCCAAACGGATTGGCAAGCCATTGATCGTATACGACAGCTTACCATTTGGCTTGTGCATCTCCTCTTCCATCTGACCAACGATGACTTCACGCTTGTTACGCTCCAACCAGACGCGCAAACCTACGACATGATCACCGATCGGTGGATCGTACTTCTGGAAGAAGACACCGGATGACTTCGTGTGACCATCCAGCGCATCGAGCAGGTCCTCTCGTAGTACGGATCGCTCGTACGCACTGAAGTACCCAGTCACACGGCCGATGTCGCCATTCACGAAACCAGCCTGGTAGTTGTTGATCGTGGTCATCACCTTTGCGCCAACGCAGTATTCGCTACGGTGACTCAAACGGCATCCAGTCAGTATGTCCTCTATGATGTCATCACGATCAGGCGCGTACTCATCAACCGGCTGGTACTCCGCTTTGGGTACCACTATGGGGCAACGAGAATGCTCAGCCACTTGCTTCAACCTCGTGCTGTTGTGGTACTCGGCAGATCTGTTCGTCCCGTACATGTAGGTGTAGGCGTCATCTGACGGAGAGTCATACACCCTGGACGCGAACATAGTGTGTGCTTCTCGGCTGACCCGGCCTTGGCGGATCTCTTGAAGCACGTCGAGGTACTGTCCTTCACCCTGTCTGTGGTTCTTGGTGAGGTGGTAGGTCTCACCCTCTTCCAACAAAGGCTGACCAACTGGCCAAGTGTCCTTTACCGGCGGGGCCTGAGCCCAGTCTCCAACTAAGATGACCCCCTTGTCATACCGCACTGCTGCCGCATAGATGATCTCTGCCATCTTGGTGCCTATCATGCTGGCCTCATCAATGATGACCCAGTCTGGGCACTCACCCATGTTATGCCGCTGCCGTGATTCGTTGATCTTCCAGTCTCGCCGCCTGAATGCGAACAAACCATCAACAGTACAGCCACCAACATTCAAGGCTGCACGAGCTGTAGTAGCCGTGACCTTGGCATCAAGCTCATTGGCCAAGTACTCAATGATTGCGCTCTTACCTACACCAGCGCCACCACAGAGGCGGTAGAACTGTTCCTTGTGCTCCAAGATGCCACGTACAGCAGACTGCTGGTCCACTGACATGGGGACCTCGACAACAGCTTCACCATCCAAGATCTTAACAACCATAGGTGACGGGTTGTCCAGGTAGTCCGGCCGCTCAGCCAAGTTCGTAGCCAACGTGTGCCTCTCCAACTATCAATTTGATAGATATTGATAGTTAACTGATACTTGGTCAGTCGAGTGGTTGTATCTCGGCTTTCTTATGAACAACCCGAGATACGGACATCTGACCAGCCACACGCTTGCCCTGCGCCACGGCATCAAGAAAAAGTTGCCACCGCTTCTTCCGCTCTTCCTGCTGTGCTTCAGAAAGATCACTCGGGACCTTGGTGCGATCTGCTGGCTGCACACTCTCGTGGTAGTCAGCGAACAAACGTAAAGCATCCGCGAAAGAGCCATCAAAATCATCGGGTAGTTTGAAGAACAACGGACCGATGTCCAAACAAACCAGACCATCGAAGCTAGGCATCTATACTCCTCCTCATGTGGCCGGGGTGACGGCAGGATTCAAACCTGCGAGAGCTAGGAACGATGGTCATTCGTCATTACGGGTTTCAAGCCCGCCTAGTAGCCAGATGCCTCCGGCGTCCTCTCTCACATGGGATGCTGTCACTTATGCGTACCAATATCATAAGCCGCTATCGCAAGGCGTGTCTCACCACGCCGCGCCACCCCTTCCACAGTTACACTGCTCTTGGTGACGCGGCCGCCTCGGTTCTCCTGCGCTGCAGTTTATCTGCCCGCTCTGGTGATCCTGCGCACCGCGCCACCAATTCCGCAGCACTCAGATGACGTTAGTGCCCTCTACGCCACGTGCAATACGGTCATTGGTGCGCTTTCGCAACCACATCAACGCCTCTTCGCATTTCGTGAGAGCGAGAGCATTCTCTCTGCAGGCGAATTCCCCAGATTGGAAGCCCTGCAACCTGTCGATTACGATGGCAAGGAGGTCTTCCTGATGACATCCGTTTACACCAGACTCCTTGATCGGACCATTCTGGAAACTCACGGAGGCGACGACCTTATCGTCTGCAACAACCTCGTACTCGTGACAAGCTCCACCAGCACCAGGCTCGTCATTGCATACGACCTTCGTGTACTTCTGCGTCCCAATACCCAACACTCTACGATTCGACATTAACAACTCCTTTTCTTTCTACAGCACTCAGATGACGGCAGGGATTCCCCACCCCTGCATCCTACGTTACTGGAAGATATCGGTCTGGCTCCAGCTATACGCGCCAGTGGCACTCATGCCACTGACCATCACTTCCACAAGCCAACCCGGTGCCGATACACCGCGTCATCAGAATCCTTGATAGTATTCGATTTGTTGAATACGTCAATACTTATTTCAGCGTTGTGGTGGAAGAAGTTCTTGTCGTCGACGATGTCGAAGTTTCATTTCGAGTTCTCGAATACGTATGCGAGCCCTCTCCAACTCAGCAGTCAACCTGTTCGAAATCCGTCTACTGGACGCTACTGCGTCAGTCTTCAATCTTTCGTTCTCGGCCTGCAACTCGCTGACTTCTTGTTGCAGCTCCATCGCGTGCTTGCGAAGTCCTATGACTTCACCGGCAAACGTACCATCCACACATATGCAAGGCTTGTGGTTCACCATCTTAGTACCGCAACAGACCGAGCACACATCAAGCTTGTCACCCATTACTCATCCCCACAAAATCCAGAAATTCTGCCTGCAGTATACAGCCATCGACTAGCCCAGCTGGTGCTCCTCGAACACCTCCGCCACGTCGTGCGGGACCCGATACATACACACCAGCACGTACACTTCGTCCCTGTACTTCTCCCTGGCGGAGGCGAGCCACAGAAGCGGGTGCTCCTCGACGATCCGATCGCCGTACTCCCACCGGACTGGGCCTCCGTTAGCACGCCATGCGTAAGTGATAAACCACTTGTCAGGCTTCCACGTCCTGGATTTCTTCGCATCTAGTGTCATCCATCGTCCTCCTCATCGCTCGGAGCCCACTGTGCGAACTCTTCCCGGCAGGCCTCGTTGATCCGGTCTATTAACTGCTCTATCCGCTCGTCGACCAGAACGTCGTCACGCACCCCGGTCTTCACCACGCAAGAGTTCGGCCAGTTATCTAGGTGTGCTCTTTCCACCCCGTGTACATCGGTCGGGTTCACCGCCGCCAGCTCCCGCTTCAGCTCACCATTAAGCCGCAGGATTTTCTGAACCTTGATCAGCATGCGCTACTCCTTGTCTTCCCACCTGTAACTCAACCACGTCCATGGCTTCCACCAAACACCATCCCATACTTGACGGCACACTGTCTTCTCCCAGCTAGCAGATTTCTTGCCGCAGCCCGGGCACAATGAAAGAAGAGCATTTAGATGGTCAGCACCTCGCCAATCTCTGAACCCGCAGGTCGGGCATTTCCCCATCTCACACCATACACTCGCCATCCTGCACCTACCTTTGTTGTCATGCACTTCTGTAACACAACTGTGTTTGTCTTACATTCTCTACGATTTGTGAAAGACAACTAGCCCTTGATGTTAATCAAGGGGCGCACATACTGGCACACCTCAACTAATTCACGCTGCTGCTCCATAACGTGAAAAATGTCTTTGTACGCCGCCGGTGATTCATCAATGGTAGCCTGCTCAACGCGAGCCTTGATACCATCCATTGACGAGGTGAACTCACCAATGTCAAGTTCACGCTTGGCCTGCTTGCGCCCGAGAACGCGGCCAGCGCCATGCGAGCTTGAAAAGAGAGATTCTGGGTTGCCTTTGCCTTGAACGATGAACGATCCATCTCTCATGTTTCCTGGGATCACGCCCATCATGCCTTCCTCAGCGTGAGTTGCCCCCTTACGGTGAATCCAGAAACCGTCACGCTCTTCCACGTGATTGTGGTTTCTATTGATTAGTTTATCCCAATCAGCTGAACCCGTGCAGCATTCACCCATTACGGCGACGACTCGCCTCACAATCTCACGTCTATTCTCAAGAGCAAATTGCAAGACCCATGCGATATCGTTGATGTAGCCCTTACCGTTGTCGCTGGATGCCTCAAAACCATAGTGCCCTTCGCGGCATTTATTATCCGGTGCGGCTAGCCGCATGTAGTGTGTACCGATACCGTGGCCCACACCACGAGATCCAGAGTGCACGATGATCCACACGCGGTCTGATTCGTCGTGTCCAATCTCTATGAAATGGTTCCCGCCTCCGAGACTGCCTAGCGCGTAAAACGCCCCGCGTTTCTCAAAGGCGGCACGGGCACCGTCCGTAAGGACTGCCGGATCAAGCAGCGTTCGTGTCGGCGTTGCATTGTTGCTGAATCCAACCGGCACAGTCCGGTAGATCGCGCCGAAGATTTCATCAGCCTTTGTGCGAACTTCACTCAGGCGGAATGTTGTCGGTATTGCGCTCATGCCACATCCGATGTCGTAACCAACGTAGCTAGGATACAACCAGTCCTTGCTCGCAATCACGGCACCTACAGGAAGTGTATAGCCAGTGTGCGCATCGGGCATCAAAGCTCCCTGTACTGTTGTATCAAGTAGCATTGCTTCCTTGAACTGTTCGAATGCTGTTCGCTCAAGCTCCTCTGCGAAGATCCTGTATGGCTTGTCAGTCCTGATCTGGTACGGTTGCATCGCTCCCCATTCCAATGTCTGCTTCACCGTCCCACCAGTGCTCGCAGTGGATACCATCCTCGCGCGCTGGGCACGGAGTTTCCTCCTGGCCGTGATAACCACAGGCACAGCAAACCCCGTCAACGCCGGATTCGTCTAGCGCCATCTGCATGGCGACTGCCTCACCTAGCGACAAGCAGTAGTGCTTTGTTTTGTCTTCCGTCCCACTGAGCCATCTCACGTCCTTTTCCCACCGCCAGCAGCAATCGGGGTGCTCACAGTTATGCTCCCAGCCACGCTCACTGAGATAGGCTCGTTGATCACGCTCCAGCTGTTCTTGAGATGATTCCAAGCCTGCTACGGTTACAGTGATTTTCACTGTCTCCCCTATTCCTGCTTCTTGCATCCTACGGCTTCGTCAGATAGCAAGCGCGTTGCGTACTCGTAGGTCGGATCTTCCATCGCATTGACCTCGCCAAGTTGACACGCCTTCTTGAACTTGTCCATCATCTTGCGAAGACACTTTCGCAGCTCGGTCAGTTCAACTTCTGGCAGCAATGTCTTGTCAGCGCGTACGCCTGGCATGTCGAGTCTCATTCCCTCGACGATGTGCTTGCATGCCGGACATGCGAACACAAAACCGACCAACATCCCATGGCCATTCCTATGCGGCCACCACTGTATGTCCTTGGTGGACCCACAGGAAATGCAAGTCATGTTGTACTGCGCCTCAGGATCTATCGGCGCTGTAACAGTTCCCTGCTGACTCAAATACTCCATACTGTTTCTCCCCTTTTCGTTGTTCAGCTTTCTGATTTCCTCGCGCATGACCTTCACCCGGTCTTGCAAGAGTGTCACAACATCACACCGGTTAATACACTGTGGTTGTGACAAATTGATCGCGCTCTCGTGTGTAGTAAACGTTGCCCGACACTCAGCACACTGCCGACGTCGATGCACGATCTTTCCAGCATACCTACCGCCCTCGTAGACTATAGGTGTCTCAAGACAATCACACACCGGACAGGACATATTGAATCCAGGCTCACCAAGATTCTTCATCCGCCGAAGGTGTGTACTTTGATCATCCATGCGAAGCTGAATCCTTAAGTCTACGTCACGACCTCGTAGGTCTCTGAGAAGACATCCGGCTTGCAAGGCTGGTACTCGCCGCGATCGTCCTTGATGATCCAATCACCCGGGCACACTACGTGGTCTTGGACAGGTCCATCAATCCAACCATGAACATGCATGGGCTTGCCGCAATCCACACAGGCCTGGTCACCAATGACTGTCGGATGTCTGAAGCGTCGTACCACCTGACCTTCAGTGATCAAGATCCCGCTTGAGATCACGACTTCAACACCAGTGAAATCCTCCGGGTGGTCACCATTCTTGAACCACTGGTGCGCATCAACAATCTTCGGTTTCGTCCTGAACTTTCTAGGCTCAGGTGGTTCACTGACCGACTCTTGACTACCTGACATTCGACACTACCCCCTTGTGCTTCCTTACCTGATCAGTAACTTTGCTACCACAACGGTGGCTACTATGACTATGTAGATGAACATAATCATAGCGGTAGACAGGCCGTCTATGTCGTAGCGCACCGGGCCTTTTGGCCACTCTGGTTTCTTCTGTGTTGACATATTGTCCTCTACTCAGGAGAGCACGAGCAAGCCTATGAAGATCAGGATGAGCCATGCTACTGCCTTTACTGCGAATTCATACGTATCGTGCGCCGCCGGGGCGTGCACAGCAGATGGTTCACCATCCTTGAGTGTAGAGAAGAGCCCGAACAGTACTACGGCGGATATGACTAGTACCCAGAAATGCATGATTGTCCTTTCAGACACTCCGGTAGCATAGTGGTAGTTTTTGATTAGTGCAAGAAGTTATTCAGTTTCGTAGTCAAAAGACCACGTGCGGGCTGTGTACCGATCGCGTGAGGCGTCTGTACGAAAGCTGAACCGGCCGCTGCGATAGATGATCCTGCCAATCAAGCAGTCACCAACCAACTGCCGATCACCAGCATCACGCACTACCAGGCCGTCATCAGACCTGAATATCAAAGTTCCAGGCTTCGGCCGTTCAGGTAGCTGCCCGAAGACGATCCGCTTACGTGGCCGTTGTTTGAATACGAACAGTTGGGTTGGCCGTCCGACCTGTTCAGCAGTCTGGGTCACTGGCAGCTTACTCCGTGGTTGGAAGCATGGTGATCGTAAATTTGAGTCTGGTGTATTCAGGTTTCATTCGTAGGAAGACTGTCACTACCAAACGGTTCTGGTCCACAATGTGTGGTGGGTTGTTCACACAATCACAAACTATCCAGGATTCTACGCCATTCAATGCATGTGCACTCAGAACAGTGGCTAGCTTTCCACGAGTGTTACTGTCATTTAGGTCCCACTTCAGTACCAACATCTTCTTAACACACAAGCGCAACATCTCAGCAACTGCAGCTTCAAGGCATTCTGGTACATACTCATCCATCTCCAGCAAGAATGGTTGATCCCCACAAGCCTCACCAAACACAGCTGCAAGTCTATTCTTCATTGCGTTTCTCTCAGCACGACGAGTGTTCATCGATTTCATGATTGCTTCTCCTCCACGTAATCGACACGCTCAAGTACTGTGTCGTCGGATACTACACCAGTATCAGAAGCATAGCAACCACAGACAAGTGTAGTAAACTTCACAGCGTTCTTCTCCAACAACTTCTGTAGGGTCAAACCTTCTGCGTTATCTAGTATTTCGATGTCTGCTACAAGCCAGTTGTCCTCGATGCGAAGATCTGTAGTCAGGTGTGACGCATCTGCCAAAAGATGTCGCTCTACAAATACAGTATCGTATCTATGACCTAACAGCGCACGGTTCTCCAACCTCTCACGCACCTGCTCAATGAACTTCTCCACTAATGCACGTGGGTAGATACGCTTATTGACAGTAGGTCGATCGACTTCAAGGATACGAAATGTACCTTTGTTCAAAGTCCTCAAACTAGCACTCCCCAGACTCTCCTACTTCTTATTGATCTTCTGCTCAATCGCGTCGCCAACCAGCGCCGACATCACCATGCCGAAACCTACAGCGATCATATACTCCAAGCCAAGATCACTATGCAACCACAACAGGAGGATCGCCACCCCAATCGACACAACCATACGACTACTGATCTCACCCAACATGTCACGCCGTCTGCCTGACTGCTTGCTCATGCGACCTCCTCAGTCTTCGGAACAACGTGCCCATGCGCGCAGAACGTACACCTGCGCCCACGACGATATGGCAACATCTCTCCACCTCTGCGCACGTCGACATAGTGACCGCACTCCAGATGTAGTCGCCACATCGGCACAGTGATGTCAATCCTCCTGCGCGCCGGGATCGACCACACCTTCTTGTGCTCTTGTTCGAACTTCTCCGTCCTGACGATCTTGCGTCTGGTCTTCCTCAACAGATCCAACGTAGTCCCCACCACGTTCCACCTTCTTTCTCTGACTACCTCACTCCGCGCTCATGCTCACCAATACATGTGCTGCACAGTTGGCCTTCGTCCTCGCGGTCGAGTCCGGCACCACACTCCGAGCAAAACCTCCTCATGTATGGAGCAACCATTGACTCATGGATATCCATAGGACGGCATAGATTACACGCGGTCTCCAACGTCAACTTCCATTCTTCAGGCACGCGAGGATCTGTGATCGCACAATAACGTTCGTTCAGCTCCGTTACCTCAACAGGGAACTCAATGATCTTGCGGCGCAGCAGCTCCACGAAGTTTTCGTAGTGCATGTTCGCAACACGGCGAGAGATTCTGTCATATGCGTGACAGAGTTCTTCATCGGCCTCCGGCTCATCGACCAGCACTGAGAAACAGTTACCACAATCAGTCGGATAGTTCTTGTCGATAAACCCAACCAATGTCGTCATGCCGAGCTTGATTGCTTTCATGCCTTCTTCCTCAGCTCATGGTCGAGCTTCCGGCCATCAGGATCTACCAGGCCTTCTTCTTTCAACGCCCGGCAGACAATGCCGTGCCACACCAGCTGTAGCTCATCAACATTCCACTGGTAGCCCATCTGCATGATGAGTGTCATGAGCTTGGTACCCCAGGTTATCGAGTTGACATTGAGCCACTCCTCCACCGTCTTGTATTTGGTGGAGTGATACATGTTCGCTACGCACTGCAGCACACTGGGATGCTCGTTACGAAGGAACGCGATCGCTTCAGCTACCAGCCATGCCGGTGCAGCTTGCTTCTTCTTTGCCATCAACCTTCTCCTCCGTTGTTCTCGCCAACCGTAGTAGATCTTCCACTTTGTGTGGCAGCTTGTTGCGGTACTCCCACCTCATTTGCTTCCAGTGGTCGTACAACCGCTCCCCAGTTGTCTCTGGATCTTCACCATCCGGCACCGAGAATGTAGTTGCCGACAATGTAACCTCATGACCAAATTGATCACGAATCACCAATGTCATATCGAGGTTGCGTTCGATCCCCATCAGAACTTTCTCCGATCCTCGTAAGGCCACAGCCAGTCCAGGAACTTCTCCATGCGGAGCCACAGGCGTGCGAACATAATGAGCGCCGCACCACAACCCATGATGAATCCAGCAATGAACATCGCCAACTCGCCCATAAGAGATCCTCGCCTCAGATGCCGGGCCAACCATACTACGGAAATTGAATAGGGCAAGAAGTTATTCAGCTGATTCGCTTCGTCGACGTGCGTCGGCTGGTTCTTCGGTCCACCAAGCACCACAACCTGGGCAGACGATGATCATACGTTCTGGTCTAGTACCGGTGCCTTTACAGATCTTACAATCAGGATCTGCTACCATCATCGTACGTTTGCACCACAAACCTTCGATCTTCACCTTACGCTTGCTGACACATGTGCAAGCAAGCTCCTTAGGACCTCGGTACTTCACAGCGTTGATCGATAGCCTAATCGATCCAAGGTACGGATTATATAACTCGCCAGCCGCACTCGGCTCATTCAGCGTGGTACCAGGACTCGGCCGAGGCGTCTCGCACTTCGGACACTGCTTCCAGTACTTATGTCCTTCGCTCATTGCGTCCATCTCCCTACACCACGACGCTTGTGCATCTGCGCATCGTTGAACCGACAGGCCTGACAAAGCTTGCCTGGCTTGGCCAGCCCACGCTCGATGAGCACGCGACAGCACCGAGGACATACTGGCTTCAGGCCTTTGTGATCTCCAGGCTTACTCACTGGCAGCAACGCCTTCAAGCTTCGACGCCAAGCCAGGCAGGCGCTCACAGATCTTGGAGAACTGCTTGGCTTCCGCCGCTGGGTCTGGGTTTCTCTTGCAGAACATGTTGACGAGCTTGCGAAGATCCACGGCGACCTCTTGCAGGTCTGCTTCCCGAGTCGCTATCTTCACCAGGTCGAGGAAGGTCTTGCAATCGATCTTCGGGTTGGCCACCAATTCCTTGATGTCCTCGGGCAGCTCCTTGCTGGCCCAGGCATAGAGCAACCGCAACTTGCTCTCTTTGTTCTTCTGCGTCAGCAACGCCTTCACCCGCTGGTCACGATCGTCTGTCTTGATTTCCATCAGTGTCCCCTTTGTTGGCCTTCGTGAACACACCAGTGTCGTCTAGACGATAAAGGTTGTGTTATACCGTTTCGATTCCCGAAGTTCACCCATCTCCGACTCTAGCTGTCGACGCCGGTTGGCTAGTGCGCTGAGCTTGTTGTCCGTTTCTGGGTCATCCACGTAACGGTCTCGTACAAGCTGTAGTCGCCGTCCTTGCAAATTGTCAAAGTGCGGGGAATGGTCGCTTATCAGATAGATCTTCGATCGTTCAGCCCAATCTCTGATCCTGTCGAACAGCTTGGTAGCTTCATCATCGTTTGATCCATACCTCTCAGCAAATGCTGCTTTGAGTAATGGAAGATGCTTGGATTCAACCAACTCTAGTTGTCCAGAAAAGACAGACAACCATGGCCCTTTACCTAGGTAGAAGATCTCTCCCTTACTTGGGCATACCAAACAATGCTCAACACCCATCAGTGTCCCCTTCTCCTACTGGTCCTCAATAGACCCCAGTAGACTTACACCGCCATGCTTGAGCGCGCAACCATACTTCGGTCGTACGGTAGGCCGGAATACCATGAACCAAATCTTGTCGTTCCAAAGTCGCCACCACCAAGATTTGGAATCGTACTCACGCTCCCGCTCTGCCAACTGCTCGGCCAACGGTGGGTGAGCTTCATGTGAAACTACATCCCACATCTCACACTTCTCATTCCTGCACGCAGCACCTCTAACAGGACAAGTTGTGAGAACCACCTCGGCTACACCATCACTCATCATCACTCCTTATCAGTGTGTTTGTATCTGCCTGTTCAATCTCTGCTGCTATTCGAGGTAGTGGCGCTCCGTACCCAAAGCATGCCGGGCACTGAGGCCGCTTTGCATGACGCCGAATAGCACGCCAAGTCCTGCCGCACTTCTTACACTTGTGGGTTGCTCGCCAGTCTCGCACGCTCACCACCAACCACACTCTTGCATGAGAGCCGCACACCCCAAAGCACTGATCATCAACGCGATGATGCTGAGCACTGTAATTCTGATCCAAGCTATTCGCGGTCGATTCTCTTTGCTGAAGTTCCGGTAAGCATCAACAACAGCATAGGTACCGTATACTAACCACAGTGGCAAGACGACAGCGAACACAACTGCCAGGATGATCCCGAAGATGCGTACCATCACTCACCTCATGTTGCTGCTACTCTACTACCAACAACCAGGTTGTTGCCAACCTGTGCGCTACGAATGACAACAATGTGGTCGGGGCGGCGAATGGCGAGCACCTAGGGCGCGACCCACAGTGCGCCATTGACTCACATAGTGGTCCGCCACCCCTTCCACAATTCCGTACTACACCCTATGCGCATGTTCTGGCGGCATCACTACCAGCTTACGCCAGGTAATGGGGACTTGTCGTTCTGTGGTTCCTGGTACTTGCACTGCTTTCCCATACTGACCCACATACCATTTGCTTCCTCTTCTACACTTCCACGTCTTACCTTCTGTAGTCAAGGTTGGAAGGCTGAGGGAGTACTCAGGCATGTACTTGAACTCTTCCTCAGTCAACCATGCCGTTGTCTTACCTAGTCTCATCCTCCGGCCCTCCTGTACCTGTAGCGGAAACCTCGAAAGCCTTTCATGGGCTCTGGCTCCACGCTGTGCACCTCCGGGTCGAGCATCAAGCAGCAGCCCTTGTACCTCTTGCCGGTGTGCTCGCACCTCTCGTCGTTCCTAAAGCCGGTCAGGATGTGATACGCCCTCACCGCCCCGTCCCACACGAAATAGACCCTGTCCCCCACCATCAGCTTCGTCGGCCGCATACTCGTGCCCCAGAAGAGCGTCAGGCCCTTCTCACCCGCGTCTAGTCTCTGCCTGAGGAGGCGCTCCTCCTCTTCCATCTCGGCCTGCCTAACCTTCGGGATGGTGACCACGATGTCCATCTATATACGCGCTCCCTCCTGGTGCAGTAGAGGCGGCGGCCAGCTCCGCACTGGCTCCCTCGGGGGTTGCTTGTTCCATGGTTGTAGCCATTTGGAAGTCGCGCTCCCTACACCACACCCACACTCGACGCTACAACGCCGCGCCGCCCTACCACTGTCCGATGTATCACTCGTCTTCTGCAAGCTCCAGGTTGTTGCCACTACCTATCGCAATGATCCGTTGTCCAGAGCAGCCGTACTCGGCAACCCACACCGGGGTGAGTTCGCCCATAACGAACTCGCCGCCTTTGTACCCCTCGAACATCTTCCCCATTGAAGCACGGCACTCTGCCAACAACTCTGCCGCTGGCCTAGTGCCGTCTCCACGTTCGAATGCCAGATCTACATAGTAACCACGATAACTGTGAGCCTTTTTCAGGTTAGGCACCACAGCACCATCAGGCATTGCCTCAAGCTTCTCGATAAGATGACCCAAGGTCAGCTGCGACCCTGCCCGTTCACGCTGCATTCGAGCGTTCATTCCGTCTACCAGGTCTTGCAAGTTCAGCGGCATTATGCCCCCTCTTCTGGCTTCTCATCAGCATTGGCAGGTGGCTTTCTGTTCAACTTCACTTCAAACAGATCGGCCATACCTTTAACTATGTCCTCAACCTGCTGCAACTTCTCCCGCAGCTCGTCGTTCTCAGCACGCAGTTCCCGGTTGTTACCTGTGATCTGGTGATAGATCCTGTGCCCATCATCACTCTCATTTGTTATTTCGATGATGGCCTGCAACTCCTCGATGCGCTCCGCCTGCTCAATGATGCGTGCGTTTGCACACAACGGATAGCTTCTTTCATTCGCACTCATGCATAAGCCGTTCGCATGTCGTGACTGACAATCAACATGCCCTGGTTGCGCGCACTGGTATCTATCCATGACCGCTCCCTACTTTCTCAATGATCCAACTCTATCTGCTCACCATGATCAGGCCAACGACTTCGGATTTCCTCGTTTGGTGTCGTCGTCCTCGCGTTGTCAGGTAGTAACTGCACCGCCGATTCAATCAGCTTCTCAGTATCATCTCCCGGCTTTGAATGCGACCTGACTATGTTGACTAGCTGCTGCAGCCCAGTCTGCAACTTCGTGTTCTCAATCTTGAGAGATTCCTTTGCCAACCGCTCATTCTCCGCATTGCATGTCATGGTGACTAGCTGTGCCTCCAGCTCCACGATTTGCTTGTCCGCCCGCTCGTGGATGGACTCAAATGACTCGACCCAGTAGGACCCCATTTGCGATTCCGGGTCGTCAATGCAACAACCATGACACTCCTCACCACTGCTTCTGTGAAGACAGTTTGCACAACTCCATGCGTGCTTCGGAAGGTTATCCATGGCTACTCCCCTTCTTGCATGCGGAGGGCTTATCAGATGACATCGGCCTAGTCTTCACCCACACGCCCACCGACCCACAATGCGGGCACCTCCTGCCTACTGCCTGCCATGCTCCACCTTGAACACAAGACACGATCTTGCAGCGACCACACCGCACCACCTCAGACATCATGAGCTGCTCCCATCAGCGGAATCCTTGTTCACTGCATCGTCATAGCCGATAACATAGAATTCCCCGTCAATGAACATCCCATACTCAAATAACGGGTCCAACCCACGTCTATGAGCTGCGATCTGGATGGCTTGTTCCAATGGACTCCGCATGCGAACCCTTGCGCGCTGTGTCTCAGTGAATGGAGACGGAGGATGTGTGGCCGCACGCGCAGCTTGCAAGAAAGAAACATCCTGCCACAGTACGGAGTAGCCGGTTGGCTTTATCACCTTGACCACAATTATTTCCCGCTCTCTGCTTACAACTTCTGCTTGATGTACTCCGCGACTGAATCGAAGTGCGTCCTACTGCTACCCCAAGGGAAGACCTCGACGACGTTGTCCACCACCTCCCGCACCTCATCTGCAACATCATCCAGGCACGCCTTGGATACCGCAGACACGATCAGTATGATAGCGCCAGGGTGTAGCTCTCCGAGCTGTGCTATGCTGCTGTACGCGCCGTGAACATGCATTGATACGATTGGAGCTACCGCGCTGATATCAATCAGAATCAGAGCAGGAGCGGCCGCGCCGGAGGAGTACGCATCGAATGGATCTTCAAAGCAGACCGTGCGAGCAAACGTTAGTCGCTCCGTGTACTTCTTGGCGAAGTAATCGTCATCCTCAATGATCCACACGACAGGCTTCTTAGTTGCCACTATTCCCCACTCCCGTCAGTAGAGGGCCTATTGGATGACATGTTGGCTCGATAGATCATGTTCAGTTGTACAGCTTCTGCGAGTTGGTCTTTTACCTGTTCTAGTTGATGCTTAAGGCCAAAGGTTGGATCTACGCCACCCCGGACGGCCCTGAGTTGATCCTCAACAGATTTCCGCTGCTTCCACGACATGCCTGCAGATTTGGCTGCCTCGACTAGACGCTGCGTGTAATGGGGGCAATCTGGTTTGTGGAGTTGCCCATAATGCTGCTCACACGCTTCACACCCATTCCCTCGCAAGCATCCATCGTCTGCCACCTCTTGAATCCTCGGCAATTCTTCCGGGTCCATGAGCGCCTCGACCAACTCGCGCAAGCTTCTGGTTACCCGCAACGTCCATTCTAAGAGATGTTCACTGTTCATCGTTGCCCCTTGCTTTCTGCAGCCGAATCCTTGTCCGCTGCATCGTCCACCCACCCCACTTGGCCGCACATCAATTCTGCTGCGTTATGAGGTGCCTCGCAGAAAAACAATAAGCAATGATCTTCTTTCGCCCCACCCGCAGCGCGACGTTCGCCCAACCATTTCAGTGGGTGTACGGCTATGATCGCATCGTCTTGGTTCCAGTACGTAGATCCAGCCATACGCCACATGGTCGAGACATACCATAATTTGCGACTCACTATCTCCCCCTATTCCCCGCTATCCGTAGTGGACACACTGTCGCCAGGTAGAGGACTCCGGGACGGCAGCATGGCTGTCGCGCACCCACCGCTGGCGTATTCATCACAAGTCGCGCACTCGCCGTCTGGTATCCAGCATTTCGTTTTGCGACACAGCTCTCGCTCTGATTCACGGCACGACTCGAACGAAGAGCGATTACCGTAACACTGGTCGCCGACTCGCTTCGGGCAGCTTGGCAAATACATTGACACGCATTGGGAACTCATTACTACGCCTCCTTACCCAGTACGCCGACCACCCAATAACTATACCAAGTTGTTGAATACGTCAACAGGTTATTCAGAGAAGATTGAAGGGCTACCACTCTACCGGCATTTCTACTTCGAAGCATCCGGCCGCACCGGTAACGTGTTGCATCGTGATGAACACAGAGATCTTCGCATCCCCGCAGTGTGCCTTAGCATTCACCCCGGACAGCCCGGACGGTAGGTAGCCATGCGTGATGCCAGCCTCAATCCTACGAAGTAGCATATCATCCAGTGCCTCACCCACAGACCGAGACAACATAGCGATCGCACGTTCGACCAGGTCCATTGCAGGTCCCTCGAACAGTGGATGCATCGATCGATCCAGGTTGAGGAAGATCTCTCCCGGGTACTCAATCAACATGCGCTCGGCTGCCTGGTGGATCTTCTGGTTGACCGGGTTGTTCAGGTCGGCCCGCTCATCAGTGTCATCGAGGTTGAAAGATCGCACCATTGTTCACCACCAATTGCTAAGACTGATTGCTACTGATTGTGTTCTTGATATTGGTTGTGTCTTTGCCTGTCAACGAGAGTACCCAAGCCAAGGCATCTCGGTAACCCGCTGCGTAGAACCAGTCGTGCTTCTTGCGCGCACTTGCTCTCGGGTTGAACAGTTTCTCTGCCTTGGCATCCACCTCGGCGTGTCGCTTCTCAACTACCTTCGGTGACCGCATCACCATTCTCCTTGTCTTTGTGAAGGACCGGAGGCTCTCTGCGCCACAAAATATGCTTCGCCGTCTGCAGGTCGCGCACCAGCCTGTAGGGGAACACCAGCTCCACATCCCGCGCCGTATCCGTCAGCTGCCTCAGCATCCTCCGACACTCCCTCAGGTGTTCCACCAGTGACTCCAGCTGAGTTTCGGTGTGCTCGTTCCTCTCGATATTGTACTTCACCACATTCACCCAGTTGGGAAGTTCTGTCTCATCAGTCATCTGTTTGCCCTACCTTCTCCCCGTTCGCGTACCAATCGAATGCCTTGCGTGTCTGCTCGGTCCAGAACCTGAGCACACTGTTCTCACTGAGGTCCGGGATGACATTCAAAGTCTCCATCCACTGGAAGAAGATACGACTCGGCATCGCAGACTTGGACTTCTCTGCAGACACCACCAAGGCACTGGCGAAGAAGTCGTGCGCCTGGTAACTCTCCATAGAGATGTGACCCAGGAAGTCTCCGATGATCCTTCTGTCCAAGCCGGACCAGTCGTAGGTGTGTATCCGGTAGTCGTCCCCGTTGTTGATGTTCGGCAAGTGGAATACCACATCCTCCACCAGCTTGGAGTAGGTGATGAAGTCTCCCCGGCCACCCGCCTGCTCGATACGATCCGCCAGTAGTCTCCTGGCCTCGTGATCCTTGTCCGCGTACGTCCACTTCATCGCAGCGAACTTCCTGAGTATCTCGTCTCTGCTTGCTACGTTCATGTCACTTCTCCTTGCTACAAGAACTATAGTACCAAGCAATATGAAGTCAAGAATAAATTATTAGGATAATCAAATGATCAGATGTCGCGCTGCTTGCGTAGTTCCATCAGCCATTCGTTTCCTTCAGCACGCACGATCCCATCCACACCAACCTTGGCCATGTCCCGGTGTGCGCGCACCAGGCTGATGTTGTCTGTGTTGCTGTTGGCTATCAGGTCGAGCATGTCAGCGAGTCGATCGCGCTGCTGCCTTAGTGTAGTGATCTCATCTACACCTGTAGTCGCAGGGTCTTCGTTTTTCTCAGCCATACTAAGCATCTTATTCATGTCCTGCATTCGAGAGAGTGCTAGCTCTACCGTCCCCATCGCAGTAGTACATGCCAACGAGTTACCCAGACCCTCAGCAAGACGGCTGACAGCCTTCCGCAACTTAACACTCTCACCTTCGAAGTGCTTGGCATCTGCCTGAAAGCGCATACGCTCCTCACGTTCACTCTGATACGCAGCATTCGAGTGATTGCGTGACTCCTCCCACGAAGCTCTAGCATGCTCCAGCTCTGTGCACTCTGCCACGAGCGCAGCTATGCGCTTCTTACTCTCAAGCAACCGGTGTGCTGCTTCGTCGAGCTTGTGGCAGCACTCGCACTGATCTGTAATACTCAACTAGTCCCCTTATCTACAGCCTAATCCTTGTCCGCTAACGCCCCTCGTGGCTGTCCCACGGCCTAGTTCCATCCCACTGAGCATTATCTGCTAACATCATGGCGAAATTGGCGACATCTGCCGCCTCACGCACTATTGACTTGCGGTCGCCACACTCAATCGCAGCGAGTAGCTCTTCTGCCTCTTCAAGCAACCTGCTGTGCAGAAAGCCTTGGTCACAGGTCTTCCAATGCGGCCGGTGTCTCGTCAACAGCAACTTGTGCTTCATGTGTACAGCGAAGTCCTTAATGGCCGCGTCTATGCCTTCTCTCGTGTTGTCTCGCGTAGCCACAAATTCCCCCTATTCCCCGCTATCCGTATCGAACACGTTGTCCGGTGACTCCAGCTCAAACTCCCGGAATGTCACTATACTGTACGAAGTGATCTCTGTGTCGGCCGATACGAAACCGTCGCGCCGTCGCTGCCTTAATAGTGGCACTCGACAATCATACCACCACCCACGTGTTGGACCTCTGTGCTTGACTCGTGTAACCATCACACGCTGCCCATCAAGTTTGAGCAGCACTACTGTGCCCATAGAAAACAATGGCTCTTTCGGTGGGGCGCTCATCGAAAGACGCATAGTGATTACCAGGACTGCTACAATAGCAGCTATCCCCAGTGCGAGCCCGACCTGTTTTACGATCTCGACCCTTGTCCACAACATGCCTATTCTCCACTTCCTACAGTAGGGGGCTTAACTGCATGCACCGGTTTGAGGTACTTGCTAATTTTGGCTTCGCGCTCCTCGTAGTACTCGCAGCTATCACGGATACAATCGCCACGTCCGCACTGCCCTTCACGATACGCAACACAGTTCGCGCTCGGCGCTCCATAGCCAAGGAATCGCCTGGTGAGCCCACAGAAGCCCCAAGTCATGCTGACCCCCCACCCTTACATACCGAATCCTGATCAGGTGCTGCAGCTGGCACCCGGCGGTGCTTCTCAGCAAGTCGTATGTGGTTGTCCTGCATGTTGCGAGCATCCCGCTCCGCTGTTAGCAGACCCAGCTTGCGGTACTTCTCGGCCAGTTGCCCGTACTTGAAGGCCATCTGATCGTGATAGCTGTCATCCATATTAGAGCCCCATCCCATGTCTTCGTGAGCTGTTCTGCATTAACCAAATGTCACGCGACATAGATACGATGCAACAGCTGTTTGTAAAGTCATCCCACCACGCACAACGATCTTTGGCGCATTCAGTTTTGAGCCCAAGCAGAGGGCAGTTGCGTATTTGTTCCTTTTCATTGGCCTTCGCCATAGTCTCCCCTAACTCTTGCTATCCGTATCGGAGGGCTTATCGCCATGCACTTCTTTCGGTGGCCGTGTCCGCGACCACTCAACAAATTCATCCAGCCGAGCCATGAGATCGGTCTTCATGTCCGTGGCAGACATTGGTCCCATTATCCACAACGCCTGAATCGCTCCTGTGATGTGGTCTAGGCGTCTGTGGTATTCTTTCGTGGTCATCACGCCCCCTCTGTAGCCGAATCCTTGCCCAATAACATCGCCACCAACATCTTCGCGGTTGCCGGGTAATCTTTCTCGATCCCCTCTATCGCCTTGATTGTCTTACAAATGCGCTCCCCTAGGTTAGCAATCTCGGCAGTGAGCAAATCGTAGTCTGTATTGGTTTCCTCAGCGTGCAACTGAGAATTGGCTATCAACTTTTCTCCACGACTAACTACCACAGCCTCCAACTCGGTAATGCGCTCCTGCAGCTTGGCATTCTCGATCTGCAACTCTCTCACTGCTTCACTTGCTGCGGTACCACGTATCGCATAGCGCGATGCACCCTTGATCTGCGCATCCATGCCAATCGCATCCATGACATCCAGCAACGCACTCGCGGCATCAGTGGTTTCGTCCTTCCACTTTTGGACTTCGGACTCCAGCTCCTTGACCCTCTCCTTGAGCTTGGTGTTCTCGACCTCTAAGCTCTGTGCCCTCTCGTACTGTATCTTGTGTTGGCGAAGACATTCAGCCCTACCAAGATCAGCACTATCGAACTTCTGATGGAGCTGTTCCTGCTCCGCCTTGAGCTTGGTGAGTTCAGACTGTCTCGGGCACACATCACCCTTCTGTCTTGGCGGCCGGTGTGTGCAGCTACCTATGTTGTCCTCTTTCTCAGAGCACCTGACACACAGGTCATTAGAAGAACCACAGTTGTCAGCACCACACTTTGAACACTCGAACCCTTGTTTGTGCGGCATAGCAGCGCCCCCTTACACCCGTTCCTTAACCCGCCAAGTGTGCCTCTCCAACCAAGACCAGGTGAACGTACCTGGGACCCTCTCACCTGACCTGGTCGCCAAAGACGCGACCCTGTTCAGCGAGCTGGATGTGAGGACTATATAGATCTCCCGGCGCAGCAAACCTGCTTCTGATCCTCGCGCGCGCAGTCGATCACCCACACTGTAACCTGTTCCCACGACCTTCCGTCCTCTCCTCGACCTAGTCAGCAACCTGTCCTCCTAACCTAACCTTGTTTCATGTCAAGAAACAAGGTCGTTCCCTGGCAGGTGGTCACCTTGGCGATTGCCCGGATACGCACCTGCAAAACACTACTTTTCTGAAGTTGATACCATGTAGTTAGTTTCTCTACATTCAACAAACTTGTGTTTCATGTCAGGAAACAAGGTTGAATCCTTCATGGTGTCCAGTACTCATACGGCTGCTCTTTTGTTTCCTGACATTCAACAGCACTCGAATTCATGCGCGTACAGCCGATTCATCAAGCAGAAACGATATCGGCATGTTCACTCATGCTTCTGAATTGCTTGCACGCAGATTCTCAGAATTTCTTGCAGAATTTTCGGGTCGGTCACCGGCATCACAGGAGATAGGCCGTGCTGACGCATTACGTCGCCATCCGGTATCCGGCGGCACTTCACAATGTTGGGTTCCGGCTTCTCCAACACACAGTAGTGCGCCATCTCTCCGTAGTACATGAAGCATGAGCCGACAGCGAGTTCACAGACGCTTACAGTCTTGGTTAACAGCGTTGGGCAGCCACACTTTTTGCAACGGTAGTGGGGAAAGTTTGAGGTATTGAAGGTAAAGGTTGAGAACGCACACTCCGCATACATGCCAGACCAGTGACAGCTCGGGCACTTTACTTGTGGTTCCGAGTTGATCTCCTTGAGTACCTTCTCTTCTTCATCATTGAGGAACTTCAGAGCATTGTCCTTCTGAGCATTCAGCTCGGACAGCTTCTCCCTCAATTTCTCGTTGTCACTGCGCAGTTCTCCGTTGCCGAGTGCGAGTGTGGTACTCACCATCTCGGCGTTCTCCAGCTTCGTTTCCAGGCCTGAGATATGTTCGAAGCAGTCACGCAGTACCGCTTCCGCGTCGTCCACGGTCTCGATCGCGGACATGGTGAAGTTGCCGTCCTTGTCCTTCAGTTGGTTGCGCGTCACGATCATGGGTTCACTCCTTGAGCTTCTAACTTACGGACAAGCGACTTCACAGCTGCGTGTAGCACATCTCCAACTTCTCTCTTGATGTCCTCCACGATGCGGCCTACCAGGATGTCCTTCGCTTCTTCCAAGTCTGCTGGTAGTTCCACGTCTTGACTACTCCCTCGGATTTGTTCCTCTCCGGCCAAGCCATTCTTCAACCACTTGCGCCGGAGTGTCACATCCACGCTCACGTCTCCTACACGCAGTGTCATGATTATGTGTTGGTTGCTCATTGAGATTCCTCCTCGTCAGGCTCGGCATCACCTATGTCAGCTGAAGTCAGTACATCCCCTGGTCCGGCATCTAGCTGCTGTACCACTGCCTTCGTACTGGGGCTCCACCACTGCCAGTCGTACTCACCCTTCTCGATACACCACCAACACTTCTCGCAGTGATGCTTTCCGTCCTGGCAGAGCATCACCCTGGCCCTGCCGCAGTTCGGGCACCCGTCCGGCGGGTTATCGTAGTCCCCGGACAGCGGTACTGCTTCGTGCTGCTCATAACCAAAAAGCTTGCAAGTGTTCATGATGTTCTCACGGTTCTTCTGAGTCGGCAGGTAGTGCTCATCCATCTGAAGTCCTTCTACTTGAATCTGGATTCGTTGTGCGAGCTGAGCCGTCTCATCCTCCGTAAGTGTCTTCGTCTCTTGCTTCTCCAGCTCCTGTATGTACTCGATGCAGTCCGGGCACAGACCTGCACTGTCCACACTCTCAACCTCACGCTCGCACGCCTCACACGTGTACGGATGTGACGTGGACTTGCCACGCTGCTTATCGAGCATCTTGGAGAAGAGATCCTTGATGAGTTGCTCCAGGTGATCCTTCAGCTCGACGTTGACGATCGTTGACAACAAGTACTGGATAGCCACAGCTTGCTTTGGCTTACTTCGATCTGGGTCTGTCTTCCACAGATGATTGAAGCCCATCTCCCACCACGGTTCATCACTCGTCACTTCCACCTTCGTGTCATCCACTCGCAACGAGATCGTCAGATGTCCGAGCTTACTCATGGCTTCTCCCCACCGCTCTGAGGAACCTACTAAAGCTACGTATCAACTACTTCCAGTGCTGCACGATACCAATCACTAACCTTGTATCGGGCCATTCTGCTTTGGTTGCTCCACAGCACAC
>Ga0180437_10002326_pt1 | contig 30674 bp, 33 predicted proteins | sample SS_ome_4_FD_132410 | JGI IMG/M metagenome (GOLD analysis project Ga0180437, IMG submission 132410) | Hypersaline lake sediment archaeal communities from the Salton Sea, California, USA - SS_3_D_1 metaG | ecosystem: Environmental > Aquatic > Non-marine Saline and Alkaline > Hypersaline >...
CCCTGCTGGACCGGCTCACCCATCACTGCGACATCATCGAGACCGGCAACCACAGCTGGAGGATCAAAACCAGAGACGCTGCCAAAGACTAACAAACCACCATTCTGGGTGGGTCAATATTGGACGCCGATGGTGGGTCAGTTTTCAATGCCGATTGACAACACGTGCCGGAATCGTGTGACGTAACGAAAGAGCCACTACCACACACGATTCGCCTTCCTGAACAGACGCAGGGAGGTCGTTCATGGCGCGTGAAGCACGGCTCAGAGTCGTCGGAGTATCCCCACCTGAAGATGCCATGCAGGAGGCTGTCGAGTCATTCCTGCGACGGGGACAGGCGCGCAGTCTCTCTCGCCACACGCTGAGGTACTACCGGGTTCGGCTGGAGGCGTTCACCAGGTACTTGGAGAGGAAGCGCGTGCGCGTTTTACCGGCTGAGGTGACTCCGGCACTGGTGCGCGACTTCCTCGCTTCTGAGACGGAACGAGTGAGCGCGCTGACGGCAAGTCACAGCTTCATCACCCTTCGGGCATTCTTCCGGTTCCTCATTCGCGAGGATGTGCTGACTGAGAGCCCGATGCAGAAGGTGGAGAAGCCGCGGGTCGCGCGGAAGGTGATTGACACCTTCACTCCCGCGCAGGTCGAGGCAATGCTGGGGACATGCAAGGAGCGGAGCTTCAATGGGGCGCGACTGCGGGCCGTTATCCTGACGCTGCTTGACTGTGGCCTGCGGGTGTGAATCGGCGTGCAATAATGACTCACTTTGGGGGCAATCGGCAGGAGCCCGACCGCTCGGCGAAGACGCTCCGGCACCCGATCCGGCTGCGATACTTCTCTGAGTAGCGAATCACCACCTAGGAGCTGGCTGCGTGAGATGCCTCGATGCCTAGAATGCTGCACAGATTACGGTCTCACGAGATCTCGACACCCGCGGGGCTTGACAAGGGAATTGTGATCTGACATTCTAGATAAGATTATTCGCATATCCTTTCTATCGGGATCTGGTTATGAGAACACAGCATAGAGACGAAATGCGACTCGCCCATGTCCTGAAAGCGATGGGGCACCCGACGCGTCTGCGAATTCTCCAACGGATCGCGGAGGGAGAATTCTGCGTGTCTGATTTGGAGCGCGAGTTGAGGCAAAGTCAGCCCAACATCTCTCAGCACCTCGCCAAGCTGCGGGACTGTGGGTTAATCATTCCCGAGCGTCGGGGCGGCATGACTTGCTATCGCCTGGCTGATAGGCGCATCGCACGGGTCATTCAGCAAGTGCAAGAGATTATCGGTTCGCCCAATGGGAAGGAGGCCGCTGCGTGAAGGAGATTCGTCCGCTTAGAGAAATGGTCAGCAAGACCAATAGACGCTTCGTGGAGTTGCGGCGCGAGCGTCCTGACGAGATTCAGGCTTTCGGGGAGTATCTGAAGCGCGCCCGCCAGGCGGGAGCTCTTTCGGCCAAGATGAAGGAACTGATGAACCTGGCCATCGCACTGGCGACCCACTGTACGCCCTGCGTGGTGCGGCATACGAAGATGAGCTTGGAACAGGGCGCGAACAGAGACGAGATACTGGAGACAGCCCTGGTGGCGATCGGCATGGGGGGAGGGTTGGCCTATACACAGACTGTCTACATGATGGAGGCATTAGAGACGTGGGGTGATGTGCCGGATGTGGGTGATGCGAAGGCGAAGACGTAATCATAGCGGGCCGCGAAGGTCATCAAGCGGTGAGCCGGTGGCAATCTTGAATTCGCAGGCTCGCCGGTGGAGCCGGAATTCGATATCGGTCCCGGTATCGAATTCGCCAATTGCTCTAGTGGAAACGGCTCTCTGCATTGGATGTGGACAATGTACGTCGGCCTGCCCGGCGGGTGCTATCTCTCTGAGTTCGGAGGCCAAGGCGGCTGTGAACGAATCGTTATGCCGCGGGTGCGGTGCCTGCGTGGAGGTATGTCCGAGCGGCGCAGTGCGGACGAGTTAGCGGGTAGGATCGGGCCACCGTGGAGACATGACTGATGAGCAGGGATCGAGGCGGACCGAGCATCCGGGAATTTCTGGCCTACTATGTACTGGCGCTTCTGGCGGCGAAGAGACGGACGATAGCGGAGCTGATGGAGGAGATCGAGGCTCGCAGCGCGGAGAATCGGTCCTTTCGTAGCGATGGGGCGTTGCGGGTGAAGAGCAGGGAGATAGAAAAGACAGTCTATAGCCTGGCCGACCGCGGATGGGTTAGGCTCAGACCGCTTGGCGCGAGCTGGGGTATCACCAGAGCAGGGAGACGCGCGCGCCGGGAAATGAAGCAGAGCTTCCACGGTGTCTCCGACTCCAAGGAGCGCGCGGCGTCGAAGCTGATCACGCGACTGAAGGATGCTCCCAAGGGCAGCTATGTGCTTGATGTTGGTACAGGTGAAGGATTTCTTGCCCATCGGCTGGCAAAGCGGGGCTTCCGCGTGTTGGGGATAGACTCGGGTGCTTTTGACTACTCCAAGGACAGCATTAAGAAGGCACAGCAAAGCATCGGCTCGGACGCCGGAAGGCTGGAGTTTCGCAAGGCCGATGTCACCCGACTTCGCCGCCCCTCGGGCGAATTCGATTTCGTGGTCGCCAGCCAGGCTGTGCACTGCATGAAGCACCAGCACAAGTGCCTGCGGGCGATTTACTGCTTGCTGAAGCCCGGAGGTAGATTTCTATCTCTCGACTTCCTGGTGGGCTTGGAGGGGTTCGTCGCTCATGGCTTTCACTGTTTCCTGGCGATCTCACGAGAGGAATGGGCCGAGCTGCTCCCGGCCCTTGGCTTCGACGACATCCACATGGAGAAGGTGAAAGATTATCTTATCGTTGATGCAAGAAGATCCCGCGGCTGCCAGGAGCACGGCAAGTCCCTCGCCCGATGCCTGGAGAGTCGACGGGTGGAGGCACGATCTTAGATCATTGCCTTATGCGGTTGGAGCATGAGGAAAACCATGGATAACACTGAGGAGATGACTCGATGATCGGCACCGAACCCAAGCCTTTGTCAGAGATCCTGGAGGCACTCGTATCGCGGTCTAAGCCGTTCGTGATCGGCTGCGGAGGATGCGCGACGGTGTGCCACACGGGGGGCGAGCCCGAGGTTGATGAACTGGTGTGCAAACTTCAGGAGGAGGGCTACCTAGTTCCCGCAAGTGGTGTGCCGGAGCGTACCTGCTATATCCACCATGTACAAGCCTTCTTCGACCAACATCGGGAGGACCTGGAGGAGTGCGACTGCCTCGTGATATTGGGATGCGGGGGCGCGGTTCAGACCGTTCGCCAGGCAACTGAGGAACGCGGGATGGTCAAACCTGTCATCTCGGCTCTCAACTCGGTTGGGCATATGGACACGGTCATATCGGACACGCTGTGGGTCGAGCGCTGCTCCGAATGCGGTGACTGCATGCTGAATGAGACCGGAGGAATATGCCCTGTCACGCTCTGCGCGAAGGGGCTTATCAACGGGCCATGCGGAGGCAGCCGGGATGGGAAGTGTGAAACTGATCCCGAGCGGGACTGCGCGTGGGTGCTCATCTACGAGCGGCTCAAGGCCCTTGGTCAGCTCAATAAAATGAGGGAGATTCGAGGGCTGCGAAACTATAGCAAGACGAATAGGCCGAGGAAAATCATGCGCCCTCCTTCGGCCGCTTAATAAGAGGAGAAACATAGATGCCGCTTTACGAGTATGAGTGTGGAGAATGTGGGGAGCGATTCGAAAGGCTGGTTCCGCTGGCCGAGGCCCGGCGGGGCATGGAATGCCCGAGATGCAGGTCAAAGTCGGTTCGCAAGCTTATGTCGGTCTTCGTCCGCGCGGGGGGCCAGTCTGAGGCAAGCGAATGCCCGACCTGCCCCACAGGGGTCTGTAATCTTCCCGGTAGCTGATATTTGCTCGAGACGCCGGTAGGAATTGCGAGCACGGTGGGAGGCGGTGAGGGCTTAAGTGTCCAGGAGATGCATAAGCCATCCTGACAGAGAGGCGTCGTGGTGCTGCTCGAAGCGCTCGGCGGCCTACTGCGACGAATGTTGCCGATGATGTAGTGGGTGCAGCGTCGCCATCGCCTACCTGAGAAGAACTAGAGGGCTGCGTGGAGAGTAGCGAGCTGCCAGGGGGGCAAGAGAGAAAGGGCTAGAGGCATGGAGGTGCTGGTGGAATACGAAAACGGCACGCGCTTTGTGGCTACGTGCGATGGACATCAGGTGGTGACCGGCAAGGGCGATGACGGCGATAAGAGTCGCGACGGGATATGGCCGGCCCAGCTCTTCGCGGCCTCCCTTGGCATGTGTATCGGCGGCTATGTCGCCAGCTACTGCCAGCATCATAACATCCCCTGTGAGGACCTGCGAATTGAGGTGGCCCGAGACACGGCGCGCGCTCCCTCTCGTACGACGCGCGTGACGGCGAAGATTCATCTCGGTGCCAAAGTGTCCCAGAAAGACGTTGAGGCGATCTTACGGGTGGCCGACCAATGCCATATCACCAACAGCATCAGGCGAAGCATGGATGTCGTGTGTCTCCTGGCCAGCCAGGAAGGTGAAGGGGCGTATGCGATTTGACGGCTGCAGCATCGTGGCCTGCGGGACCCTTCGCCGGGAGCTGGGCTACTTGCGTGAGATCGGCTTCCTCGACGCGGAGCGGGTGCTCTACACCGGCGCTGGACTGCATGCCAAGCCGGAGGAGTTGGAGAGGCAACTGGTGCGACAACTCGAGCGCGCCAGAGAATCTTCGCCAAACGTCATCGTGGTGTACGGCGGCAAGTGCTACCTTGATCCTAAAGAGCCCAACAGGACGATTGACTCCATCGTTGACGAAGCAGGTGTGTGTCGAGTCCGGGCCCAGGGTTGCATAGATATGCTGTGCGACGCCGAGTGCAGGCGGAACCTGTCAGGTGATGAGAGTGTGCTCTGGCTCTCTCCCGGCTGGATCGAGAACTGGAGGCGAATCTGGCAGGAATATTTGGGCTGGGATGCTGCCGACGCAAACATGAACTTCCCCGGTTTCTACCGCAAAGCTATCTTCCTCGACCCCCAGCCATTGGCTGTGTTCGAGGACTGGGCTGTACAGAGCCCGGAGAAGATTCTGGAGTTCTCGGACTGGACTCGTCTGCAGGTGGAAACCCGCCCAGTTACGCTGGAGAGGCTGAAGGGCCTACTGATGCAGTGCCGCACGGAGAGTCAGAATGCAGGTGGCCGCTAGGGAACGCAGAGCGGCCTTCAGCGCCGCTATACCGGGCTGCCGTGAAGGTGAGGGAGCAGCAACCGTCGCTAGAACGAAATCGGCGGCAGTCAAGCACCAGGCCGCTGATCCCCCGGATGATTTCTACGAGAAGATCATGCCGCGGCTCTACCAGCGAATTGGGGAGGATCTGCGTGAGGCTAGGCGCGTGCTGGACCTTGGTTGCGGTGGATGCGAATTGGGCCGGTTCCTGGCCGAGACCCATGGGCAGGAGGTTATCGGGGTGGATGTGGCCGATGGCGGCTTCCCCGACTGCCACGAGATGAAGCGTCGCACGCGCACACTGCTAAGGTGCGTCAAGGCCGACGCCCGGCGACTTGCCTTTCTGGCGGCCGGAGAGGTTGACTCGGTGGTTCTGAAGTGGGTGCTGCACGAACTGACAGAAGCGCGAGCGGTTCTCGTGGAGGCGAGACGGGTGCTGCGTCCGGGCGGCAAGCTGTTGATAGTGGATTTCCCGCGTGGATCGTTGGCGCAGCGGCTGTGGAACGAGGAATACTACACCCCTCGACAGGTGTCCGATCTGTTGGCCGCCATCGGATACGTGGATATCTCGGTGCGGTTGGTCGAATGCCGCCAGGTGCTGTGGGCAAAGGGCTTTCGGTCCGCCAGGAAGGAGCTGAGGCCGTGAAAGTGTCCGTTTGTGGCAAGGGGGGCAGCGGCAAGAGTACAGTCGTGGTGCTGCTGGCCCATGAGCTGCATCGAAGAGGTCGGCGAGTGCTGGTCGTAGACTCCGATGAATCCAATGCCTGCTTGCACTGGATGCTGGGCTTCGAAAATCCCCCTCACCCGCTACTCGAACTAGTAGGCGGGAAGAAGAACGTGCAGCGGGAGATGCGCAGTAGCTTCGATCGGGGTGAAGACGAGCCGAAGATGTCTGTCTTGGCCTCTCCGCAGGTGCGGGTGGCGGACCTGCCTCAGGACTGTGTCAGCGAGAGCGATGGTCTGAGACTGGTTGCGGTGGGCAAGATCCACCAGGCGCTGGAAGGGTGCGCCTGTCCGATGGGTGTGCTAAGTCGAGAGTTCTTGAAGAAGTTGCGCTTGGAGCCGAGCGAGGCGGTGGTCGTGGACATGGAGGCCGGCGTCGAGCATTTCGGGCGTGGCGTGGAAACCAGCGTTGACGCCGTGGTCGGGGTAGTGGAGCCTTCGCTGGAGTCGGTCTTGCTAACGGAAAAGGTGAGGCAGCTCGCTCTGGGTTCCGGGGCTAAGTTCGCAGGGGCAATTCTCAACAAAGTTGCCTCCAAAGGGCTGGCTGCTGCCTTGGCCGATCAGTTGAAGGCTCGGCAGATTCCTGTCCTGGGAACCGTTCATCACCACGAAGAGATCGTAAGGGCTTGCCTAGCCGGGAACGCCCTCGATTCAGCCCCTGCTCAAAAGGAGATGGGATATATCCTTGATGCCCTCTTGGCTGGCGAGTCGCGCCCGGACTTGAGTTAGCATGTGACGGAGGCATGATATGTGCCTGGTAGCGGTCTATATCGAGCAACTGGACGGGTCAGGAGAGCAGAGACTGGCCCTCTCCGATGTCGCCTTTGTGGAATGCTCGGATGACGAGGTGAAAGCGACTGACCTGTTCGGTCGGTCGGAAACGCTCGAGGCCCGGGTGCGCACTATTGACCTGGTGAAGAATGAAATCATTCTCGAACGTAAAGCGTGAGATAGTCCCTGCGAGAAAGGATGGGGGCGTAAGCCGGCCGGCGGAGCTTATGCGGGATGCCCGGACAGCTACAAAGCATTAGCCCCGCCGCTCGCGTCGCGCACAGCAGAGAGATTGTTATGCCTTACTATGATCAGGACTTCAAGGAGGAGATGCTCGAGCCGCTACAGCTGGAACGGCGAGCGCGCGAGCTGCTGGGCGTATCGGAAAAGGCTACCCCGGCAGAGGTGAAACGCGCATACTGGAAGCTAGCCAGGGCATATCATCCTGACCTGGGGCCTGGCGATTCCTCCCGGCACGAGAAGTTCATAGCGGTGGCGGACGCCTACGATATCCTTACTAAGCAGAGCAGCCCGGTCCGCCGTTACTTCCTGCGGAGAAAATCCATACATCTACCGAGAGTGCTTGACGAACAGGAATACTGGCGCTGGTGGCTTGGGAAATATGGATGCCTCCTATAGGGCGCCGGCTGCGTCCTGAGCAGCTGGCTAAGGTTACACAACAGGAGAGTGACATGCCAAAGATGGCGTTCCCCCGGTACAAGCGGGGCAGGAATGGAATTGAATGCGGCTCAGATGAGCTCAGCGATAAATCAGCCGCCGAGCATGTCCGTCCCAACGAGGACAGCGAGTTCTTCGATGCCCTAGTGGACCGGATGTGCTTCGATGCCTGGGGCTGCCATTGACCGCGCCCGGGAGTGTGCTGCCCCCATCGCAGGGGGCACCGCGCGCCTGACATGACAGTCCTTCTCCCGTTAGTGTTGTTCGTCGCGTTCGTATTCCCGATGCTTGGCATGGGAGGCGGCCAGCTATACACGCCTGCTTTCTACTGGCTCGGTCTCGACCTCCGCACCGAAGCCATTCCCCTCGCCCTCTGGCTCTCTTTCTCCAGCCAATCTGCGGCCGCGCTCAATTATTGGAGACACGGTCTGGTCCAGTTTCGCGCTGGTCTTCCTATCACTGCCGGGCTGGTTATATTCGCACCGGTGGGGGCGGTCGTCGGTCACCATGCGCCGGAGAAGGTGATCCTTTTCCTGTTTGCGAGCATGACAGTGGCGGCTCTGCTTCAGATCTCGATTAGATGGCGGCCCGCAGCGCGAAGTCTATCCCATCCGGCGCTGGTAGTTTCCTCGCTGCTGGGCGGAGCCGCCATTGGGTTCCTCGCCGGCATGGTCGGGCGCGGCGGGGGGAGTCTCGTCGTTCCCCTGCTGATTCTGATGGGGCTGAACGCGAAGCGCGCGGCCGCCACCTCATCGCTCGCGGTGTGTGCGAGCAGCCTCACCGGCTTCCTCAGCCATCTTGCGATCACCGGGTCCGCGCCGCTGGTCCATTGGTTCGCCCTGCTCACCGCCGCGGCCGTGGCGGCAGCTTTCGCTGGATCGCGGCACATGGCCCAGCGGCTCCGTGGCGGGGCGGTAAGGCGCCTGTTCACGGTTGCCCTGGCAGGAGTAGCGGCCAAGCTTTACTGGGATGTTTTCGCGGGCTGAGCGGCCTCTGTGCGGACCTCGCATCTCCCTGGCTCATGGTTACCCACTTCGCCTGGCCTCTGCGAGAGGGATAGGTAAATCGGGGAATGTTTCCTAGGGCAAACTGCACTCATCCTCGAAACCAGAAGCTCGTCTGCACTCGAAGAGTGTTCGACCTTGAGCGCAGTTTCCTCCGCCAAACTGATCGGGTCGAACCATGCTCAGGCAGCGGCGCCGGATCAGCGGAAGGGCCAGGCGGAGTGAGCCACGTAGGACAGTCTCTTGCCTAGAAGCCATTTCATAACCCGCATCGTTATTTCGCCGCTTTAGCGCCTAGGTCGGCGGAGTAGGATTATGAGGATGCTTCGGCAGTAAGTCGCCTGAGGCGATTAAAACCGTTACGAAACACTGGAAACGCAAAACTATATGCCCGGCAGATACCTGCCGGGCATAAGGGTTAGGGGGGACGCTGCCCCCCTTATCCCCTGGCAGAGGGAACGACCGGCGATTCGTTCCCTCTGCACTCCCTTCGCTCGCGCTTGTGGGCATTGGCAGTGGCCGCAGGGCAGTGCCGTTACGAAACACTTAAAAACCACCAAAACAATGCCCCGACTCCTCAGGTTATGAAATAGCCGCTAGCGTCCGCAGTGGTCCCTCTCCGCTGTTATGAGTCCTGGATGCAGCCTCCTATTTTCTGCTTTTGAACGCTTCCGATTCCCGCCTCGTTTCTTCCTGTTGGCCCTTCTCCACAAACTTGTGCCGACGTGACAAAGGATGGTTTATGGGAAGGCGAAGCCCCCTCCGACAATTGTGAACGTCAAAGGAGGATACGCCCAATGGCAAAAGTGGCCCGGGAGATGGTGGAAAAGGCCGGCGTAAATGTGGATGAGCTCCTCGAACTGCTTGTGTACAACGCGGCGGCCGAGTTGACGACTTTCTACTACTACACGATTTTGCGGGTGAATCTCATCGGCCTGGATGGGGAGGGAGTCAAGCAAATCGCTGAAGATGCCCGGATTGAGGATCGCAATCACTTCGAAGCCTTGGTGCCGAGAATCTATGAACTGGGAGGCCAGTTGCCCAGTGATATGAAAGAGTTTCACGATTGCTCGGCCTGTCCGCCGGCTAAGCTCCCAGACGATCCGACTGATGTCAAAGCTCTGTTGAAAGTCCTTCTCGAAGCAGAACGGTGCGCCGTACGTGGTTACACTCATATCTGCAATATAACGGCCGGAAAGGATCATCGGACCTATGACCTCGCCTTGGCCATTCTCAACGAAGAGATCGAGCACGAGGCCTGGTTCTCCGAGTTCTTGGGGGAGGGGCCGTCTGGTCACTTCGCCCGGCGGACGCCCGGCGAGTCTCCGTTCGTCTCCAAGTTCTTGCATCCATAGAGCTTGCTGCGATCTCGATATGCAACGACAAACCGGATAAGGCGAAGGCATTGCATGGGAGACGACGATGTCCACGGTGACTCTTGCACTTGTGCTCACGGCCCTCGCCGGTCTCTCGACTACCATTGGAAGTTTGCTTGTTTTTGTCGTGCGTCAGCCTGGGCCTCGTTTTATGGGGCTCTCATTGGGATTCGCTGCGGGCGTGATGATACTGGTATCGTTCGTCGAATTACTGCCTGCCGGGATGGATGTTCTGGGGCCTGGGCTGGGATATATGGCCTTCTTCGGAGGTCTGGGCGTGATGTTCGTGCTGGATACGGTTATCCCTCATTCCTACGAAGGCGTTGCGGACGCTGTTCCAGGCAGCTCGACATCCGACAGGCACCTGCTCAGAGTGGGCTTGTTCGTCGCTCTGGGAATTGGCATTCACAATTTTCCTGAGGGAATGGCTACGTTCGCGGGAACATTGGCCGATCCGCGGCTCGGGACGGCCATCGCGGTGGCAATCGCGATCCATAACATTCCCGAAGGTCTCGCCGTCGCTGCACCCGTATACGCTGCAACCGGCAGCAAGAAAAAGGCTTTCTTATGGTCCTTCTTCTCAGGGGTTGCCGAGCCTGCAGGAGCGCTACTGGCTGCGGCCTTTCTTCTCCCATTCCTCGAAGGGCTGTTTCTCTCCGCGATATTGGCGGCGGTTGCAGGGCTCATGGTATTCATCTCGCTCGACGAGTTGCTGCCGGCCGCGAGAGAGTACGGTCAGGAGCACCTCGCCATTACCGGCGCAATCGCGGGAATGGTCGTTATGGCAGGCAGTTTGTGGCTGTTGAAGGGATAAGGTTCTACGAATAATTGCAAGGCGTTGCGGTGGCGGCTAGGTATGTGTGACAAAGCATGGTGGTTTCGGAGGCGATTCTACTCCCCTATAACCCCCCGAAGAAGAATGGATAAGGCCTAACTTAGAGTTGGTTTGGTGTAATTCATGCTGAGCTTGGATGCGATGAGAGCGAAGTATGGCAGGGCCACCAGTGTGTAGCGAGGCATGTGATAGGAGAGGCTCGTCAGGATAACGAGCGAGACAGCCGGCCACAGTAGTATGCCGGAGCGCGGGTCTTTCCATATCTCGATGGTCGCGGCCAGGGCGGCCAGAAAAAGAATAAGCTGTGCAATAAGAGACAGACCGCCGAGCCACTCAGGCGCGTATTTGTCAATCCATTCATCTTTTTCGATGCCCGTCCAAATGAGGGCGCGGCGTGACGTCAGAAGGAGATAGTGGCCCGGATGTAAGAGGATTTCGCGCAAGCCCGCGGCCAGGAAGTAAATATCCTCTTCGGGCGCCGTTACTCCGCTAGGGATCTCTGCCGGTCGAGGGGCTTCGTAGTATCCGCCGGTAGTGTTATCGATGTGATTTCCCATGTAGAGAAGATGGCCGAAGAAGGTTGTCATGAGGACGGGACGATGGTAGATCGAGCTTCTACTGACGGCCCAGGGGAGGAGAACGAGGAGCGCGCAGACGATGAGGACGGCCAGGGTGCTCCATCGACGCCAAAGGGATGCGATTACGCCGGGAGCGAGGAGCATAGCGTGGCACCGGGTGAGGATGGTGAGCCCTAGGGCCAGTCCGTACAGCGCCGCCTGCCGCGAACGCAGAGAGCTAACGGCTGCCATGGCCGCCAGCGATAGGAGAAAAATTGTGAGTGTCTCGGCTCCGTGAATGGCGGAATAGACGATGGCTTGGGGATAGAATGCCACGATGGCGGCGGCCGCCCATGGGTTGCCGCCCCACCGGCGGGCCGTCCGAAAGACTATGAAACACATGAAACCGCTCAGGACGGCTTGTGTTATGGGGGCGAGCCAGATGTTTGAGTCGACGGAGTACAGCAATCCGAGGAAGAAAGGATAGCCTGGAGGCCAGAGGGAGAGAACCCATATGGGGACGGGGGGATCGCTTGAAAAGAGGCTTAGAATTCCATGGTGGGCCGCTGCGAGTCCGGCGCGGCGATACCAGGAGAAGTCGGATTCGAGAGGTGGCAGAGACCACCAAGCGAAGAGGATTCGCCCCCCGACCGCCGCGAGACAGATTGATGCCAAGGCCGCGATTTGCCAGCGGTTGAGCTTTGATAGAGCCAGGGTGTCTTGCGACACCCTGGCTTCGTGTTTTTCCTTTATGTCCGGTGCGACTGCTCCCGACAAGTCTTTGTTCCTACGATCGAGCTGCTTTGGGCGTCATCGGCGCACGCGTGACAGGCGGGGTGGTGCCGAGAAATGCACTAGAGTGGAACGCTCCCGAACCATGTCAGGATGGCGTCCACGTCGTCGGCGTATACTCCGATGGCGTGACGCGAGTTCATCTGATAGTAGAGGCCGCCGGCCCAGCCGGTCTGATCTTCGAAGTACGAGGACGCTCCAATGGTGGCCGGCACGAATCCGATCTCGATGTCCCGATGATAGAAGACGAGGATCCATGCTTTCCCGTCCGTGCGCATGTTAGCGTCGCTCAATCGAACTCCGTATACGTTTGCGCTCTCATCGTAGTCGGCGGCCTCGCCGTAGACGGTTAGCCAGGGGCGAAGGCCTATTTGGATGTCGACGCTCGTCCCTGTATCATCGAGTACGTCGATCCAATTGCCGCCGAGCGTGACTGGAATGGCGGCGTCTGGCTCTGTGAGCACGATATAGGCGCGGGCTGCAGTGAGCGATTCCTCGGCCGGAACGCGGTTCCCCGCGTAGGTGAATCGGGTGGTGCCGGTGCCGGGAGTGAAGGCGAGTTCGCCGGAAACTGCTTGAAGTCCCCATCGTCCCATGTCGAGCTTTAGTTCGCCTCCATAGATGCCGGGCGAGACCAGTACGCCTGCAGGGCCGAAGACCATGTACTTCCTGCCTGCGGCCACATAGAGAGGACTGCGGTTGAAGTCGAGATAAGCATCGCCTACGAAGGCTCGGTCGTCACCATTGCCACCAATCCACCAGCCCTCGATTTTTGCGCTGAAATGCTCGTTGATTGGACCGGAAAGCGATCCGCTTGTCTGGTAGCGAGCGGTTTCGTCGCTGGAAAGGGACAGCGTGTACTGGAATAGGGACGGCCAGGTCATTTCGGCGCAAGCGGCGGTGGTTGCAATCGCTAACACCGCCAGTGCGACGATGACTGGCATAGCACAACGGATGCTGGTTCTCATAGTGCTCCTTCTCCTCTGAGGTCTGGGGTGAGTGGTCAGTCGCAATACGTCGGACCCTCGCCCTGGGGTATTCGGCCGCGCCTTCGAGCGTGAGCGCCGCTCAGGCGCCCGACCGGCCGCAGTATTATACCACGGGCAGAACATTGCGCCTCATAGGTATGAGACTCAGGTTGGCACGTAGGCGCGCTGACGGAGGGGGTCGTTTGAGGAGGATGAAGCAGGTCGGTCGGCGAACAGACCCGCAGAATCCTTGACTGAGGTGAAGCGCAATGGAACGGGAGCGACTGCGCGCGTTGGCGGCCGAGTTGGTGGCCATCCGGAGCATGAACCCTTTGGATGGGCCGCTTGGGGAGGGGCGCGGTGAAAAGGATATTGCGGCTTGCGTCAACTCGCGTCTTCGAGAAGCCGGTATCGAGTGCGAGATGAGAGAGTGTCTCCCCGACCGCCCCAATGTTGTGGCGCGGATTCCCGGACGAAGCGAAGACGCTGTTTGGTTTGACGCACACTTGGATACGGTTTCGGCGGATGGCATGGAATTCGAACCTTTCGAGGCTCGCGTCGAGGGGGATAGACTTCTTGGCCGCGGTGCCGCGGACAATAAGGGAAGCGTCGCGGCTATGATGGCGGCCCTGTTGGATATTGCGGCGAGCGGAGAAACGCCTCCGTCGACGATTATCTTTACAGCGACGGTGGATGAAGAATATCAGATGCGAGGGCTGCTTGGGCTGTTGGAATCCGGCATGACTGCGCGCGTTGGTGTTGTTGGCGAACCGACCAATCTGGAGATTATCGTCGCCCATAAGGGGGTCGCTCGGTTTGCTGCCAGCACGAGTGGGAAATCGGTCCATAGCTCTCGTCCCGACGATGGCGTTAACGCTATCTATCGGATGGGGAAGGTTTTGGCCGCGCTGGAGCACTATGCCAAAGGCGGAGTCGGGCGCGAGAACCATCCGTTGCTTGGGAAGGCCACGCTAAGCGTGGGGAGAATTCGCGGCGGCGAGTTTGTGAATGTTGTGCCGGATTGCTGTCAGATCGCCGTCGATCGGCGACTATTGCCGGGCGAGGATGCGAAGAGGGCGGTGTCGGAGATTCGAGATTATCTCAGCAATGCGCTCCAAGAGGACGTTGGACTCAAGGTGAGCGGTCCCGATCTCGCGGTGCCGGGGATGAGTATCCAGTCGGACAGTCCCGTCGTGCAGGCTGTCGCCGCGGCGGTGCGGGAAGTGACCGACAAAGCTCCCCTCACTGGTATGCAGGGTACAACACACGCGGGCCATATGGCAAAAACGGGCATTCCAGCGGTGGTTTTCGGACCGGGGGGCTCCGCCCAGGCGCACACGGCGAGCGAGGAGCTCGACCTGAATCAACTCGAGCAAGCGGCGGACGTCTACCTGCGCTTGATGAGGACGGGCTGTCAGTAACACTTGCTTTGCGTATGCCGGATACTTATAAGTATGGGGTTTATTGGTACACTACCCGTGCACTTCTTTATTGACTCGGGATGTGGTCTACTTTATACTTTAAATAGCACTATCAGCCGTTCAGGTGAAAGGATGGCGGTGAGATGGCCGATATCGTACGAAGCCTAAATCGTATATCTTACCATTGCCCTTGATCCTGCGCATGCCTGACTAAGCTCCATGAAGAATAGGGGAGGAGCCTAGCCCTAGAGAGGGTAGCAGAGTATTCCGCCTTCCCTAGAAGTGCCACCGACGCCACGGGTCAAGCGACCCGTGGCGTCCGATGCTTTGTGGTGTGAGTGACGAGATGGTTTTGGCTTCCACCGCCAATATGAGGCTTTGTTGATAGGCTCTGATATTGCCGGGGTTGTCCCAGCGTCAGGAGGAGTATCTTGCCCGGGATTCGTATTGTCTTGCGCAAGACTTGCGCGTATCTGTGGTGTTCTATGAGATGGGCAGGAGCAATTGCGAAAGTGGAGAAGGGCGGCGTTTAGGATATTGAACGAGTGAACCAAATGCAACGGTCTATGCCGACGGAGCAAGTCGATCCTGAGGTGAGGCGTTCTTCACCTATCACCCCACGTGCTGTTCTGGTAGGCGCTGTCGCCGTCGCTACCCTTGGTCTCATAAATCCCTATCTTGCTTTTGTCAGTCAGACTTGGGATGTCGGCTCCGGCTCGCTGCTGAACAGCCCGGTTCTCGTTCTTTTTCTTCTGGTCTTCCTGAACGGTCTCATCATTCGTCTCTGGCCCGGCCGTTCGTTTGCGCGGGAGGAGCTCCTCGTCGTATATGGGATGCTTATCGTTTCGGTGGGACTCGCTATGCAAGGGGGATTGCCATATCTGGTCTCCATGACCACCTATCCGTTCTATATGGCCACACCGGAGAATGGATGGGAGCACATGATTTGGCCGTATGTGCCCCTTTGGCTGCGACTGAGCGATTTGCAGTATGTGCGGTGGTTCTGGGAGGGGTCGCCGGAGGGATATGTTGTTCCCTGGCAGGCTTGGTATACGCCTCTTGCGGCGTGGATGGGTTTTACGATTGCCCTGATGGCTGGCATGTTCAGCTTAGGCGCGCTCGTCCGAAAGGATTGGATCGAGCGCCAGCGCCTAGCTTTCCCGCTCGTCGATGTGCCCCTCGCCATTACAGGTGATGAAGCGAGACCGACGCTCCGAAGCAGTATCTTCAATAATCGCATCTTCTGGCTGGGCTTCGCAATCCCGGCAGTAATCGCTACGCTCAACTGGTTACACATCATTTACCCGGCGGTGCCTTCCGTCCAGCTCTACTCGATTGAGGTCGGGCGCTATTTTGCAGGCAAGGGGCTGCCCTGGAGCGTTCTTTCGGGCCACATGGGACTTCGCATCTCTATCATCTTCTCTGTCATCGGCATCAGTTGTCTTTTGCCTGCGGAGGTCTCTCTCAGCCTGTGGCTTTTCTATGTTCTCTATCGAATTCAGCTCTTAATATGGGCAAGTTTTGGGATTGCCGAGGAAGGCGGCACGGCCGCTGTCGCCATCAATCCGCAACTCTTCATCGGATTCCAGGAGGCAGGTGGATTTCTCGCGTTGACGGGTGTGGTTCTTTGGCAATCTCGAAAGGCTCTCAAGGCTGCCTGGCTGAGTTTGACGGGCCGCGCTCGAGAAGCCCTCGATCCTTATGCCCCCCTCTCGGGCCGTTGGGCTTTGTTGATATTCAGTGCGAGCAACATATTCATGATCTGGTGGGCGGTTCGCGCGGGGATGTCATGGTGGGGCTTCGTTGCATTCATCGGGGTCTTCTATGCTGTCCTGATGGGGGCATCTCGCCTGGTGGCGGCCGGGGGAGTCATGTATGTAGATACGGGATTTTTTCCCAGGGGCGTGATCCTGAGCACTGTGGGGGCTCATGCCCTCGGACCGGCAACGCTCACGATGTATACGTACATGTCGGTGATTTACATGTATGACCCGATGAATCTGGCCATGCCGCAAATGATGAATAGCTTCAAACTGGTCCATAGCGGGCGAATCAGAGGACGTGGCTTCAGTTGGGCGGCTTTGCTTGCCATTGTGGTTATCATGGTATTCGGCGTGTATGCGTTGCTTCGGCTCATCCACATTCATGGGGGTACGGCCTTGCCTGATTGGCCGTTTAGCGTCTACCCCAGTTGGGGGTTTGGGGAGCTGGACGGCACGCTGCGCAGTCCGGAGTTTCCTGATAACTACCTCCGGCTGGCGATGGTCATCGGGGCTGCCTTCACGCTCCTGATCGTATGGCTCCACACGCAGTATGTGTGGTGGCCGGTCAGCCCTGTGGGTTTTCTCATAGCGAGCTCGTACGAGACGAATCGCTCCATTTGGGTCAATCTCTTTATCGCCTGGACTATTTCTACGCTCATCAGGCGCTATGGGGGACTGCGCTTGTTTCGGACGCTCCGCCCCGCGTTCTTGGGTCTGGTGCTGGGGGATTACGTACCGCAAGGCTTCTTTGCCGTGTTGTCGTCGATCTTTGGGATTACGCAGCCGGTTGGCTAGTATCCAAGGATTCCCAAATTTTGCGGAAATGCGGTAGGGTAGATTGGGGCTTGGATGGTGCATTTCTGCATGGAAATGGTTTCTGCATTCAAGTTTGTATGCCGAGTTCTGCGATAAACTCAAAGGGAGGGGGAAAATGGCGAAAGAATAGTGTGCTGCAAAAAAACGCTCTTATCGAGTTGAGGAGTCATGGCATTAGCTGAGAAACAAGCATCGAAACCGGCCCCGAAGCCAGCTCTTCCCGTCACGCCTCGAGCGATCATCGTAGGCGCTCTCGGAATGGCGCTTCTGGCCATTATCAATCCGCAACTCGCCTATGTCAATGGCACTTGGACTGTAGGTGAGGGATCGCTCATCAGCAGCTCTATCGAGATGCTGTTCATCCTCGTCGTTCTCAACGGGTTGCTCAAACGCTTTCTTCCTCATTTAGCTTTGATGCGGGCGGAGCTGCTCGTCGTTTACGGAATGCTCATTATCCCTACGCATCTCTTGCATACCGGCGGTATTCCCTACATTGTGGGTTGCACGACGTATCCGATCTACATGGCCACTCCCAGCAATGGCTGGGAGCATAGTATGTGGCCTCATATCCCGACCTGGCTGCGTCTAAATGACCCCCAGGCGGTAAGGTGGTTTTGGGAGGGGATACCCGAGGGGACGGGGCTTCCTTGGGGAGCCTGGTTCACGCCGGCCATGGCCTGGAGTGGATTCACCATTGCACTCGCGCTCGCTATGTTCTCACTGGGAGCGCTTCTGAGCAAAGACTGGATTGAACGGCAGCGGCTCGCATTTCCACTCGTAGACGTGCCCCTCGCGATCACAGGCGATGACGAGCGGCCGACCCTGAGAAGCAGCATACTGTCGAATCGCATTTTTTGGCTTGGCTTCGCTCTTCCAGCGGTCGTCGCATGTCTGGATTGGCTCCACCTTATCTATCCCGCCGTACCCGCGGTGCAGATCTATAACATTGAGGTGGGCCGGTATTTCGCCGACAGGGGTCTCCCGTGGAGCGCTTTGTCTGGTCATATGGGCGTCAAGGTGTCCATTATCTTCGCGGTGATCGGTATTACGTGTTTGCTGCCCAGTGAGGTTTCGCTCAGCCTGTGGTTCTTCTATATTCTCTTTCGCGTTCAACAACTTATATGGGCGAGTTTTGGGGTGACCGAGGGCGGTGGAGCCGCTGGGGTTGGCATCGACCCCCAAACCTTCATGGGCTTCCAGGAAGCGGGTGGGTTCATTGCCGTGAGCGTGATGGTCCTCTACCAATCGAGGGGCACTATCCGAAAAGCGTGGCTGAGTTTGATCGGACGAGAGCCGGAAGACGCCGATCCGTATCGCCCCCTCAGCGGGCGCACGGCCGTTCTGGGATTTATCCTCGCGAATGCCTTCATGTTTTGGTGGGCATCGAAAGCTGGGGTGTCGTGGTGGTCATTTGGGTTGTGGCTTGGTATTTTCTACACGGTATTGATCGGCGTATCGAGGCTGGTGGCGGCCGCCGGCGTAATGCATGTCGATACCGGCGTGTTTCCGCGCGGAGTCATATTGTCCACCGTCGGCGCCTTTCCGCTCGGGTGGCGATCGCTCGCGCTGCTTACGTATTTGTCCACGATTTTTACATACGATCCGCGCAGCGCGCTTATGCCGCAGATGATGAACAGCTTCAAGCTGATGCATACCGGACGGGTTCGCGGTCGGGGCTTCTCGTGGGCGGCTGCTATTGCACTAATTGTGACTCTCGCCGTGGGCTTCGTTGCCGTGCTACGTCTCATCTATCGGGAGGGTGGAACCTCACTGCCGACCTGGCCCTTTACGGCCTATCCGAGTTGGGGGTTCTGGGAGTTGGCTGACAGTATCGAAGCGCCGGAGATGCCCGACAATTGGCTTCGCCTGGCATTGGTGATCGGGGCGCTCTTTACGGCGCTCCTCATCTGGCTCAATACGCAGTTCGTCTGGTGGCCGTTGAGTCCGGTGGGATTTCTCATCGCCAGTTCGTATGAGACGAATCGTTCGATCTGGGTGAACGCTTTCATTGCTTGGACGATTACGACGGTGATCCGCAGGTATGGCGGTCTGCGGTTGTATCGCACGCTCTACCCAGCCTTCATCGGGCTCGTTCTAGGAGATTATCTTCCGCGAGGCGTGCTCGCTGTTCTCTCTACGATTCTGGGCATACGGCAGCCCATGGGATGATAGAATAGCTGCGGCCGGGCGCTCATTCGATGCCCGGCCGCAGAGTTTGCCCTTTCGGGCTTCTTGACGGAATCAACGACGACTTACTTCTTCCCCTTTTTCGATTTCTTCGTCGTCTTCGCTGGCGACTTCTTCCGGCATGCGCCACAACTCACCTGATCCACCTCCTTTCTGGAGGAAACCTGGCCTAACGCGCACACCGAACCGCGCATAAGGTGTTCGCAAATACCATGTTCAATCAATATTATCCTTCATCTGTCGAGAGATTATTTTATCACGCGGGCTTAGGCTTGAAAGGAGGAAAGGAGAGGAGGCTCATACAGATGAGAAATTTACCAAAAAGTGATCTGGGACGTCTGTTTCGCCGACCGACGGTCTGGGCGATAGTGTTTTTGAGGGTGTCGGAGAAGTCGCTTCCGCTCAAACGCAGATTACTCGCGAACATCGATCCAGACGCGGCACGTCGTCCCATGCCGGACCGGCTCCCCTTCGGGATCGAATTTGATCTTTATGGGCACCTGCTGAACTATCCAGGGGGTGGCTTCGGTCGCTGTGAATTCGGTCGCCGCGCCGACCTTCTCTATCTCACCTCGCAACCATCGAGTCCCGAACAGTCCGCGTCGCAAAGCATCGACCTTGATGAGGACGGTCTGGCCCGGCCTTACCCTCGACGCGTACAGCTCGGAAACAGAGGCGGCGATCCAGTAGGGATCTTCTGTTGCGAGCACTGTGACTATCGGCTCGCCGTTCTCGACGACCTCTCCGTCTTTGACCGATCGACCCGGCCCCCGAATGACGACCCCTTGAATGGGGCTCTGAAGGACGGCGTCGGCCAGCCCGGCCTCGGCGGCTTCGACGGCTGCGTTTGCCTCGGCAACCGCAGCCTGCTGAGCGCGCACCCGTTGCTCTGCCAGCGAGGTCTTATGCATCTGCGTTTTCGCCGATTTCAGTTCAGCCGCCGCCTGCAATTCCTCTGCGCGTCTAGTGGCCACGGCTTGCTCGTGGATTTGGCTTCGGCAGTCTCTGGCTCGCGCGAGGGCCAAGGCTGCTTCGGCTGACTCTACCGATGCGTGTGCTGTCTCCGTATCGGTTCGTGCGGCATCGAGGCTTTGCTCGGACACGGCTCCTTGCGCATGGAGTTTCTCCATGCGCCGCAACGTCGCCTCGGCATCGGCGAACTGCGATTTGGCCGCCTCTAGGTTGGCCAGGGCTTGTCGCACCTCGTCGGGCTGCTCTTGTGCCTGCATCTTGAGTTCGGCTTGCGATTGTTTGAGTCTCGCGCGAGCGGCTTCGAGTTGAGCCGCCGATTCCTCGACCCCGGCCGCCGTTTCCTGGATCGTAAGGTCGAGTTCTTTTTCGGCACGCGCCAGTTCGCTTTCAGCGGCCGCGAGAGACGCCTTCGCGCGGTCCAATTGCGCCTCCAGGTCCTCTCGATCCAGCAAAACGAGAGTCTGGCCTTCGGAAACTTGGTCCCCTGTCCGAACGAGGATGCGTTCCACGCGAGTGTCGGTCTTCGCCGCTATCTGAACGACGAGGCCGGTAACGCGAGCGTGGCTGCCCCGCACGTGGGTCACTGTGAACCAAATGGCATACCCGGCCCATGCCAAACCCCCCAGTAGCAACAAGGCGGAGAGAAGAGCTACGTATTGCCACCAGGGACGCTTGAGATCGGATTTCTGCTCGGAAGAGCTTCGTCTCTGAAATGATTGTGACGGTCTCACAATGGCACCTACCTGCTCTACGGAATCAATTCTCGGTGTTACACGCAAAAGCAGACCGAGAGACATCCCCTCGACCTGCAAGGCGCTCGGTCGATAATCCCTTGCCGTACGATTTCAGGCTCCAATGGATCGTCTCTTATCCTCGACGTCCAGTTATCCTTCTTGTTACTATTTCGTTCTGAAATAGTCGATCGCGAGGTTTGTTGCTTGTGCCACTCGAAGTGGGTATGATAGCTCGGAGATGAAACGAATGAGTGGCAAGACTACTATTGTGATTATCGCGTTGGCTGCCGCCCTCGCACAGCCGAAGGCCGGTAAGCCGGATGGATCCATCACCCTTCCGACGCCCGCCGCCAATGTGGCCCGCAGATTTCTCTTTGCCTTTAGCGAGAATGACCGCGAGACCATTGGTGCGCTGCTTCCGTCGAAGATCGAGAATCTCTACGGCCCATCTCCCTTCGGTGAGAAACCGAAGCTTTTTAAGCCCCGGGTGGATAAGCGTGTTGCGGCGGTCGATTTCGAGGGCCGTATGACTGATGGGAGTCTTCCGTCGAGGGGAACTATCGTGCTGCGTCTCGTAGAGGAAAATGGGGTCCGCGCTTGGCGTTTGCGCCAGATTTATTGGTATGAGGACCTTCCGCCGGAGGCGGAGATTCCGGACGAGAGCCGTAGCGTAGACGATCGGCGTCAGGAGCCAATCGTGATCGACAGAGCGGCTACGTTCGTCGATGCGTGGCTACAGGGCGACTACGAAACGATGGATGATATGACGTTTCATTGGTGGGACGTGCCGCGGGATCCACCGAAGTGGATCAAGATGACCGCGGCAGATCTTTCTGGGCGCAGGACGGATTTGGACGGTTTAAGGGTGAATTTCGTCGCCCATCTCCGTGTGGCCAGATTCCTGCCCAAACAGGTGCAAGGCAATCTCTGGCTGGTGAAGGAAGACGGTGTGTGGCGAGTTCGTCCTCTCACCTTTACGTTCGCGTTTTAGGTGTTTGAAATTCCTCAAAGGCAGCATATACGACTCCCCCTCATCCTTCAAGTTGGCGGAACCGGTGGTGGCGGCGGGGTTGGGGGCTCTCTGGGTGGCGTCGGCGGGTGCGGCGGGCGCGGCGCTCCGGCGCCGGGAGGCACTTCGATGATGGTGGGCGGACGTTCGTCGCGCGCGCCGCGCAACGCGTCTGCGAATTCCTCGAGCCGGGCGCGAACTTTGCCGTGGATTGAATCGGGGTCCTCGGGCGACCCGGCAGGAACGCCGGTGAGCACCTCAATGCCTTCGTCTACATTCGACACGGCCCAGATATGGAACTTGCCTTGTTCGACGGCGTCGATGACCTCGCGCTTGAGCATGAGGTTTTTGATGTTCTGACGCGGGATGATGACCCCTTGCTCGCCGGTTATTCCTTTGAGTTTGCAGGCTGTGAAGAATCCCTCTATTTTGAAGTTTGCCCCCCCGATGACTTGAATATTCCCGTGTTGGTCGACCGATCCCGTGACGGCGATTCCTTGGCGAACGGGAACTTGCGCAAGCCCTGAGAGAATTGCGTAGAGCTCGGCACAAGATGCCGAATCGCCTTCGACCGGACCGTAGGATTGCTCGAAGGCGATGGTCGCGGACACGGAGAGCGGAGTCTCTGCGCCGTATTTCCCCATCAGATATCCGCTCAGTATCATAACGGCCTTTTGGTGAATCTGTCCGCTCAGGCGTGACTCTCGTTCGATGTCTACTATGCCGGCTCTGCCGGGGCTGACTCGAGCTGTGATGCGCGACGGCCGGCCGAATGCGTGATCTCCAGTGTCGAGCACGGCGAGTCCGTTTACTTGAGCGATACGTTCGCCGGCGACATCTACGACGAGGTCGCCGCGCTCGATCATCTCGTTGACTCGGGCTTCGATCCGCTTCACCCGGTATTCCCGGCGTCCCAAGGCGGCTTCGATATGGGCTTCGGATATGACTTCGGCGCCGTCCTCTTCGGCGAGGAAGTTGGCTTCGTCTACGACTTCACTGACTGTGGTGGTCCTCGTCGATAGTTTCCTTTGATCCTCCGCCAGCCGCATGGCGTAGTTCATCAGTGAAGCTACCGCCGTGTTGTCACATGGTCTTAGGTCGTTCTTGCGGCAATGGGCGCCGATGAATTGAGCGAAATCCTGACAGCACTCTTTTTCGAGCGGCATGTCGATGTCGAATTCGGCCTTGACCCTAAAGAGTTTGCCGAATTCTTCATCGTAACTGTAGAGCAGAAAGTAGAGCAGCGGCGATCCGATAAGGATGACTTTGATGTCCAGCGGGATGGGTTCTGGTCTCAGGGTCGCCGCGGGCACCGGGGTCCATTGCTCGCCGATATTCTCGATCGTGACTTCTTGGCTGCGCAGACTCCGCTTGAGTGCGTCCCAGGTGAAGGGCGCCGTGAGCACGTTCATCATCTGCATTATGAGATAGCCGCCGTTTGCTCTATGCATGGCTCCAGGTTTGATGAGCATGTGATCGGTGAGCGCTCCGCCCGCGACGGGACGATACTCCAATCGGCCGAAGAGGTTGTAATATGTCGGACTGTTCTCCTCAATGACCGGCGCTCCATCGCATTCTTCGCTCGTCACGAAGACATTGACCCGGTAGCGCGTCGGTATGTCCGATTCCGCTCGGCCGTCGCTCGGCTCGGTCGAGCGGAATTCCGCTTGGTGAGCGACGATGTCTTCAGCCATTTCCTTGAGGTGTTCTACGATGTCTGGATATTCGGCGTACTTCTGCTGGATCTGATCGAATTGGTCTCCTACGGCGGCCATGGCGATTTCTCGATCCAGGTATTGGATGCGCTGGCGCGCCTCTTTCTCGAGTTGTCGCGCTCGCCCCAGCGAGTCTTGCATCTTGCCGCGAAGCTCGTCCATCTTCTGGTTGATCTCGGTGCGTTTCTGCTCCGAGAGTTCCTCGAATTGCTCCCGCGACATCGGGCGATTCTCCAGCAGCGGCACGGTGACGAGTCCCATAGGAGTCGCCTGAATCATGAAGCCCTCGGAGCGCGCTATCTCGTCCAACTCTTGGAGAATACGACTCCGCTCCGCCTGTACGTCTCCTGTTGCCTTTTCTTTGCGATCTTCGTAGGTTTCGCTTTCGAATGCCCGCGGTATCTCTTGCTGGCAGGTCGCCACGAGTTCTTCGATATCTCGTGCAAACTCCGGACCTCGCCCAGGCGCTAGGCGGAGCGCACGAGGACGTTGGGGATGTCGGAAGTTATAGGTGTATGTCCAGTCTTCGGGCGGCGACCTCTTCGTTGCGGCTGCGCGGCAGCGGGTGACGGCCGCGTAGTTCCGACCGGTACCGGTGGGGCCCGCGATGAATATGTTGTATCCCTTCGCGTCCATTTCCATACCAAAGCTCAGTGCCGTCATCGCCCGTTCCTGGCCGATGATGCCTTCGAGTTTCGGCAGTTCGGCCGTCGTTTCGAAGCGAAGGGACTCGGGATCGCAGGTTACTCGCAGGTGTTCAGGGGTTAGCTCGAACTCTTCGCTCGACACCTAGCCCTCCTTTTCTGCCCTTATTACGAAGGTTCGCTCAATAGCCCGCGTCGCCTGGTCGTCCTTCCAGTGGCGATGTCCAGAAGGGAACCCATTCCGGCGATAGCGACATTTGACGCGAGCGGTAAACCGCTGATTTGCCAGCAGGACAACTCCTTCGCCGGGCGAACAGTGATCGCGGATGGAGGCGGGAGGGTACACGATGCCAACAATGTCACTGGGCGTTCTGCTGTCTATTGGAGAAGATTTCGCTGGTCGCCTCCAGCGGATCAAGGCTGCTGGTTTCACAACTGTGCAGCTCGTCGGCCCCACCGGGGAGGCGCTCCTGGAGCCGAAGCGATCCGAGACTAAGAAGATCATCGACGACTCAGGTCTCCGAGTGTCCAGCGTCGCCGCGATTTATGAGGGCGAGAACTATGCCGACGTGTCGGCTGTGCGGAATACGGTGGGACTCTTGCCCGAGAAAACTCGTGAGGGGCGTATCGCCGATACGAAACGCTGCGCTGACTTCGCAAATGAAGTCGGCTCTCTAAATATCTCTTCCCACATCGGCTACATTCCGGATGACCGCGCGGACCCCACTTACGGAGCCCTCGTCTCGGCGGCACAGGAAATTTGCGATTACCTTCAACGCCGCACAATGTGTTTCTGCCTCGAAACCGGACAGGAGAGCGCTTGTATTCTGAAGCAGTTCATCGGAGACGTCGACCGCGAGAACCTCAAGGTCAATTTCGACCCGGCGAATATGATTATGTACGGCACGGAAGACCCCGTCGATGCGCTCGATATGCTTGCCCCCTGGATTCGTGGCGTTCACTGTAAGGACGGCGTGTGGCCGGAGAGTGAAGGGCGGCTTGGAGAAGAGCGTCCTCTCGGAGGGGGGGACGTTCATATTGAACGATTCGTCGCCAAGCTCAAGCAGATCGGCTATGATGGACCGCTCACGATTGAGCGCGAGATCGCCGGCGAGCAACAAATGGAGGCGTTCTTCGCCGCGAAGAAGCTCCTCGAAGAGATAAAGGCGAAGCTCGGCATCGAGTAATGTAACCGAAGTGAGTTCCTACTGCGGGGGATGCGGGCTCCATCTGATCGTATTGCGCCTCTGTCGGTTGGGTTTCGTGAAATTCGACGCGATGTTCGTGAAGGCATTTCTTTCTCTTTCCGCCAGGCAGTAAACTTCTCCCGCCAAGGTATGGAATATCCGGTTTGGCTCTGTAGGTATGAGTAAAGCGGGAGGATTCGCCAGGTGATCTCACGATTGATGGTGACGCTGGTTTTGATTTGGGTGACGTGTATCGCCGCCGTTGCCGAAGGCGAAAGCGATCAGAGTATCCGGGTCGGTCTTTGTTATGGTTCGAGCGCGATTGAATCGGCTGTAATTGTGGGCGTTGGAGCAGGGGAGGGCGAACGCTCTCGGGGCGGCTTCGACGACGGAGTGGTTGTGCGAGCCTGTGGTGATGAGTTGGTGCTCGAACACGGCGACCGACAGGTGAGGGTAGGCAGGTGGGTTGAGTTTTGGCCGACGGGAGACCATCCGTGGCTCGAGTTGAATGGCGCAACGTATCGAGGTAGGCTTCGCCTCGAAGCGGAGGGGTATGATCGCCTCAAAGTCATCAACACACTGAATCTCGAAGACTACGTGCGTGGGGTGATAGCGAATGAGATGTTCGCCCACCCGACTGCATATCGAGTTCAGGCGGTTATATCCCGTACGTATGCGCTCTACGTGCGCGATATCGAAAAGAAACACAGGCGTGAGGGCTTCGATATTTGCACCACGGGCCACTGTCAGGTGTATCGTGGTGTGGACTCGGAACGCCCACTCGCCGACGAGGCGGTCGAGGCGACTGTTGGGGAGGTGTTAGTCTATCGTGGCCAGCCGATTTTCTCGGCCTACCACGCGAATGCCGGCGGCCTCACGCAGAGTGTGGATGAAGCATGGCCGGGAAGTATTCGCGATAACTTTCCTTATCTCTGTTCGGTTGAATCGCCGTACGATAATGCCGCAGGTGAACTCAATGGGTATAGGTGGTGTTACCGTTGGCAGCGCACGCTGACTCCAAGCGAGATCGCTGAGCGACTTCGCTCTCAAGGGCGCGATATTGGTGAGGTCCGGGATATAACAGTGAAGGAGCGAACGAGCACGGGCCGCGTCGGCAAGTTGGAGATTGTTGGCCGCGACGGGCGTGTGACCCTCAATACACCATCGGATGTTCGCGCGGTCATGGGAACGCCAAGTGCCCGATTTGCTGTCTCGAATGTGTCCGGATGCTTCGAGATCGAGGGGTCGGGGCGAGGACATGGGGTCGGGCTCTCTCAGCATGGCGCTCTGGGTATGGCTAAGAATGAGATCGAATACGATGAGATCCTCGGCCACTACTACCGCGGCGTTGCACTCTGTGGCGACTACGGCCGGGGTGAGTCTCGATCTCTTACTCCACCTCATATCGAGATTGAGTCGAGCGACTCGCCGCCGGTTATGGTTCCTCCGGGAATAAGCTGAGTCGCAAGAAACTCGGCGGATGAGGCGTTCGTTCGTTGGCGGCGTCCCGGGAATTTCCTCCCGGACATAGGCCGACAGGGGGATTCTCCCCCCTATAACCCCCCGATTGCACCCGGCAGGTGCCTGCGGCACTCGCGGTGGTATTGGCAATGGACGAGTCGTGGGCGCGTTCGGTGGCAGGGGACATCCGAGAGGATACTCCCGGATGTAGGCCATAAGGGGATTGGGGAAATCCCAACCTTATGAGTCCCGCAGCCCGAGAGATGGTAAGTGAAACTCACAAGCCATCTTGAGGTGAAGGTCTCATGAACGAGTCGACAGTGGAGTTGTTGGAGTTGCTCGCAGAACATGAGGACGCACTCGAGCGGATGTACCACGAGTACGCGGATAAGCTTCCGGCGTGGAGTGATTTCTGGATGCATCTCGCCGTCGAAGAGTCACGACTCGCAGAGATGATTCGCTCCTTGCGTTGCAAGGTGGAGGATGGATCGATTCGCTTCAATCCCAACCATTTCAGCGGCGAAACCCTCCGGACATCGCTCGATTACGTGCGCGGCGAGGCTGCTCGAGCTCGCGAGCAGCCGATCGAACTTGCCCATGCCCTGGCCACGGCTCGCGATGTGGAAGGATCGCTTATCGAGCATCGTTTCTTCGAAGCATTCGATGACGATTCCGATGAGGTTGTTGGAACGCTGAGATCGCTCGCGGCGGCCGCGGCGGAGCACCGGGACCGAACCGAGGAAGCCTGGAGCGCGCAACGGTAGTCCGCCCGACACAGCTAATTTCGGAGCCGCTCAGTGAGGTGCCGGTGCAGTGCAGGGATCGTCGCCCGGTGGTCCCCCCGGAGGTAGAAGCTCTGACCGCCGTCAGCCACCGTCCGGACCAGTATCGTTTTGTATGGGCGGAAGTAGTACCGCGGGTCCGTCTTGGGTGGCTCTGTGTGAATGTCGTCACCCAGATCTAGTAAGTCGAAGACCGCTGTCGTGATATCGCGGATTTCCCGACCTTCCTGCCGTTCGACATTCCGCGCCATCGCGAGCGCTTTCAAATAGACCTCCGGTCCCATCACGGCGCTTCCAAGACACAATAGCACTCCGCCTTCCAGATGTCGAACGCGCTCCGCAAGCTTTAGGAAATCTAGGTGGGAAGCGGCTCCGGTCGCCGCACCGTCGAATCCAGGGTGCTCGTGAATGACATCATATCCGATCCCGACATGCACTGTTGACGGAATGCCAAACGCATGCGCTGCGGCCAGCACACTCACCTCCCGATGAGCCAATGAGCGCGCCGCAATCGCCTCTCCAACCGCCGCCCCCAAGCCCTTCTCCGGGCCCGCCAGGTTGACGATTTCGTTGATCTGACCGCTCTCCTGCCAGAGCCCGAACTCGCCCGTTCTGATATAACGCGCGACCCTCTCCGTCGTGGCGCCGACCATCGCCAGCTCATAGTCGTGGATCACACAGGCGCCGTTCATCCCGAGGCATGTTATGATGCCGCGACGCATCATGTCGATCAGGAAACGAGATAGACCCTGCTTGATAATATGCGCGCCTATGAGTACGATCACTTCATCCTCCCTCGCGCGCGTCGATACGACGCGGTCGGCGAGCGCCGGCAGATCGGGGTGCTCGAACGGAGGGGTCTCGCCATCCAGTGGCAGCACGTCATCTAAAGTCATGTCGTGGGCTCGCTCGGCGAGCGGTTTGAGCTTGAGTTTGCTGAGGTCGAAAATCTCGTCGGTCATGGTCCTGTCGCTTTCGCTCACGAAACCGCACTTCGGCTTATCACCTTCTGCTCCCTGCCGTCGGCTGCTTGGGAGCAGATAATCTGTGCAGGAAGTATTATGACCATCCCGTAGCTTTTGGACGTACGGCATCGAGATATGCCTATCGAAGCGAGTTCGGGGATACCCGCACATTGGGTATCAATGGACATGGATGCTCGGCCGTGTGGGGATTCCGGTGAGCGAAATCTGCCACCATCTCGTGTTGCTCGCAGAAGGAGAGTTGCAGCAGCGCTTCGGCGAAGAGTGCCACCGCTACTGTGGAATGTGCCGAGATTCGTCCTACCGATGCGTCTCACCCGTCGAAATGCCCCCTCGCATCCGACGGGCGGATGAGCTAAGATCAAGACCGATATGGCAAAACGCGATAGAGCATCTGGAAAATCCGCCGATCCGAAACGACGACGTTTCCTGCGGCGCGCCCTGTTCGCTGGCGGCGCTGTCATGGGGGGCAGTGCGCTGTGGTCGATCTTCGGCGAACGCACGTGGCTCACCGCCCGACGAGTCTCGATCCCCGTGAGCAATCTCCCCCCCGTGATGGATGGCTTCACGATTGCTCACCTAAGCGATCTTCACCGCGGTCCGTATATCTCCGAGCGTCAGGTGAGGGAGGCGGTGCAGATGGCGATGGCTTATGCTCCCGACCTCGTCGCGCTCACCGGCGACCATATCTCCCTCAGCGCTAAATATGCAGCGAGCTGTGCAAGTGTGCTCTCACAGCTTAGGGCGGAGTATGGCGTCTACGGCGTCCTCGGCAATCACGAGTATTGGACCGATCGCGTCGATGAAGTCGTGACGGCATATCGCGATGTCGGCATTCGGATGCTCATCAACGAGGCCGCCCCAATCGCCGTCGGCAACGTCATCTGGTGGCTCTGCGGTGTAGATGACATCTGGGAGGGAAAAGCCGACCTGGAAGCGACGTTGTCGACCGTTCCCGACGAGCACTTCAGGATATTGCTCTGCCATGAGCCCGACTTCGCCGACGAGGCCGCGAAGAAGGATATTCCCATCCAGCTTTCGGGGCACTCTCATGGTGGGCAGATTTGTCTGCCCGGTGGGAGTCCAATTCGTCTCCCCGTCTATGCCTTCAAGTACCCGTACGGACTCCAGCGCGTCCCTGACACGAATACGCTCGTGTATACCACTGCCGGCGTCGGTGTGACCTTTCCACCTATCCGCGTCAATTGCCGGCCGGAGGTAGCCATTCTACGCCTCACCCGACGATGAGAATTCGCAAACAAGAGACTTTCATCTCCGAGCCCATCGCGCCCGAACCTGGCTCCTTCGATACGTCTATGATGGCGCAGGGCGGGCCGGGCATCCCGCGGGTCTTCACATGGCGGGGAAGACGTTACGAGGTTCTGGGCGTCACCGATACCTGGACCAGCCGCGAGCCGGGTAAGGGTATGGACCGGGGATATACGTACCTCCGCAAGCACTTCTACCGCGTCAAGACTACCAGCGGCGAGGTCATGATCCTCCAATTCGACCGCAAACCCCAAGGCTCGCGCGGCCGCCAGCGGTGGTCTCTTTTTTCCATCGAAACGCCCCTTGAGGACAAAGGGTAATTCGATATATTTCAGAGCAGTCTCTTCGCGCCCGAATAGACTTCCTCAACATGTATGACCGCTGCCGCTACCCGGGGGAGACTGTCGTCGATGCATTCCCTCATTCGATCGAACATGGGCCCTGCGGTGACGTATTCGATGGACCCTTTCACCTGATACGCTTCGCCATCGTTTGTGATCCAGAGCAGTGAGCCTTTGCTCCCGTTGTTTATATTCTCCCGGGTCTTCTGGAAATAGTTGTCGGCAACGATCAGCCGCTCGTCATCGTACTTCTCAAGGCAACCAACCCAGATCGAATTCGGTGTGGCCCGGCTCCGATTCAGTGGACACCTCGAATGCAAAGATGATACAACAGGATTGAGGTGTGAGAGATGCGAGAGCAACGGAAGTTCACGAACGAGTTCAAGTTAGAGGCGGTGAAGCTGGCGGAAAGCGGGGACCGGCCGATAGCGCAGGTGGCTCGCGAGCTGGGGGTGAACGAG
>Ga0180437_10002327_pt1 | contig 30670 bp, 22 predicted proteins | sample SS_ome_4_FD_132410 | JGI IMG/M metagenome (GOLD analysis project Ga0180437, IMG submission 132410) | Hypersaline lake sediment archaeal communities from the Salton Sea, California, USA - SS_3_D_1 metaG | ecosystem: Environmental > Aquatic > Non-marine Saline and Alkaline > Hypersaline >...
AGCACTGTGCTGGACATAGTAAAGACACGCCCCCGGACAGGAATGGAATCACTTGTTCGCTTCGTTGATAATCTGGCTGAAGAGGGTTTTCGCGGCGCTCTGCTCCGGCCGGACGTCAAAGAGCAACTTCATGAGCTCTGCGAGCACCCACAACGGGATGTACGCCTCGCCGTTATCGGGATTGTCGGCAAGATTCGCGATGAAGATGCCCTGCCGATTCTCCTCCCGAGGTTGCGTGCATCATGGCTCCCACCTGGCACCGTGCGCGCCCTGCCCCCCCATGGCTCCCTCAGATCCCCCCGAGTACCTGTTCGTGTGCCTACGTTCGGCTGGGGAAGCGACGAGCCAGCCTATACGTGGGAAGCGGTAAAGCGAGTTGGGAGCCCGCGCACGGCGGACTTTCTACTGGAGAAGCTGGAATCGGAGGACATAGCGTGGGTATATACCGCGGCCGCTCTCTTGATGGACATCGGCGAGGGTCGTGCTATCGAGCCGTTGAAGAAGAGATATTCGGAACTCGCTGGCGGGGAGGGTAATCAGGTCCGCACCGTGCTCAAGGCTATCGAAGGGGCGTACCTGGAACTATCCGGCCGTCCCATCCCCGAATCGGACGTGTAGGGGCGAACCCGTGTGTTCGCCCCTACGGTACCTCTTGGAATGATCGCGGTATGAAGAGAATGGAGACTGGAAAAAGGGTACAGACACGTCTCCGCTCGTACCTCGCTGCGCTTGTGTCAGTCCCCTTTTTCTGAAAAACGAGCATCTTCAAGTGGGAGGGCGAGGCTCCTGCCGAGCCGCGCTTGGCGCGTATCGAGGATGTTGCATACGGCTCCGCGGGAGCGTCGCCCTCCCAAAATCCCGTGCCGGGCGAGACGCCCGCCCTGGTATTCATCCGCGTATTTGGCGGACCGGACGCAGAAATTGTTGACAATGTCGGTGATCCGGTGTATATTGGAGGTGCGGGATTTGAGTCGGCATTAGTTTACTTGAGGCAACTGACGGCAGAACGCAGACAAACGGCAGACTGCCACTTAGGGAAATGGGTATGGCTCGTCATAGCGACAGAAAAGGCGGCAGGACGTGGAGCCGACGCGAGTTCCTTGTCGCTGCTGGCACGGCGTTGCCAGCGGTTGGCGCCGCTCAGCTGGCGGGCGCGCGCAAGGCGTTTGCAGCCCGGAAACGGTCCAGCATCATTGTGCTCGGCATAGACGGGATGGACCCACGTCTGATCCGGCGGTTTGTAAGGGAAGGGGTAATGCCGAACGCGAAGCGGCTCATACAGATGGGAACCCTCTGCCCCCTCGGTACGAGCATGCCGCCTCAGAGCCCGATTGCCTGGTCGAACTTCATCTCGGGCGCGAACCCCGGCGTCCACGGGATCTACGATTTCATCCACCGCGAGCCCGACACGTTTACACCGTACCTGTCGACCTCGCGGATGCAGCCGCCGGGCAAGACGATAAACTTCCGGGACTGGACGTTCCCGCTATCCGGCGGCCAGGCCGAACTGTTGCGCAAAGGGCCGACGTTCTGGGTGAATCTCGAGGAGCACGGGGTCGATTGTACCATAGTCAAGATTCCGGGAAACTTTCCGCCGACACCGTGCCGGTCGCGCACGTTGTCGGGTCTGAGCACGCCGGACGTGCTCGGCACGTACGGTACGTTCACGTACTTCACGAGCGACCCGGCAAGAACGCCCGGGGACGTCGGCGGCGGACGGATCGTCCGGGTACGCGTCCAGAACGACAAGGCGGAGTGCAAGCTTGAAGGACCTCAAAACACGTTCAGGAAGGACAAGCCAGTCACGAGCGTTTCGTTCAAGGTATTCCGCGACAGGACGAACCCGGTCGCCAGGATAGATGTTCAGGGCCAGGAGATCGTCCTGAAGGAGGGCGAATGGAGCGACTGGGTCAGGGTGCGGTTCGAAGTTATCCCGCGACTGAAAAAGCTCTCGGGCATCTGTCGGCTGTACCTCAAGAGTGTGCATCCTCATCTCGATCTGTACGTTTCTCCAACAAACATCGACCCGGTGTATCCGGCGCTGCCGATCTGTACGCCGGAAGGGTACGCACGGGAGCTGGCTGAGAACGTGGGGTTGTTCTACACGCAGGGTATGCCGGAAGACACTAAGGCGCTGTCCGAAGGGGTGTTCACAGATGAGGAGTATATCCAGCAGGCGACAATCGTCCTGAACGAACGCCTGAGGCTTTACGATTACGAGCTTCCCCGGTTCAGCGGTGGGTTTTTCTTCTTCTACTTCTCGTGTCTGGACCTGGACAGCCACGTGTTCTGGAGAGTGCTCGACAAAGGGCATCCGCTGTATTCAGCGGAACTGGACAAGAAACACGGGGACGTTTTCGCGTGGCTCTATTCGGAGATGGACAAGGTTATCGGAAAAGCTATGCACCGGTTGGATGATGACGACTTGTTGATCGTCATGTCGGACCACGGGTTCACGTCGTTCCGACGAGGGTTCAACCTGAACACATGGCTGCTCGAGAACGGTTATGCCGCTCTGATTGATCCTAATAGCCAGGAGGATGCGGAGTTTTTCTCGAACACCGATTGGCGCCGGACGCGAGCTTACGGGCTCGGGATAAACAGTCTCTACCTGAACGTCAGAGACCGCGAGTTCGCCGGGATAGTCTCGCCGGGTGCAGAGGCGAACAAGCTGGCGGACGAGATCGCCTCGAGGTTGCGCGAGGTCCGCGATCCGGAGACGGGCGAGCACGTTGTCAAGAACGCGTACAAGCGCGACCAGATCTATTCAGGGCCTTACGCGGAAGACGCCCCCGATATCATCGTCGGATACAACCAGAATTACCGGGCGTCGTGGGACACCATACTCGGCGAGTATCCGCGAGAGATTCTTGTTGACAACACCGACCCGTGGAGCGGCGACCATTGCATGGACAGGACGTTGATCCCCGGTACGTTCTTGTGCAACCGGAAGATATCCGTGGCCGATCCCAACCTGACCGACCTCGCGCCGACGATTCTCGCGCATTTCGGTGCGCAGAAATCTTCCGAGATGAGCGGCCGGGTTCTCACGTAGGCGCGTTTAGCGCTTTCTGCCACTATCCTTCGACATGTCCCGCCTCGCTTGCGCCATCAGAATTGTTGTGGGGCTGGCACGCCCGCCTTGGCGGGTTGCCAGCCGCTACGCTGCCGCGTCCCGTATTGTAGCGCGGGTCTCGCCGGTGCAGATTGTCGCGACACCGAAACGGACGTTATGGACCGTTACGTTAGCTAAGCCGCACTGCGTCATCAACTCCGCCAACGCCGCCGGCTCGAGAAAAGCCTGGACGGAATCAGCCAGGTAGTCGTATGCGCCGCCCGACACTCGCGATACGATCCCACCGATGCGGGGAATGAGACGTTGGAGGTAGAACCGCGTAAAGGCGTTTCTTGGTGTTATCAGCTCCAGTATAGCGATCGTACCGCCCGGACGTACCACACGTCCCATCTCATGTATACCGTGCTCGAGATCGTCGAGGTTTCTCGCGCCGAACGCTATCGCGGCCGCGTCGAATGAATCATCCCGAAAGGGCATCGTCAACGCGTCGCCTCGAACGAGCCGGATTCGCTCGGACAACGCCAGCCTGGCGACCTTGTCTCGCGCCAGTGAGAGCATCGGTTCGCTGAAATCGAGACCGACGACTGTGGCGTCTCGACCCGCTCTCGCGCAGGCTACCGCGAGGTCGCCCGTACCGGTGCACACGTCGAGCACTCGAAGGCGGGGTTTACTCATAATCAGACGGGCGGTCCCGGCGCGCCACCGTCTGTCGAGACCGAAGCTGAGCAGCCGGTTGAGCAGATCGTAGCGGCGGGCGACGGCATCGAACATACGCCGGATGTGCGCCGTATCCTTCAGAGCTCGATACCGTATTCTGACCATTTTTTGCGAACCAACTCGACGACGGCGGGATCCATCCGGACTTCATCCGGCCACGGTCGAGGATGACCTTCCCCTGGCAGTTTTCGCGTCGCGTCAATGCCCATCTTCGAGCCAACGCAGGGGACGGGCGAGGCATGATCGAGCACATCCACCGGCCCTTCGACGAAGACGACGTCCCGTTTCGGGTCAACGTTAGCGCCGACCTTCCACATCACCTCGTCAACGTCGTGAACGTTCACGTCGGCGTCAACCACGACGATTATCTTCGTCAGCATGAGCTGGCCCATACCCCACAGCGCGTGCATGACTTTCCTGGCCTGGTACGCGTAGTTTTTCTCGATGGAGACGAACGCGAAATTGTGGAACACGCCGAAGATCGGCAGGTTGATATCGACAAGTTCCGACACGATCAGACGCAGTATCGGCAGGAAAAGGCGTTCAGTGGCTTTTCCCATGTAACAGTCTTCCATGGGCGGTTTGCCGACAACGGTTGCGGGATAGACCGGGTTGCGCCGGTGCGTCATGCAGGTGAGATGGAACACAGGATACTCGTCGGCGAGACTGTAATATCCGGTGTGGTCGCCGAACGGTCCCTCAACGCGCCGTTCCTGAGGGTCAACGTACCCTTCCAGGACGATCTCGGATTCGGCGGGAACCTCCATGTCTATCGTGGTACATTTCACCATCTCAACGTTTTGGTGGCGTAGGAACCCGGCGAACATCATCTCGTCAAGATCCGGCGGTAAAGGTGCCGTCGCGGAGTATATGGTTGATGGATCGCCGCCAAGACTGACCGCGACGTCCATACGTGTTCCGGCCTCCTGGTGGCGCTGGAAATTTCGTGCGCCGTCGTGATGGACGTGCCAGTGCATACCGGCGGTGGTCGGATCGAATATCTGCATGCGGTACATTCCGGCGTTGCGCTCGCCGGTCTCGGGGTTCTTGGTGAACACCAGCGGCAGCGTCAGGAACTTGCCACCATCTTTCGGCCAACATTTGAGCACAGGCAGAAGGTCGAACGAACACTCGTTGTCGGTCAACACGACTTCCTGGCACGGTGCCGACCGGACGAGTCGCGGCTGAAACTTCCTGAATTCCGCGATTTGCCAGACGGTTTTCGCCGCTTCCACGAGCGATTGCGGGAATTTCAGTGTCAGCAACGAGGCAATTTCGCGCTCTTTTTCGCGGAGATCGGCCACGCTGAGCGCCATCGCCATACGTTTCGTCGAGCCGAACGCGTTTATGAGCACGGGCATGTCGGAACCGGCGACGTTCTCGAAAAGTAGCGCCGGGCCGCCGGATTTCGACACTCTGTCGACGATCTCGGTGATCTCGAGTTCCGGCGAAACCTCCGTCGTGACCCTTTTCAGCTCGCCGGCTTTTTTCAGAGTTGCAATGAACTCGCGAAGGTTCTTGTACGCCATTTCCTCTCCTTGTCGTACCAGGATTTGACACGCTGTGGCGACGTTTGCCGGGTAGATTGTATCAACGCATAGCGTTGATGTAAAGCGGAGGCGGAGCGCTAACATCAAAGCCGCATTCGTCCGAGGGCCTGCGACATATTTGTGGGTTTTCATACCGGTCTGTCTTAGACCGGCGCTGACTACTGTTGTCGTAGGGGAGGGGCTCGTCCCCTCCCACGGGAGGCCACGAGGGCCTCCCCTACGGCGCGCGACTATGGAGCGACTCGAAGGGAGGCTTCGCGAACCCCTCGGGCAACGTGCTGACGAACCGATACTGATGCTTGTGCCAATTCTGCGAGAACCACTTCCCTGTCGCACATTTGCCAACCAGCGGTCATTTCTCTGTTATTCCCGCCTTACGCCGCCATCTGCGCCTTCCTCACGTCATCCCCGCGAAGGCGGGGATCCATTCTGATCTGACAGGGCGACGATGTGCCGGGGCCCCTGGATTCCCGCCGCCGCGGGAATGACGAGAATGACAGGTTTCTAGCAAGAAAAGGGCGCAAAAACGAGCATCGTCTTGCTCGAAAACAGGCGATCAGTGAGCAGTCGTCCGGGCGTTGTTGAAACGACCGGCCGTATATGTGGTAGAATGTGCGACGTTGTCGGGACATCAGGTTGATGCATTAGGATTAGATTGAGGAGGTTCGAAATGAGATTTGATCGTCGTCTGGTTTCGCTGGCACTTGTCGTGATCCTGCTCGCCGCTATTGGCGCTGCCCCATCGTTCGCGGAGCAGTTCAAAGTCGGTTTTGCCAAGCGGGATGTCACACCGACCAAACCTACACCGATGTGGGGGTACGGTGCGCGAAAGAATGCGCTCTCGAAAGGAGTGCTCGATCCGCTCTACGCGAAAGCTGCCGTCATCGATGTCGGCGAAGCTAAGCTCGCGCTGGTCGGGCTGGATATCGGGCGATCCCCTACCCCGCCGGTAATGGCGGCTATCCGCAAGGCAATCAAGGAGGCGTCGGACATCGAGTTAGTGATGATTTCCGGCTCCCACACGCATCACGGGCCGGTGATCGAGCTGGTGGACGAGCCGGGCAAGGGGCAAGGCGTGTACGATGACGCCGTCGCCTACGTCAAGGAGCTGGAACGGAACATCATAGAGGCGATTAGCGAAGCGGCGGACAATGTCCAGGACGCCAGGATAGGGTGGGGTTCGGCTCAGGTGGACATGAACAGGAACCGTCATTCGAAGATAGAACCGAAGCCTCTTGATCGTGAACTCAGCGTGGTACGGTTTGACGACCTTTCCGGCAAACCGATAGCTATTCTTGTCAACTTCGCGGCGCATCCGACGATGCTGCCGCCAGCGGACCTCCGGTTTTCCGCGGAGTATCCCGGCCAGATGATGAACGCTGTGGAAGCGGCGCTCGATACCAACTGTTTTTTCATGCAGGGTGCCCAGGGTGACCTGTCCGTCCGGACGACGAACGAGACGAGGGGTATCGAAGCGTTCGGAAAGGCTCTGGCCGACGAGGTGCTCAAGATCGCCCGCGTTATCGAGACGACTGTGCCGGAGAAACCCTCCATTGAAGGTATGGACGACGAGTTTGCCTTTACGTCGCGCGTTGACCTGAACAGCCCTATTGTCCGGACGCTTTACGCTCGAGCCTTTTTCCCGGAACTCGTCGCGACGTTCTGGGACGAGGTGCAGGATAACACGGTGCGCGGACAGCTCACCACGGTTCTTGTCAACCGGAACCTTGCGCTTGTCGGCGGGTCGGGGGAGTTCTTCTGCAATCATTCGAACCGTCTGAAAGAGCGATCCCGTGTGGACAAGACGCTGTTTTTCGGACTGTGCAACGGTCATCAGCTATACTATCCCACAATCGAAGGGGCGGCGGAAGGCGGGTACGGTGCCGACCCCACAGTTTCGTGGGTCGAGATAGGCGCCGGCGAGCGGATGATGGACAAAGCGCTCATCAACATCTATACGATACTCGGGAAGTACGATTTCGCAATGCCCACAAGACGGTGACGGGGTCGAAGGCCACTACAGCCAGCCACGAAAGAACACGAAAGGGCAGGAAAGAAAAGACCTTTCTCGCGCTTTTCCGCCAGCGAGGTACCGGGATCAGGCTATTACGAGTGTTATTTCCCGGCAAGTGGGTTGCCGGACTACGGGCTGCAGACTGTTCTGTCTCGTCGTTGCGAGGGGTCCGCCACGGTTTCGTGTGTTTTCGTGCGATTTCGTGGCGAGGAAGTTGAAGACCCAAAGCAATACCCGCGAAAGAACACGAAAAGGCACGAAAGGGAGAAGCTTTATTCCGTATTCTCTTAAATGTCGCGGTTCAAGGGTGACCATTGGTCCGGAATCGGAGGACAATGGTTAAACAGTATCTCAGAACGTTATGGGACGAACTCAGGCGGGAACCGGTCCCTCTGTTTCCTGCAGGGCTCCTACTGGTCGCCACGGTTACGCTGACAGTTTCGCACGACCAGCGCATTGTCTCATTTCTCAGTTCGAAGCTTCCACAATTGTCGGATTCGAAAGGAATCGAATTCTACGACCTCTACTGTTTCGTTCTCCTATTCATCTTCCCTGCGGCCTACGTGAAGTTGACTGGCAGAAAGCTTAGGGATTTTGGACTCTGTTGGGGCAAGGTGAAGATTGCTTTACCGCTGTTTGTACTCTTCCTTGTACTGTTGACAGTGTTCGGATATCTGGCATCCAGGATCGGCTCGTTCGAAAGGTTTTACGGCAGCGTCACGCCGGCCAACTTCAGAGAGGTGTTGCTTCTGTTCGTTGCAAACTTCGTTTTCATGTGGGGGTGGGAATTCATGCACAGGGGGTTTCTTCTTCAAGGGTTGAGAGATTATGTCGGGGGATTAGCCATATTCATTCAGCTTGTCCCCTTTGTGATTCTCCACCTGGATAAGCCGCCTTTTGAACTCTATGGCTCGATTATCTTCGGGCTTGCCTTTGGTTATTACGCCTACCTGACCAGATCGTTTGTATATCCTGTTTTTCTTCATGCGTATTTTGCGACGCTAACACGCGCTCTGTTGTAGAGTGGGTGGCATCAAGATGGTTGTGTGTTTTTTCGTGCAATTTCGTGGCGACGAGGTTGAAGGCCCAAACCACTAGCCACGAAAGAAGACGGACGAACACGAAAGCGAAGATGCTTCTGCCCATTTCCCAACTTGACGTCTGCATCTATATCGTGGCATCCGTAGGACGCGGGTGTGGGAGGGCTCTCCATGGCGAGTCTTCGACAAGGCTCCCGCCGAGCTGCCATGACCCACTGTAGACGTTAATGCACACGGCTCCGCAGGAGCGTCGCCCTCCCAAAGGCCTGCCCTCCCAAAAGCATGTTGCCCGAATTGGCCCTCCTGCTGAGGTCTGACCTTGAAAGGGCTTCTACCAATGATCGGCGGGCGGGACGCCCGCCCCACCAACGAAGAAGGCTATTTGCGGAACCCCCGTCTACCGTCTACTGTCTACCGTATACCATCTTCCATTGAAGTTCGTTTCCTATTTTGGGACAATTGGATCGGCGAAGAATATGTGAACTTTTTGTCCATTCCGGCGTCTAAATAGGTAGGAACAGTGAGAAACGGCGGCGCGACGCCAAAAACTGGCCGTCGGTAACCGTTGGCGGACGTGGTTCCACGGAGATAATGGCTGTCAAACTGAGCACGGAAACGACGGACGAGCAACTGGTCGAGTCTCTTAAACGAGGTGACGAGGAGGCGTTTGTGGAGCTGATGCGTCGCTACAAAAGTCGTGTGTTCGCAGCGGCGTACCGGTACCTTGGCAACTACGAGGATGCCGCCGATGTGGTGCAGGAGGTGTTCGTCAAGGTTTACCGTCACATCGGGAGCTATTCGGCCCGGGCGAAACTTTACACGTGGATTTATCGAATCGCGGTCAACACGTCGGTCAACAAGCTGCGGAGCCGCAAACGGCGAGGTGAGGAAATGGCGGAGTCGTTGGAGAAGCTTAAAGAGGAAGGGATGCCGGTGCCGGTAGCCGCCGGCGTGAATCCCGGACCGAACCCGCTCGAAACTCTCGAACGGAAGGAGCTGGCGAGTCTGCTTCAGAAAAAACTTGACGCGCTGCCGGAACATTACAGGATGGTCTTCGTACTGCGCGAACTTCAACAGTTTTCATACCAGGAAATAGCTGAGATGACGGATCTGCCGATAGGCACCGTCAAGTCCCGGCTCAACAAGGCGCGGCGCAGTCTGCGCGACATGCTGGCACCGTATCTGGCGCCGGCTTGAAGGAGCGGAAGATGGAGTGCGAGGGAATCAAAGAGTTGCTGTCGGCGTACTTGGACGGTGAGCTGACCGAGGAGGAAAGCGGTACCGTGCGCGCCCACCTCGAACGGTGTCCCGACTGCCGCAGGGAGATCGAGCAGTTCAGGAAGGTGTCGGCGCTGTACCGTGATCTGGACGATCCTGAACCGCCGGCGGATCTCGAGAAACGCGTCCTGGCGGAGGTCGGCAGGATGCGCATGATGAGAGTACCGGTGCGTACCAGGTTCTTCTTTTTCCCGAAACCGCTGCTCGCGTTGGCGGCGACGGTGCTGGTCGTGTGCGGTGCGGCGGCGATTGCAGGTCTGTTGATCCCCACCAGGGAACCGATGAGACTGGCGAAAACCGATGTGGAGGATGAGCTGCCCACGGCCTTGCCGGTAGAGCAAAGGAAAGGGTTGGAGGAGGTCGTTGAGGGTGTCCCGGCGGTGATCGAGCCGGAGGGCACAAGGGCGTATAGCAAGCAAGAGGCGGCGAGAGATTTCCTCGAAGTCCCTGAAGTGCTGGCGCGTGCGAGAACTGAACAGGAGGAAATGTCTGCAGAGGTAAAGCTCTCGCGTCCGGCCGAGCCTGCGCCGGTGCCGTCCAAGGAGGTCGTTGCCGATCTGGAGGCTGCCGACAAGGTGGTTGAACTTGCGAGAGCGGCGCCGGATACCGTGTCGGAGGAGAAAGTAGCAGCAGGCGTCATAGCGGAAACAGCCAAGATGGTGCGAGAAGCTGCCGTCGAGGAGCAGGAAACAGAGAAGCTCAAGCCAAGGGCCGAGCCTGCTACACCAGCGACGTTTTTTGAGCACCGAGGCGGCGCAGCACCCTCTCAAGCGGATATCGGACCGGATGATGTGAGAAGGTTCGCCGCCCGCCAGCCGCGGGACGATGGCGGGACGCGCCTGGGTCTTTCCGAAGAATCCGCCGCACGGTATGAGAGGGCCCTCGGCGGCGTGCGTGACGCGACCGAGTATGCGGTTCCGGTGCGGGAAAGCACGCTGACGCGCGGGCTGCCGGAAGGTGTCGTGGTCGCCGGCAAGCCCTTGCAGGTCTCTGAACGCGGACGAGTCGAGCCGGTTTTGGCGCCCACCGACAAGGACAAACCGGCAAAGATGTTCCCGTTCAGGTACGACACTGTTATTCCAATTGGTGAGGCAATCAGCGTCGAAGTGGATGGGCCCGAGACGATTCGTGTTGAGATCGAGGTGGTCTCCGCCCAGTTCAAGCGGGACGGGGACAACGTCGCCGTCGAGATCGTCCTGGAGCACGCTGCAGACTTGCCGGAGGCGCTCGAGCGCGACGCTATAGTGCTCGCCATTGAGGGCAAATTTTTCACGGTCGGAACCGATACCGGCGAAGGGAAACTGGCGCATCTGCCGCTGGGCGAACTCGAGCTCGCTGCGCTATGGCAGGACTCGATGGAGGAGGTCCCTGCTCGTGAGACTGAGCGCACTTTCTTTGGCCTGGCCATAAAGGGTAAGAAGATGTCGCACAAAGTGGTCAAGACAGTAGGGGCCGAGAAGCTGGCGGGAGCGCGGATCTTCTCGATCGAACTGAAACGAAAACCGAAGAGACCGGAGGACGGATCGAACCCCGTTGTCATTCCTCGAGTTAGGCAATCAGAGGAGTAGAGGAAGAGACGCTATACTGCGTCAATCCACTTCGTTCACTCGTGGTCGCAGGCAGGTTCATATCCAAGATCCCAGCATAGAAGCATAAGTTGGCGAGGGGAGGGGCAGATGAAGTTGTCACTGGGAAGAGGCACAGTCGTTCGTGCGGTTCTCATACTGGGCTGCACGCTTATAGTGGTGAATCAGCCCGTTCACGCCTGGATGACGATATCAACCGGTGGACGGGAACCCCTTGACGACATCGGCTGGCGGAAAGGCGTGGTCGAGTTCGCCAACCTGCCCTCGCGCGTTAGTTGGACTCATGTGGAGGGAACTAACGGGGATAGTTTCACTCTGAAATACGAGGGCGACATCGAGGCCTTCAACGATGCGCTGACGGTGTTTGCGAAGATCTGCGCGCCAAGGCTCGAGGTCGTCATACATGACTGGCGGGGGAGAGGCCCTGAGGAGCGGGAAGCCGATGGTGAACTGGTCTGCTGGTCCTTCCTTCCGGTGAACCCAAGTCTTTTTCATACATGGCATAATAATTTCCGCCGCGGGCGCTGGGATCCACCCATTCCCGCTTGGCCCCCTCGAATCCATGTTTACGTCAAGGAGAAAGGTCCCATTGAGTGGGACGACGTGGAAGTACCGCACGGAATCGAGGTGATCGACAAACGAGCGTCAGCGGCGCCTGTGAGACCCGTGGGAGGTGGCCTGCTCGAGGGCGGCGTCTACGAAATCTCTTCCGAGCTGCCCATCGAGGGAGCATCGATAATTCCCGTCATTGACCAATGGAATGAAGAATCTGAATCTGTGCCGGTCGTCGTCACGGATGAAAACGGTGCATTCAAGTTGGAGCGGATTCCGAGGCGCGGCTTTCACGTCAATGCAGAGGCGGAACGTTACGTACCGCGCGATACCGGTGTCTATCGAAATGCCGGGTTCACTTACGAAAAGAGGGCGGTCTACCTCGCCAGAGCCGTTACCGTCGCAGGTACGGTGATAGATCCGGATGGAAACCCGGTCGCCGGGGCACAGGTCCGCGCGCATGACCCGATCGGGTTCGACGGTTTGCCCTATCCCATGGTGTATGAGCCGCAGCCGGTGATAACGGACGAAAACGGCCGATTCAAGGTTACCGGCTTGCCGAAGGGCCGTATTCATTTCGAGATCCTCCGCGACAGTGGTTGGTTCAGTTGGTCGAGCGAACCGTATCCCGCCCCGGCACGTGATATCCGTCTGATGGCTTGGCCCACGGGGACGGTTCGAGGCAGGGTAGTCGATAGTGAAAGCAATCCGTTACCGCCCGGTGTGTGGGTGCTTCTTATCCTGCCCGGGGACAGAATCGAGCATTTTTGCGATCGCGAAACCATCGGCGAGAACGGAACGTTCGAGTTGGGCAACATCCCGCCCGGCAAGTATCTGTTGGGCCAGGATGACTCAGGCCTGTGGGATGGTACTGACCCAGCCGCCCAGGCCGTCGTAGTCAAAGGCGGCCGGGTGACGGAGGTGGCGTTGGTGTTCCCTACGCCGCCGGATGCGGAACCCCGGACCGGCACGGCGGGTCGATGAGAAGGCGTGGAAAGTGGACGTGGTCGCATGGAGACCAACACGGAGGGAGAGAGCGATGATTAAGCGTGCGATTGGATACGTTGCAGTATTGACCGCGATGTTTCTGTTCCTCCCCGTCTTTGCAGTCGGGGCACAGGGTGTTCTTCAGTTGCACCAACCCGGCGAGTCCATCTGGCCTACGCCGCCGCCGCGTCCGGAGCTTATACCTCCAGTGCCGATGCCACAGCCCAGACCGCGGCCAAGGCCGAGACCCCGGCCCCGACCAAGGCACATTCTGCCGGCGGAACTCAAGAGTCTCGAGGTCAAGGTCGAGATCGACGGCCAGGTTGCCAGGACGACGCTGGACCAGACTTTCAGGAATCCGAATAACATGCGGCTTGAAGGAACGTACCTGTTCCCGCTGCCTCTGCACGCTGTGGTCAAGGATCTGAGCCTGTACATCGACGGCAAACCGGTCAAAGCAGAGGTGCTCGAGGCCGATAAGGCGCGCAAGATCTACGAGGACATCGTGAGGCGTGCGCGCGACCCGGCGTTGCTGGAATACATCGGGCGCGACCTCGTGAAGCTGCGCATATTCCCTATCGAACCTCATCAGGTCAGACGCGTCCGGTTCGCGTACAGTCAGGTTCTCAAACGCGATTTTGGTATGACAGAGTATGCGTACCCTCTTGCTTCACGCAGCAGAGAAGCGGAACCTATCGGCCAGTTCAGCCTCAGCGGCAGTATCGCGTCGGATTTGCCTATAACCACGGTATATTCGCCGACGCACGATCTCGAATTCAAGAAGAAAGGCGAGAAATCGGTCAAGTTCGGGTTCGAAGAGGAGGATCATCGACCGGTATCGGATCTGAAGATTCTTTACGCTGTCTCGCAGAAAGAACTAGGCGCGGGCCTCGTGACGTACAGGGAGGAAGGCGAACCGGGGTATTTCATGCTGATGATCGCGCCCCGCAGGGATGTTAAGACCAGAAAGGTTATCGACAAGGATGTCACCTTTGTCCTGGACACCTCCGGGTCGATGTCCGGCGAGAAGATCGAGCAGGCCAAGAAGGCGCTCGAGTTCTGTCTCAACTCGCTCCGCGCCGGCGACCGGTTCAACATAATCAGGTTCAGCACCGAGACGGAACCTTTCGCCGACGCGCTCGTTCCGGCGTCACCGGAGAAGATCGAGGAGGCCATCGAGTTCGTGAGCGGTTTCCCGGCGACCGGCGGCACGGCGATCAACGACGCGCTGCTCGAGGCGGCCAAAGAGCGCGGCGCCGAGGGCAGACCGCATATTATCGTTTTCCTCACCGACGGCAAGCCGACCATAGGGGAGAGGAACGAGGACGCGATCGTCAAGAACGTCACCGACGCTAACGAGGGACGCGCCCGCATCTTCGTGTTCGGCATCGGCACCTCAATCAACACGCATCTGCTGGACAAGATTTCCGGCGGTAACGGCGGCGTGTCGGATTATGTAACGCCGGACGAGGATATCGAGGTGAAGGTCTCGAACTTCTTCGCGAAACTGGCCGAACCGGTGCTGACTGATGTCTCAATCGGCTATGGAGGGGTCAAGGTATCGAAGTTCTACCCGACCGCGATGCCGGACCTGTTCCGCGGGTCACAGGTTATGGTGATTGGTCGGTACACCGGTTCCGGCAAGAAGACTGTGACGCTCTCGGGACGCGTCGGCGACGAGAAACGCGTTTTCGAGTACGAGGTCGAGTTCCCGAAGCAATCGGACGCCGCCGATTTCCTCCCGCGGCTGTGGGCTATCCGCCGAGTCGGCCATCTCGTGGATGAGATCCGCAAGCACGGCGAGAACGAGGAACTGAAGGACGAGATCGTCAGACTCGGCAAGAAGTACGCCATCGCCACACCCTACACCTCCATGCTTGTGCTCGAAGATGACGAACCGGTGGCGATGAGGCGTTTCGGAATGGCAGATGTTAACAACAGCGCTGCTAGTCGAGGTGTGGTTCTCGGTAGGAGGGTGCGCGCGGTGCCCGAGCGCGGTGTCGTCACATACAGTGCAACAGCGCCTGTGGTTGAAACGAAGTTCGGCGCGGCCGGTGTGGAAGTTGCCCGCCGCACGCGCGACATGAAGGAAAGCACACGGGTTGGCGGCGATTACGACCTTCGCCTGGACGTGAAACACGTTGCCGGCAGGACGTTCTATCTCAAGGACGGCGTGTGGACCGACAGCGAGTACGACGGTAAGGCCAAGACTGTAGAAGTGGAGTACGCTTCGGACGCCTACTTCAAGCTGCTCGGCAAAGGCGGCGACATCGGCAAATACCTTGCGCTCGGCACGAAGGTAGTCTTCAAGTTCGACGGAGAGTGGTACCGGATCACCGAGCCCACGCAATAGAGGGCTTACATCGTCTACGATCATGCGTTAGCAGCCGTCTCGTTGGACCGCCTTTACCACTTGCTGAATGGGCGCGGCTTACGACCACAACGGCCCTGGTTCAAGTTCCTCCGAACAACTCCTATTGCTTTTGAGCCAGCCTTTATGCTATAGTCACGTCGATTTACAATTCACACGTTTCCTGCGGCGCGGTGCGCCGAATCCGGTCGGCGGTGCCCCGGTTCGACGGGTTCCGATTCGGATGGGAAACGGAGGGCTAACCGTTAACAATAGGAGGTGGAGTATGGCGGTTGTTACTATGAGACAGCTTCTGGAGGCCGGCGTCCATTTCGGGCACCAGACCCGACGATGGAACCCGAAAATGGAACGGTTCATTTTCGGCGAACGCAACGGTATCTACATCATAGATCTCCAGAAGACCATGGCTCAGCTTCGTCGCGCCTACCTGTTCCTGAGGGCAGTTGCCGAGGAAGGCAGGCAAGTACTGTTCGTTGGAACAAAGAAACAGGCGCAGGACCCTGTCTACGAAGAGGCCACCCGATGTGGGATGTACTACGTTAACCAAAGATGGTTGGGGGGAACACTTACAAACTTCAACACGATCAGGAAAAGCGTGGAGCGGCTGAAATCTATCCAGCAGATGGATGAAAATGGAGATCTCGATCTGCGGCCGAAGAAAGAGGCGCAGTCGCTCAGGAAGATGGCGCTCAAGCTCGACAAGAACCTGTGCGGTATCAAGGATATGAGCCAACTACCGGCGGCGGTCTTCTTCGTGGATACGAAGAAAGAAGCTATAGCTCTGAGAGAGACCCGGAAACTGAAGATCCCGTCGGTGGGAATTGTGGACACCAACTCTGACCCTGACGAGGTGACGTACCCGATACCGGGCAACGATGATGCGATCCGCTCGATCCAGCTATTCTGCTGGATCATGGCTGAGGCCGTCATCGACGGAAGAAACCAATGGGAGAAGCTCGTGGCGGCCGCGGAAGAAGAAAAAGCGGCGGCTCTCGAAAGTGCCGTGGTGGAGGTTGCCGGCGCGGAACGGCCGGAAGCCGCCACAGCGGAGTCACCGGATGAAATGCCGCGCGAGGAAGATCGCGCGGATAAGGAGGAGTAGTGGATGGATATATCAGCGTCGCTTGTGAAAGAACTGCGCGACAAAACAGGCGTCGGGTTGATGGCGTGCAAGAAGGCGCTGCGTGAGAAGGAGGGCGACCTGGAAGCCGCTGCTGTGCTGCTGCGCGAGCAGGGGATCGCAGCGGCAGCTAAACGGGCCTCAAAGCCAACCGGCCAGGGAGTTGTCGGCGCATATATACACGGGGAAGGTAAGATCGGCGTTTTGGTCGAGGTGAACTGCGAGACCGATTTTGTTGCTCGCAACGCCGATTTCAAAAAATTCGTAAAGGACATTGCCATGCAGGTATGTTCGGCGAGTCCGCTTTACGTGTCGCGCGAGGACGTTCCGGAGGATGTGGTCGAGCGGGAACGTTCCATTTACAAGACGCAAGCCGCCGGCACGGGTAAACCTGAGAAAATACTCGACAGGATCGCTGACGGCAAGATGACCAAGTTTTATGAGCAGGTCTGTTTGCTGGATCAGCCTTTCAATCAGGACGACAGTATAAAGATCCAGGATTATCTGAACGACGTTGTCGCCAAGGTGGGCGAGAATGTCAGGATTCGGCGTTTTGTTCGGTTCCAGCTCGGAGAGGATGTTGAAGAACAACGCGCTGAATAGCGGTGCCGGTCCAAGTGCGGGAGACACAAGGGTTGCGTGAACCAGCATACTCGCGGTTGGTTCTGAAACTGAGCGGTGAGGCGTTTCAGGGCGAAGTCGGCTACGGGATCGACCACGGAGTCGTCGAGTCTCTTGCGGACGAGATCGCCGGTTTGGCAAAGTACGACGTCCAGGTTGCGTTGGTGGTGGGAGGAGGAAACATCTTCCGGGGCGCCGCTGCAAGCGCGGGAGGTATGGAGCGAACGACCGCCGACTACGTGGGTATGCTCGCCACCATCATCAACGCCATGGCGTTGCAGGACGCTCTGGAGAAAAAGGACGTCATGACCCGCGTGATGACCGCTATCGAGATGAAGGAGTTGGCGGAACCTTATATCAGACGCCGGGCAATACGCCATCTGGAGAAACACCGTGTGGTGATCTTCGCCGGCGGCACCGGCAACCCCTATTTCACCACCGACACCGCCGCTGCGCTCAGGGCGACGGAGATCAGGGCGGACGTTATACTTAAAGGCACCAAGGTTGACGGCGTGTACGACAAGGATCCCGCGGAGTTTCCCGACGCGAAGAAGTTCGACGAGTTGAAATACATGGATGTGTTGAACCTCGAGTTGAAGGTGATGGACGCCGCAGCAGTGCTGCTTTGCAAGGAGAACTCGTTGCCGATCGTCGTGTTCAACGTCACGGTTGGAGGCAACATTGAGAGAGTTGTTCTAGGGGAAAAGATAGGTACTTTGGTGCGAGACGGGGTATAGGTCCATGAAAGAGCTGTTGAAGAAAACCAGAGAGAAAATGAGCAAGACGGTCGAAGCAACACGCGGGGAGCTGGCCGGCATCCGATCGGGACGGGCATCCGCGGCGCTTGTGGAGAACGTGCGCGTGGACTACTACGGTGCGGAGACACCTCTGAACCAGCTCGCGAGCATAGCCGTACCCGAACCTCGCCTTTTGGTTATCACACCCTGGGACAAGACCCAGATCGAGAACATGGAAAAGGCGCTACTTAAAGCCGACCTCGGACTGACCCCCAATAACGACGGCAATCTGATTCGCCTGCCGATTCCTCCTCTGAACGAGGAGCGCAGGAGAGAGCTCGTGAAGAGGGTCAAACGCATCGCTGAGGAGGGTAAGGTGGCTCTGCGCAACATTCGCCGCGACGCAAACGAGGCAACGAAGAAGGCCAAGAAAAGCGGCGATGAGTCCGAGGACGAGGCGCATAGAGACAGGGATGAGATACAGAAGATAACCGACGAGTTCGTGGAGAAGATCGACGAGCTCGCCGAGAAAAAGGAAGAGGAGATCATGGAGGTGTAACCATGTTCTCATCGGGTGCAGGCGGAGCAGTCTCGGCGGGCGGTATCCTGTGTGCCGTCGACCTCTCGACTCTGGCGCTCCTCCCTGCGCCGTGAACCAGTTTGCCGCGTACCGTCCTGTCTGAGAAGTCGACCGGCCGGTCGCGGTTTTTTCGCATAATTGGTCCGAGCCGGAGAGAGTTAAGCGGATGAAGTCCAAGTCGTACAAGCGCAAGATCCGGACTGATCGGTTGCCGGCACATATCGCGATCATCATGGACGGTAACGGTAGATGGGCGAAACGCCGTGGTCTGCCTAGAGCGGCGGGACACCGTGCTGCTGCGGACAGCGTGCGGGCCGTCGTGGAGGGGTGCAGGGAACTCGGCGTGCAGGTGTTGACCCTGTACGCGTTCTCGACGGAGAACTGGCGACGGCCGAAACGGGAGATACAGGGTTTATGGTCGCTTCTCAAGAGGTACGTGGGTCAGGAACTGGACAATATTCACAAAGAGGGCATCAGGTGTAGAGCCATCGGCAGGATCCACGAGCTGCCGGAGGAAGTCCAGGAAGAGATCAGGGTCGCCGTGCGAAAGACTCGCAACAACAGGGATATGACGCTGAACGTTGCACTTAACTACGGTGGTCAGCAGGAGATTGCCGATGCAGCACGGCGCATAGCCGCCGACGTGAAGAGGGGCAAGATAAAGGTCCGCAGTATTGATCGCGACCTTTTCGCGGAATATCTTTACGCTCCCGAATTGCCTGAAGTAGACCTGCTGATACGTCCCGGCGGCGAGCACAGGATCAGCAACTTTCTGTTGTGGGAACTGTCGTACGCGGAACTCGTGATGACCGAAACGCTATGGCCGGACTTCGGTAAGGAAGAGCTGTACCAGGCCATCGTCGAGTTCCAGAAAAGGGAGAGACGGTTTGGTACGGTTGGCAAGAGGGGTCTGCGCTGACGAGTCCGGCGGCATCCTTCTGCGATTGCTCACCGCTGGTGCGGCGATGCTGGTGATAGGCGTGATCGCCTTCTATCGCCCGCTGCACGCAGTGTTCGACGTCGTCGTGTCGCTGGCGATTGCGGTGGGATTGCTCGAGTTTTATGGGCTCGTGCGAGCGGCGGGCATCGGTCCGGAGAGTTTCTGGGGGACACTGGCCGGGATATGGATAGGTGCCGCGGCACACTTCGGGCTGTTGAACCCCGGACTGCTGACAGGATCTTTGGTGGTCGCGTGCGCGCATCTGCTCCGAGGTAGGCGGAACATAGCTGGTCTGGCAACGTCGATTTTCGGGCTCCTTTACGTGGCCTGGATGGGCAGCCACATCATCCTGTTGAGGGCTTTGCCGCAGACCGGCGTGGGACACATCATGATTCTGTTCGCCCTGGTATGGCTAAATGACGCGGGCGGCTACGGCATAGGCAGCGGGTTCGGCAGGTACAGGCTGCCCGCAACAATAAGTCCGAACAAGACCGTGGAAGGTTCGATCGGCGGGGTTGTGTTCGCGGTTCTCGGTGCCGGCATACTGAAGGAGTTTCAGCGGCTCGGTGTCACGGTTCTGCCGGCGTATACGGGCGGTCAGTACCTGCTGATCGGCCTCGTGCTCAGCTTTGCCGGACAGCTTGGCGATTTCACGGAGTCGTACTTCAAGAGAGATGCCGGGGCAAAGGATTCGGGACGGTTCTTCCCCGGACACGGTGGGTTGCTGGACAGGGTCGACGGAATGCTGTTCGCGGCGCCCGTTCTCTACTATCTCGCAAAGGCTTTAGAGACGTGGTGAACACAGTTTTGAGAATCTCCTGGGGGAACCCTTAAGGAGGCAAACGAAACATGTACGAAGAACAAACAGCGAACGTTGCCGAGATAGCTGCCAGGTTGAACGACCTGAGCGACTGTCTTTGACGTATCCATCAAACGACGAGAGGTTGCCGACCTCGAGAAACGTATGGCGGCGCCGGATTTCTGGGACGACCCGAGCGCCGCGCGGCCGGTCATAGCGCAGGTCAAACGGATCCAGGCGTTGCTCGAATCGGTCGATGCGGTCCAACGCGAGTTGGATGACACCACCGTTCTTGTCGAAATGGCCGCCGAAGAGCAGGATCTCAGCATGAAGGACGAGATCGACCGCGCGGTGGCCGAACTCGGACACGAGCTCGACCAGCTCGAGACCAGAAGTCTGCTCAACGGCGAGAAGGACGCCAAGAACGCCATCCTATCCATCCATCCGGGAGCCGGCGGGACGGAATCGTGCGATTGGGCCGAGATCCTGCTCCGCATGTACCTGAGATGGATAGAGCAGCACGGGTACAGGCACGAGATGGTCGACCGGCTGCCCGGCGACGAGGCCGGTATCAAGACCGCCACCCTGACCGTCGAAGGACCTTACGCTTACGGTTACCTCAAGGCTGAGGCAGGTGTGCACCGGCTCGTACGGATCTCGCCGTTCGACGCGAACCGACGTCGTCACACGTCGTTTGCAGCGGTCGAGGTGCTGGCCGAAGTCGAGGACGATATCGAGGTCGAGATAGACGAGAAAGATCTGCGGATCGACTACTATCGAGCGAGCGGTCACGGCGGTCAACACGTCAACAAGACGTCCTCCGCCGTTCGTATCACCCATATCCCCACGAACACCGTGGTCCAATGCCAGAGCGAACGGTCGCAGCATCAGAACCGCGCCGTGGCGATGAAAGTGCTCCGGGCACGGCTGCTCGACCAGCTCGTGAAACAGCGCGAGGAAGAGCTCGCACAAGAAAGGGCCGACCAGAGCGATGTGGCCTGGGGCAGCCAGATACGCAGCTACGTGCTTCAACCCTACCAGATGATCAAGGATCACCGTACCGGCGTCGAAACCGGCAACGTCAAAGCGGTACTGGACGGCGACATCGACCGGTTTATCGAAGCTTACCTGCGAGCGTCTCTGGACAAGCCGCCCGAATAGCCTGTTGCTTACGGCGAGGGTTATTCGGCAGAGGAAGTGTCAACGCGGATCGGCGATCTTCCTGGTAACAGTAAGCGTGTGCATGTAAGATCATGAGTTGAGTAGGCTTCGTCTGTTGTGCTAAAATGGACGTTGAACGAAGTGTAGGTAGGTGCGACAAGGGTGGCCAAGTGGCTTTTGGCGCGGTTAGGGTGAAGATTCGACCCACCTGGTTTAGGATCCAGATCGTCCTCATGCGGTGATAGTGCAATGTCCGAGCAGGCAGCTTCCGCCAAGAAAATGACACAAATGGAGATTCACCGTGGGCTAAACAAGGTAGCAATAGCCTGGACGTTCGGCTCGATATGGATGGAAATTGCCTACGGTGCGCCGATTGTTGGTCTGTTTAACACGTTAGGGGCCCCGACTTTCTTGATCGGGCTGCTCGGTGTAATGCCGGCGCTTGCCACGCTGGCACAGCCGTTGGGCTCCTACGCCGTCGAAAGGGCGACCAGGCGAAAGAGAACGTTTCTCACGCTCGGGTCGATACACAGGCTCCTTTGGATTCCGCTGGCTATCGTGCCACTCGCGCTGGGTGCGTCGCAGCAGGCTATAGCTATCTGCCTTCTGATTCTGGGTGTGTCCTACTTGCTGGGCTCGTTTGCAGGCCCTTTCTGGGTGACGTGGGTTGGCGACCTTGTACCGGAGAGGATTCGCGGTGTGTATTTTGGCCGGCGCGCTATGCTTGGCCGAATATCGGGCGCGCTTGCCGTGCTTCTTGCCGGGTTGTACCTCGCCAAGGCGCCGCCTTTGTCCAAGCTCGCGGTCGTTTTCGTTTTGGCGAGCTTGGCAGGTTTTTTCGACATATTTCTTCATAGATGGGTGCCCGAGACACCGGTCCATCGCCGTCCCGGCCCGCCGGTAAACATCTTACAGATGCTGTTTGAGCCGACAAAAGATCGCAGCTTCAGGGCTTTTATGCTTTTCTCGGCGATCCTGTCGTCAGGAGTGGCTGTGACCGGCGCCTATTTCAATCTGTACCTCCTGCGGGAACTATCACTTAGCTACTTGCAAATCGCCCTGTTCATGACGGTACTGCAAGCTTTGACATACATTCTTTTCTCGGAGTTGTTCGGCCTGTGCGCGGATCAGTTCGGCAACAGGCCGGTGTTGATTGTGTGCTCAATAGGAGTGACTTTCATGCCACTCTTGCTAGTCTTCTGTGGGCCTCAATCATATTTTCTTTTGGCGCTGGTAGGCATAATTGGAGGTGCCTCGTGGGCCGGTGTCAATCTCGCCACGCTCAACATGCAGTTGGGATTAGCGCCAGCGGACAACCGCCACAGCTACATTGGGGCTTTTGCTTTCCTGACGGGACTCTCAACCGTTATCGGTACGCTACTTGGAACTTGGATAGCAACGGCGACGCAGAACCTGTCGCTAGCGCTGCCTGGTATGACGCGACAAATACAAGGGCTCCATTTCGTTTTGCTCGCCTCTACGCTTATGCGGGGGGCGTCGATTGCGTTGCTCGGCCTGGTGAGGGAACCGGACGTCAAACCGGTGGGTTACGTGGTAAGAGCCATCCGGACTCTGAACCCGTTTCGCAGGCTTTACAACATATACTCCTACCAGTATTCCTCAAGTGAAGTGAGGCGGGCGCACGCCATTCACGCTATAGGCATGAGCGGCAGCACCCTCGGTGTTGAAAAAGTGATATCGGCGCTCGACGATTCGAGCAGACTTGTCCGAGAGGAGGCGGCTCGTGCGCTTGGACAGATGGGTGCACCCGAAGGCGTCGAGCCGTTGGTGAAAAGGCTGGAAGACCCGGAAAGCTTGATACAGGCCGCCTCCGCTTCATCGTTGGGTAAGCTGAAGGACCGTCGCGGTGTTCCGCCGTTGGTGCACAGCCTCACGAGCAACGATAGAGACGTGCGTGGAGCGGCGGCATCAGCGCTGGGCGAGATTGGCGACCAGAGCGCCGTGCAACCGCTTATGGATCTGATGAAACGCGAGACGGACAGTTTTGTGTTCGCCTCGGGCGCGGAGGCGCTCGGACGCCTGGGGGAGGCGCAGGCGGTACTGATACTACTTCCTGCTCTGGAGAAGGTGACTCATCCGATTGTCCGCAAGCAGTTGGCGGTTGCCGTCGGCAACTTGCTTGGCCAGCAGGGCGAGCTTTACAGAATTCTGTCTGCGGAGGAACGGATCGAGGGCCTTGGAGCGTCGCGACTCGTCTCTGATATTAGGGGGGCGTTGTCTCGGTGGAGAGAGAGCGAACCTCGAGATAAGGCCCAGAAAGCGCTTCAAGATCTCGTTGAAGCCAGCGCGGACGGGGACGTGAATGCGATTCTTGACGCCGTAAACCAAGCGGCATCGGCTATGATCGAAAAGAGGTTCCCTACAGAGCTGCCTTGGCATCAGAACATTCAGCGAATCTGGGACCAAGATGAGAAGCTCGGCTGTCAGCTGGTTTTCCTGGACTACCTGCTGAAGCACAGAGAACGGGTATCATCCGAAGAGGTCTTGCTCGCTATTTACGCGCTCCGATGCCTGTGCAGACAGCTCTTGCCCGACGGCAGAAAAGCCTCCGGACAATAGACGAATTCCAGGAGGCGCTGCCTGAGAGTGACGATCCACGGAGGACGGTCCGGGCTAGACTCTATCGGTTGGGTGCAGCGCCGTTCGACAAGTGTTGGCTCGTCACTGTAACGACAGCTACTAGTGGATAACATCCGTCGAAGGAGAACGAGAGGTCTCTTCGGACACGGGTTGGCTGCGAACGACGTCAAGAAAAGGCGTTCTCTTCTGTTCTACCGAGGCGGCGGCGTAAAGATACATTGCCGCTGTCCAGGTCTGCCAGTCCTGTCCCCTCGGTAAACCGTCTTGCGCGCGGAACCATTCGTTAAAACCGAACTGTGTTTGCGCCTCTCGCGCCGGTTGGACGAGCTCTGTCAGCGCTGCTAGCTTGCGTTCGGCGAGCCGGAAGCGGCCGGCGGCCACCAGTGCCGCTACGTAAAAGCCGCATATGAACGGCCAGACTCCTCCGTTGTGGTATTCACCCGGAAGGTTGTACTTCTGATAGCGTTCTCGCCAGTCGGGATCCTCTCGGCGGATGTAGGGGAAAAGACAGGGAGGCAGGTCCAGCGCCAGTTCTCCTCGTTCGCGCAGGGCGGCGGATTCGGACTCGATCCACGACACCAGCGCGTTCGCCCGGGAATGCGTGGCGATTCCAGATAGAATAGCGAGGCTATTGCCCAACAGATCGAACCGCTCGCTTCTCAGCACCTTGTAGGTCCAGAGCGCGTAATATGGTCTATGAGGCGAAACGAAGCCGGCGTGGACATGACTGTGTCTTCGTCCGCCGCGAATCTCAAACCGGTTCATTAGCTGACGCAACAACGAGGCTTGCTCGTCAAGACCGAAGAGCCGAAGGTATATGTAAACGAGGGTGTTCACGTATAGGCCGAACCCCAGGACCCACTGCTCGTCACGCCAATCGCTGGTAGGCTGCTGTTCTACCATGACCATGTCATCTGGACTCTGGTACTCTAACCATGTTCTTGACTTCTGAGCAGCTTCTTCAAGGAAGTCCGACTCGCCCGTCGCCTTTCGGTATAGGGCTAGGCCGATCAGGAAGAGTGGTGTCGTATCGCTGGCGCCCAGGTCGGACGCGTCGTGGGCAAGCCCTGGAATCTGGCCGAGTCGGCCCTGATTCTTGCTCAATGTCAGTAGCACGCGGCGCAGTGATTTGGTTAACCTTTCGTTTCCGGATGTGAGAATACCCAGGGCCGAGATCATCAGGTCGCGCGTGTATGGTTCCGGATACTCCCATCCCGCGGTCCGGGGCAGGGAAAAAAACGGCCCGCGACTATTATGAAGCAGCACTGACAGGGCGGCTTTCTTTGCCTCTTCGACGGGAGCGTAGCGCAGTTTCTTCATTTCTTATGCGATATCCAACCGTCTCGACACAATTTCCATGAACTTCTTGGCAACAACACGGTAATCATAGTTTTCGACTGCGCGCTTCCTGCCGGCGCTACCCATCTCTTGCCTCAGTTTAGGTTTTGTCATTAGTTCGAGCAGATAGTCCGCAATCTCGTGAACGCTGGCCCGGTAGTCGCTGGTCCGGGGGCTTTCAAAGACGAGCCTATGTCCTCTTTCGTAACCGGAGTCCTCGTCGAGGATCGTCTCGCGAATCAGTATCTCCTGTGCCACTTCCGCCAGGAAGGCCGTTTCTCCGTGTACCAGAGTCTCCAGCATGGCCATAGCCTTGATGCCCAAGACCGGCTTCTCACAAGCACCGGCTTCGACCTGAGGCATGCCGAACCCCTCAAGGCGCGAGGGCGCTGCATAGATATCGCATGCAGCCATGAGGTACGGCATGAAGTTTCTGGAAATCACGCTTGTTGTATATACTACGTTCTTCTCGATGCCAAGATGAGTGGCCAGCTGGAGATCCATAAGGTTCTGCTGTTCCGTCCGAGGTTGAGGCCAGACCTTGCAGACGTACTTCCAGTCCGGCGCCTGTGCGTCGATAATTGCCAGCGCCTGCATTACCTCTTGGGCACCTTTTGAGGCCGCATCGCCGCCAACGGTGAGTATCATGATCTGGTCCGGCGAAACTCCCAGCGCTTCGCGCACGCACGCTACCTTAGGGTCGTTCTTATCTCGCGGCATGAAGTTGTCTGAGTCGCAACCCACCGGCAGGACTTCGATCCTGTCCGCATCAAGACCATCGCGCGCGTAGACGTTCTTTACCCAGTCCGAGGTAGCCATGATAAGAGGGAGGCTGTTCAGTATCTCCTGGTAGTTCGCAATGTAACCGTCAGCTACGAGCCAAGGCACTGGCTGGACGCCGTATCGTTGGGGATGCAGCACGAGATGAGGTACGTGTCCCCAGTACCCTACACCCAGAACAACGTCCGGCGCGAACCACCGGTAGTACCATTCTTTCTCCTGCGCCGATTCAAAATGAGCCGCGTGAGCATCCACACCCAGCTCGCGAAGACCCCGGTACAGGAGATCGCCTTGCGTTGCCAGTCCAGCAGGTGATGGAGGATAATCATATAGAACCAGCACTTTCATCGGCTTAGCCTCCTTCCTTGCTCATCCATTCTTCAAGCTCTTGCCGAGAATTGAAACACCAGAACGCCTCTGCACGCGGCGTCGTCTTAGCTTCGAAACTGTCCTCTGCAAAACCGTAGATCTCGGTTATGATTTCGTACTTCCGTTGCCAGAGCTCTTGTTCAAGAACATTCTTAAGATGCGCTTCTCTTTCTGCTCGCGGAAGATAGCGCCGACCTCCGTCTTCGTACGCGAACATCCAGAGGGAGTCCGCACGTATCCGGCCGTCCGACCAGAGTGCTGCGACAGCTCTGCTCGTCTCCTCGTGTCTAAGGTGGCGAGTGTACTCCCCGCGAGGCCCGTGTGTCAAGACCAATCTGAAGCTCGTGTCGCCAAGAAGCGACAGTACTCTTTCCTCGACTTCTTGCTGCTCTAACGGAATCTGGTCGGGACCGTCATCGAGATCTGCAATAGTCCCAACCGCGCCCAGTCGTTCTAGCGCCCGGAAAAATCTAGGAGCTCGGTCAGGATCGTGCGCTCGGCAGAGCGCGACAATGAACCAGTCCCATTGCGGATTCGCCAATATGGTGCCGCCTGCCCACAGCGTTTCGTCATCGGGGTGAGCTACAACGAGCGCAGCGTTCATGCGTGAGAAGTTCCTCTCGCTTACAGAGGGGACCAAGTCTGGTCCGTCGCCCGCAGGCGGGTCAGCATTGCACATATCTATACGCCCACTAGCTCTGCGTTGAGAATTCGGATCTTCGCCTCGGAATAGCCTGTTCGAGGGCGCTAATGGTTTGTGCCTTGCGCGGCCGACAAGACCCTCAAAACAACGCGGCTCATCCCACCGTTTCTTAATAAATGCTAGCACGCGTGATGTTCATTCTGCAACTGTAAAGACACGCGTTATAAAGGGTGCAAAGCTACTATATGGTTTCCCCGACAGGTCTTACAGAATCGGTTTCTCTGCATCGCGTTTGAAGTCTCGCAATATGTACCTTCAACGCTTCTTGTGAATGAGTGCGTCCGGCAATAGAGCGGCCACGTGCCTCAAGATTAGCGGTACGGAGTGACAAATTTTTACTCGTCCAGAATGCAATCGCCTCAAGCCTTTGGGCCTGAAAGGTTTGCGTGCGCAAAAAAGTCCTTGACAAAAACGCGGTTTTGGAGTATATTATGGCGCTCTTGAGGACAGGGTTTTTGGAGTAATCGAGAATCTTGCCGACCCCAAGCAACAGACTCCCTTGAGCAAGGAGACCCAGCGTAAGGCGGCGCCAGGTATCTTTGTCATAGTGCGAGGGTTCGTGAGTTGTACAGGGGCAAACCCCCTCTGATTCAAAGTCGGGGCGCATTAGGACAACCGTGCCTCAGGGGCAGGCAGGCGCGGGGTCTTGTGGTGTGCGCTGCGGGCCGAGCGGGCACGATACCCTTATCTCAAGCCCGCTGCAAGTTCGAGAGCGAATCTTCCCAAAGATTTGCAGTTGCGGCAATGGCCAAAGGGGTCGAACGGTTGGAAGATACGCCCCCTGACAAGACCCCAGTTGCTCTCAACCTTTCTTGGTGCGGAGAGACTAAGCCTATAAGGTGGCTTGGTATATCGGGAAAGAGCTGCGTTTGGGCGCGCTGATAGTCAAATGGATCCCTCCTTCGCGACGTACGGCGTTAACCTATTCATCGTGAATTGGCAGTGGAGGTGCCGATTGCCATCTGGGCTGTCTCTCAGGAAGTTGATGGAGGCGGAGCAGTGGGAGCACGCGCCGAATGCGTTCTGAAAGCTATTCACAGCGCGAAGAGCCTTTCACGCGCAGCGTGGGGGATAAGCGGATATGAGCGTTGCATCAAGATCAATGGGCCTAATAATGTAGTGGGATCGAGTGCGGGGAAAGTCTGAACAGGAGGTATGAAGGATGTCGTCGACGTTGCCTAGGATGCCGGAGGATGAGTATGAGAAGGATCGCGAAAGGCGCGAGGGCCAGAAGAGGAGAGAGTTGATGAGAAGGAAGAGGGGGAAGGACAAAGACCTTGTTCAAGAACTTAGGCGTCTGCGAAACGCACGGCGCAGGAGGTTCGAGGACGAGGAGTACGTGGAAGATGAAGACCTCGACCTGGGCGGTGACTCCGACTACGACTATCCGGATGGCGATGATTTCAGGGAAAGGATTGAGCGAGGCCGGGATTTTTTTGATTATGATAATTGAAGGGTGAGAGTAAGGAGCAAGATACGCGGTTTCCCAATAAGGGGGCCGTCATCAGCATAGGTGAGTACAGTCGTATCTTCTATTAACAGTGTGTGCGCCCGAGTCTTTGCGCAGCGGCAGGCGCCAGCGTTGAGAGGAGGGTGTCACGAGTGCAATATGCGGTGGTTCGGATCGTGGTGCCAAGTATGTGTGCGGTCTGACCAGTTGTTCGAGGGAGGCGAAGGATAGCTGCCGTGAGTACAACTGGAGTTGATAAGGGTTTTCGTAAGGGCTTGCAAACCAGCAGCCAGAAGAGTCAGAGTTTGGGTCCCGTGGCGAATCTCGAGGATCATGTTCGCCCGGATTGGTGGCGGTACATATTCAACTCTCTTTATCTGAAAACTGATGGAGATGTTGTTGACGACCAGAACATTACCAGCCGGGAAGTGGGACGATTCTGCGACATTCTGGGTCTCTCGCCCGACCAAAGGATCCTGGATCTTTGCTGCGGCCAGGGACGTCACGTCATGGAACTGGCTCGAAGGGGCTTTAACCAAGTTGAGGGGCTGGATCGGTCGCATTACCTCGTACAGAAGGCCAGAGCGTGCGCGAAGAAAGAGAACCTCAGGGTCAAGTTCAGAGAAGGAGACGCCAGGAAACTGCCTTACTCGCCCGACACATTTGACGTGGTGATGGTCTTAGGCAACAGCCTTGGGTATTTCGAAACGGTACAAGATGATCTGCGGGTCTTGAGAGAAGTGTTCAGGATACTGAGGCCCTCCGGGAAAGTGCTTGTTGATGTCTCGGACGGCCAGTACTTGAGAGAACATTTCCAACCTCGCTCCTGGGAGTGGATGGACAACAAACTCTTTGTGTGCAGGGAACGCTCACTGTCAAGCGACGGCCAACGTCTGATATCGAGAGAGGTCATTACGCATGTCGAGAAGGGCGTGATCGCGGATCAGTTTTATGCGGAGCGGCTGTATAGCAGCGATACCCTATCGGAGTTGCTGAAAACTGCGGGATTCAGCGAGCCCACCCTGCACGGACAGATATCGCCGGACTCCAAGCGCGCACAGGATCTGGGGATGATGGGACAGCGGGTCATCGTCTCGGCTGTTGTGCGGAAAGAATGGGCGCCGGTGAAGGCGAAACCTAAAGCTGAAGTACAGAGCGCGATAGTGCTTTTGGGTGACCCAAATAAACGAGACCCGGTGAAACCGGCGGCGATTTTTGACGACGATGATTTTCAAACCATTGATGAGCTGAAGGCGGCCTTGAGGACGTTAAACGGTTATTCGTTCAGATATCTGAATAACCATGATACTCTCATTCCGGAGCTTCAGAAACTCAGGGACAAAGTGGATCTTGTCTTCAATCTATGCGACGAGGGCCACAGCAACAATCCTTACCGGGAACTTCATGTGCCGGCACTGCTCGAGATGTCGGAGCTGCCTTACACAGGTGCTGGTCCGCAGTGTCTTGCATACTGCTATGACAAATCGCTTGTTCGCGGAATCGCCAAGGAGATGGAGATCCCTGTGCCGGAGGCATTCTTCATCCAACCCGAGGATACCGCTTTCGAACTGCCTTTCAGCTTTCCGGTAATAGTGAAACCGAACTTTGGAGATTCGAGCTTTGGGATCACCCAGAGGAGCGTGGCCGGAGACCACGAGGCGCTCTTGAACGCGATTTCCGAGATACGCGAGACTTTCGGCTACGATAAACCGATAGTTGTTGAGGAGTTTTTGACCGGGAACGACCTCAGCGTGGGTATAATAGGCAATCCGCCCAACGACTATTCGGTATTGCCTATGACCGAAGAGGACTACTCGGAACTGCCGGCATCGCTGCCGAGAATATGCGGATACGAAGCCAAGTGGAAACCCGACTCGCCGTATTGGAAGATCAAGTCAATACCCGCCCGTCTCCCGGAGGAAACAGAGAAGAGAATCCTGGAGTGGTGCCTGAGTTTGTTTGAGAGGCTTTATTGTGCGGACTATGCCCGGTTCGACTGGAGGTTGAATGCTGCGGGCGATCCCAAACTCCTTGAAGTGAACCCTAATCCGGGTTGGTGCTGGGATGGGCATCTCGCGAAGATGGCGCATATTGCCGGCAACTCATACGCAGAGATGCTTGAAATGATCCTTGGTGCTGCGCGAAGAAGGCTTAACTCTTCTCACAAACCGGAACGTCCAGACCGCTGACGCGAGGCTCTGTAAAGATATGAACAGGGAAGAGATACTGCGCGATGCCAGGCGGCATTGTTTCTTCATTGGGCTGAACGACAGCGGAGCAGAGCTATGCAAGGCAAACAC
>Ga0180437_10002331_pt1 | contig 30658 bp, 24 predicted proteins | sample SS_ome_4_FD_132410 | JGI IMG/M metagenome (GOLD analysis project Ga0180437, IMG submission 132410) | Hypersaline lake sediment archaeal communities from the Salton Sea, California, USA - SS_3_D_1 metaG | ecosystem: Environmental > Aquatic > Non-marine Saline and Alkaline > Hypersaline >...
CACGGACACGATCCAGATCGTCGGAGCAGGCCTGCCCGAGCCGGCCTCGCTTTCGATGCTGGCGATCGGCGCGCTCGCCGTCCTCCGCCGCCGCCGGCGGTAGCCGCACCGACGCCCCCAACGCAAACGCACACCGGGCGGGCCCACGGGCCCGCCCGATCTCTGGGCCTGTGATGTTCCAGGGACGGCGCGCCCACCGTTCGTGGGGAAGCCCAGAGGCGCAAGCCCTCACCTTCACCCACATCTCCGTTGGCATCCGAGCGTGGGGCTGGCGACTGGCTTCCGACCTACGGCCGCCCTTGCCGGGGCTTGGTCGAAGCCAACGCCGCAGACCCGGGGCTCCCCGCCTTCGGCGGATCGCCCCGGGCCAAGAACGGTCGCCCCCAACGGGGGTGGTTCGTCGGGCTACGGCCGGGGCCCCACGGCTCACGCCGTGGGCCGGGGTGTATCGCCCTTCGGGCCAAACCGGGCGGGCGCACTGTGCCCGGCACCCGGGGAATCGACCTCGACGAAGAGCTACCCGTCGAGGACCCAGCCTTCGCGGTACTTGCGGCTGAGCAGGTCGTTGGCCTCGGGGCAGTTGGTGACGCGGCCGGCCTTGGGGTCGTAGTTGATCTTCTTGCCCACGCGGTAGGCGACCAGGCCCAGCAGCATCTGCTCGATCATGTTGCCGCTGTACTCGAAGTCGCAGGAGGTCTTCAGGTCGCCCTTGCAGGCCTTGACCCACTGGCCCTGGAAGTGGCCCATCGGCGGGATCAGCGTCTCCTGCGTTCGCGGCTTGTAATAGGACAGGTCGGCGTTCCTGCCGTGGGGGATCAGCAGGCGGGAGCGGAAGTCCGCCACCAGGATGCCCTTGTCGCCCTTGTACATCGCGCCGTGCCCGATCCTCTTCAGGTCCACGTGGCGCCTCGGCGAGGTCGGCATCGCGCCGCCCTGGTACCAGATGACCTTGATCGGCCCGCGCCAGTCGTTGGCCGGGTGCTCGAACGTCATCTTCGCCTCGACCGGCGTGACCTCCGGGTTGAACTTCTCGCCGGTCGCCTCGGCGGAGGTCGGCAGCGTCGCGTCGATGGCGTTCCAGGCCAGGTCCATCGTGTGGCTGCCCATGTCGCCGATCTGCCCGCTGCCGAAGTCCCAGAACATGTTCCACTGGAGGCAGTTCGCGCCGGGCCCGCCGCTGAAGTAGCCCGGGTTGTACGGGTGGAACGGCGAGGGGCCGATCCACAGGTCGTAGTGGAGGTGCTTCGGCGGGCTGCCCTTGGCCGGCAGATAGCCCGGCCGCCGGATCTGGCGGTTGCCCCACGCGTAGACCGTGCTCAGCTTGCCGACCGCCCCGTCGCGGACCAGCTCGCGGACCCGGTCGAAGTTCACGTCCGCGTGACGCTGCATGCCCACCTGCGTGGCCAGCTTCTTCTTGTTCTTCAGGTAGTTCGCGCGGACCACCCGGGCCTCCTCGACCGAGTTGGCCAGCGGCTTTTCGCAGTAGCAGTGATATCCGCGGTTCAGCGACCAGTTGGCCACGAACGCGTGCGTGTGGTCCGTCGTGCAGCAGATCACCGCGTCGATGTCCTTCTGGTCGAGGCACTTCCGCCAGTCGACGTAGTGCTTGGCCTTCGGGAACCGCTTCGCCGCGCTGGCGATGTGGTTCTCGTTGATGTCGCAGAGGGCCACGATGTTCTCGCTCGAGATCGTGCGGAAGTGCGCCAGCGCTCGCCCCCACGTGCCGATCAGCGCCACGTTCAGCTTGTTGCTCGGCGCGCCGGCGCCCAGCAGCGACCCGCCGGGCAGGATCATCACGCCGGCCCCCGCGGCCGCCGTCGACTTCAGAAACTGCCGTCTCCCGGTCCTCTTCGTCTTCTTCGCTTTGCTTGCCATGGCTTCCTCTCCCTTCGCTGCTCTGCTAACGGTCACGTCGCGGTCTCTCTGGTCTGTCCATCTCTCCGATCATCCTATACCCGGCCACCGGCCCGAGGTCAACGCCGAGCCGCCTGTTACTTCGCGGCCGTCAACAGGACCTGCCAGAGGTTGACGGCCTTCCACTTGTCGGGATCGGCCGGGCGGAGGACGACTTCGTGCTCGCCGGGCCTGGCGAACTCGGCTCGGCCGATCTCGATGGTGCGCTTGTCCGTCCAGTCGCCGGTTCGGGGCACGTCGGCGGTGAGGGTCTTTCCGGCGACCTCGACGGCCAGCTTCGTCGCCGCGCGGGCCGCGACGACGGCGGTGATGTCGTATCGCCCCGCCTTCTCGATCCGCACCCGCCAGCGGGCCCTGGAGTTGGGCCCGTTCCAGTGGCCGATGTTCTTCTCGCCCTCGATCTTCTGCTCGAGGCGGATGTTCGGCCCGGCCAGCCCGGCCTCGGCCGCGTCGAGCGTCAGGTCCTTGCTGAGAATCGCCTTCCTCGACGGTCTGGCGGGCGCCTCCGGCGCGGCGGGCGCCGAGGCCAGCGCAACCTTCGGGTTCAGCGACAGCTTGAAGCCGACGAGCTTGAAGGCGTAGGCGTGCTCGCACGGCCGCTGCTTCTCGCCGATGCCGGAGACGTCGATGACCAATTGCTTGTCGTCATTGACGCGGTGGGTCAGCGTCTTGTCGCAGCCGAGCAGGGCGACCTTGCCGCCGTCGCCGCCGTCCACCTGGACGGCGGTGAGCGTCACCGACCCGCCTTCCGGCCAGCCGAGGGCGATGGCGTAGACGGCCTGGTCGTCCTTGGCGCGGGTGTAGCGGATGTCGCGGGGCGTGTAGGTGACGTGGCCGACGAACCCGCCGCCCTTGCGCAGGCGCGTCGGGCCCTCGCCGAACGCCCGCCACGGACGCGTCTCGTAGATCGCCTCGCCGTTGACGGCCAGCCACTTGCCCATCCCCAGCAGCACCTTCCGCTGGATCGCCGGGATCGTGCCGTCGGCCTTCGGGGAGATGTTCAGCAGCAGGCAGCCGTTCTTGCTGACGATGTCGATGAAGTCGTGGATCACCTTCGCCGTCGACTTGATCCTCAGCGTGTCCGTGTAGCACCAACTGCCCATGCTGATCGTGTCGTCGGTCAGCCAGCAGTGCTCGGTCAGCCGGTTCATGCGGCCCTTCTCGAAGTCCTCGACGGAGATCTCGGGCGGGTACTGCTTCTTCTTGGTCGTCACGACGACGTCGCGGCCCCACTTCCCGGCGTTGTTGAAGTAGTACGCGAGGAACCGCAGGTGGTAGGGCTCCCTGATCTGCACCATCTGCCCGTCGAACCAGATCAGGTCCGGCTGGTACTTGTCGATGACCTCGCCGAGCTTGGCCTGGAAGATCCTGTTGAACAGTTCCTCCTCGATGTTCATGTAGAGCAGTTGGAGGATCGGATCGTCGCTGGTGGTCGGCCAGCCCTCGACGCGCGGGTACCACGTCCGCGTCCGCTCGTGGTGGAAGGTGGTGACGAACCTCATGCCGCGTTTCCTGATCGCCTTGGCCAGCTCGCCGGTGATGTCCCGCTTCGGGCCGGTGGCGCCGGCGTTCCACGGCGTCAGGTCACTGGCCCACATCGAATAGCCGTCGTGGTGCTCGCAGACCGGCCCGGCGTATCGGGCGCCGGCCTGCTTGAACAGCTCCGCCCAGTTCTCCGCGTCGAACTTCTCAGCCCTGAACTTCGGTACGAAGTCGTGATAGCCGAACTTGTCCGGCTCGCCGTAGGTCTCGACGTGGTGCTTGTAGTAGCTCCGCCGGCCCTTCTTCGTGTGCATCCACTTGGGATACCACTCGTTGCCATAGGCCGGCACGCTGTAGACGCCCCAGTGGAAGTAGATGCCGAACTTCGCGTCGCGGAACCACGGCGGCGCCTCGGTGTGCTTCTTCAGCGACTCCCAATCGGCCTTGTACGGGCCCTGCTTGACGCCCTCGGCCATCTTCGCGAGCTGCTTGTCGATCGCCTGCTCGTACGCCTTGCGGCCCTTCTGCTGCCCCGAGGCCGGCGACGCCACGAACAGAGCGGCGCCAACAACCGCCGCGACGCTCCGGGCGATCTGCCTTGCTCCACACGTCGTCATGTCACTTCTCCTTGCTCGCCTGGCGGTCATCTCCAGGTGAAGCCCAGCTTCTTCAGTCCGACTTGCACGTCCGCGCACTTCATGAATGTCTTCCAGACCAGAGCGGTTCTGTAGTTCTCGATCATCACCACGATGGGGCCCTGGTCGATAGCGAGATGCTGCCTGGCGAACCAGCCTTCCTTGAGGTTGAAGGCATCGTAGAACCCGTGTGGCCCCCAGAGCTTCTCGCCCAACTCGCCGTCGAAGTGCCGCGCGGCGGCGAGGGACTTCTCCGGCGCGTAGGGCATCGACGCCAGCGCGGCGGTGGGGCTGACCGTGCCGTTGTCCCGCCGGCCGGGCTGGTGCGCGAGGTAGCCGCGCGGGTCGTCGCTGGCGGTCAGGCCCCAGCACCGTTCGCTGTAGCGATACTCGGGCTTCGCCTCCCTGAGACAGTAGCGGTAGTTGACGAGCGTGTGGTTGACGTTCTGCCGCCAGTAGTCCGCGTACCTGTCCCTGAGCTTCCTCGGGTCGAGGCCCAGGAAGGAATAGTGGGCGAAGAACAGCGGCCCGCCCTCGGGCCGGCCCAGCGGAATGTGGAGTCCGAGGTAGCGTTTGCTGTTGACCATCTTCCCGTTGCGCGCCCAGCCGGTGTGGTACACCTTGGGATCGATCGGGTGCGTCGGCGACGACGCGGCGAGGACGTACGTGATCAGGCACTCGTTCCAGCCGCCGATGCGGAGGTTCTTCTCGAACCCGTATTTCGGCGACCAGTGCCAGAGCAGCGAGTCGCCCCCGCGCGTGAACCAGTTCCACTGGACCCCTCGCCAGAGGGCCGTGATGGCGCTGCGGAGCTTCGTCTCCCCGTCGGTGTCCCTGCCGAAGTACTCCCGGGCCGTCAGGAGCCCCTGCATCAGGTATGACGTCTCCACCAGGTCCGCGCCGTCGTCGTTCCGCGAGAACCGGATGACCTTCCCCGTCCGCCCGTTCAGCCAGTGAGGCCACGCGCCGTGGAAGCGGTCCGCCCCCTCGAGGAAGGCGACGATCCTGTGCACGCGGTTCAGGGCGGCCTCTCGGGTGATCCAGTTTCTCTCGGCCGCGACGAGGATCGCGAGAACGCCGAACCCGCTGCCGCCGGAGGTGACCGTATCCCGCGATCTGGACCGCTCGCGGGCCAGGCCGCTGACCGGATGGGCGAAGTCCCAGAAGTAGCCGAACGTCCGCCGCTGGATCTTCTCCAGCAGCGCCGTGTCCGCGGTCGAGAGCTTCGAGGCGGGCAGCGGCGTCTGCGGCGGCGCGTCGGCGCGGAGCAGCGCGACGAAGGCCAGGCAGACGCCGGACGCGCACGCTGACAGGAACGGGGCTGGTTTCATCAGTCGCTGCATCCCGGGGTCCAGTTCTCGCCCGAAGGACTGGTCGCTACGACCGCCGCCAGACAAGGAAGCGGAGGCGCGGCGACGAAGGGCTACTTCGGCGGCGCGTCGAGGGTGCGTGGGACGATCCAGACGTTGCGGTAGGCGACCGGGCCGTGGTCGCCCTGGAACATCAGCGGGCCGGTCGGCTTCTCGTCGCCGAAGGCCGCCGCACGCGTCGGGCCGGTCACCTCCTCGTTCTCGTGAACGACGATCCCGTTGTGGACGACCTTGACGAAGACGGCGTTGGCGGTCTTCTTGCCGTTCGCGTCGAACCGCGGGGCGCGGAAAACCACGTCGAACGTCTGCCACTCGCCCGGCTTCTTCGAGGCGTTGACACGTGGCGGCCGGCCTTCGAAGCCCTTGCCCTTGCTCCATCGCTGGTAGATCCCCCCGCAGTCGCCGTGCTTGGGCTTCTCCACGCCCCAACTGTCGAGGATCTGGATCTCGTATCGGCCCTGGAAGTAGACGCCGGAGTTCGAGCCCTTCGGCACGATGAACTCCACGTGGGCCTCGCAGTCGCCGTGCTCGAGCTTGCCGAACAGGTTCCGCGTCCGCCCCTTCGCCCCGTTGACCGCGATGCCCTTGCCCTCTTTCCACGCCAGCTTCCGCTCGTCGGCCGGGTCGCTGAACACCTCCCCGACCATCTTCCAGTCGCCGAGATTGCCGCGGAACGCGCTCATGTCTCCGCCGGCCAGCAACTCGACCTTCCGGCCCGCCGGCGCGCCCGCGGCGGCCGACAGCTTCCGCCACGCCGCCATCGAGCGGCGCAGGTTCTCTTTCGAGTCGCCCTTGATCCCGTAGGCCTGGAGCCCGATCGGCCCGGTGTAGCCGACCTTCTTCAGCGTCCGCAGGACGCGCCCGACGTCCAGCGAGCCCTTGTCGAGCGTCTGAATGAGCTTGCCCCAGCCCTTCCCATCGCTGTCGGCGCCGTTGATGGTGACGACGAACAGGTGCGGGGCGGCTTCCGTCAGCACCTTCTCCAGGTCCGCCGCCTTGTCCACGTTGAGGAAATGGCAGAGATTGAAGGTCGCCCCGACGTTCTTGCGGTCGACCTTCTTGACCACGCGGACGGCGTCCTGCACCTTCTCGACCCACGAGCCGGTGTGTGGGTACAGCGCGATCCGAACGCCGTGCGGGGCGGCGAGGTCGGCGATCTCGCGGAGGACCTTGACGGCCGATTCGTCCCCGGCCGGGTCGGACCGCTTGAACGCGCGGCTGTTGACGGGCATCCACAGAAACGCCTCGCTGCCCTTGAGCGCCTCGATGGCGCCCTTCAGCCCCTTGCCGTAGCTCCCGCCGTCCTTCGTAACCGTCACGCCCGTATACAGCCCGAACAGGCGCAGCTTCTTCGCCTCGTAGGCCTTCCGCATCGCCGCGACGCCGCCGGTGCCTGTCAGGTCGCTGCCCGCGTAGCCCAGCTCCGCCAGCGTCGCAGCCCGCTTCGCCGGCGTGTTGTGCTTGCCGTCGCGGAAGCCCGTGTCCATTGCGAAAAACGGATTCGTCATTCCGGCGCCCTTTCGGTCAGCGGCGGTTGCAGATGGCGCCACGCACATCGCGGCGACGAGCGACACGCCAATCGCGGCGGTCATCCAACGTTTCATAGGTTGCTCCTTGTTGTCGGTTGGTTGCCATGCCGGGAGGCGGTCGTGCCGACCGCCGCCAAACGAGCCTGTGAGCGTTCGCTCAACGGTCGAGCGAACAGCGTGGCGGCGAGTCACAACAGGGGATGCAGCAGATCGTCCTCGTCCTCGTCGTCGTCCTCGTCCTCGGTCGTTTCTTCTCTTCCGTCTTCGACATTCGCCCCCGCCGAAGCGGGGGCACGTCCTACAGCCCCCAAGGCTCGCGCATCGCGCGGCCGAGCATACGGTTGGCCTCCGGATCGTCGGGGAACCGCTCGGCGACCGGATCCCACTTCAGCTTCTTGCGAAGGTCCATCGCGATGTTGCCGAGGTGCAGCACGGTGCAGCACCGATGGCCGATCTCCGCGGGGAAGTACGGGTCGCGGCGGCTCTTGACGCAGTCGAGGAAGTTGCGATGCTCGCCCTGCGGGCAGGTGTACAGGTGGATTTCTTCGGGGCCGATCACCGTCTTCAGCAGGCCCGGCGAGCTGGCCTCGAGCCGGCCCCGCCACCCGTTGCTGGCCAGCCAGCCGTCGGTGCCCTCGAACCGGATCGAAGGCCCGGTGCTCCGGACATGCATCTCCACTCCGCTGGCATAGCGATAGCGGACGTGGTACGTGTGGTACGTGTCGTACAGCCCGTCGGCGTGCGCCTTGCCCTCGCCCTCGACCTCGATCGGGCCCGTCCGCTCCGTGTCGTTGCCCCATTGGGCCGTGTCGACCAGGTGGGCGCCCCAGTCGGTCAACTGACCGCCCGAGTAGTCCCGCACCCAGCGGAAGTGGTAGCGCACGCGCCCGGGGCAGTAGGGCACGTAGGGCGCGGGGCCCAGCCACATGTCGTAGTCCAGCTCTTTCGGCACGGGTTGGGGCTTGGCGCTGCCCGGCCCGCCGGGGCCGGAGGGCAGGCCCACGTGGATCCGCCGCAGCCTGCCGATCCGCCCGTTGCGGACCAGTTCGGCCATCCGGTGGTAGACCCGGACGGCCCGGTCCTCGGTGGACATCTGGAAGACGGCCCCGTAGCGCTCGACCGTGTCGGCGAGGACGCGCCCCTCGTGGATGGTGAGTGTGGGCTTCTCGCAGATGACGTCCTTGCCGGCGCGGATGGCGGCCAGGGAGATCGGCACGTGCCAGTGGTCCGGCGTGGAGACCATCACGCCGTCGAGGTCGTCGCGTCCGACCACTTCGCGCCAGTCGCCGGTCAGCGCGCAGCCCTTGAACTCGCCGGCGCGCTTTCGGGCGGCGTAGGTCTTCTCGACCAGCGCCTGCGCCCTGCGGGCCTGCCCGGCGTCGACGTCGCAGACGACAACGGCCTGGCAGTCGGCGTTCGGCAGGAAGCTGCGCAGGTTCATCCCCACGCCGTGGCTGCCCGTGCCGACGAAGCCCATCGTGATCCGCTCGCTGGCCGGCGCCTTGCCCGGGGCGCCGAGCGCGTCGGACGTCAGCACGTACGGCGCGGCCGCCCCCACAACCGCCGCCTTCGCCGCGCCCGCAAGAAACCCCCGCCTTGCCATTGTTCGCTCGGCCTTCACAGATCGTTCTCCTGATCGTCCGTCGCTCCGTCCTGTTGAACGCCCAACGGCGCCCCTGGGGCCGCCGTCGATCCGCCGCGCAGCGTGCGCCCGCCTTCGCTCACATCCGCCAGGGCTCGCGGTAGGGGCGGCAGAGCATGCGGTTCGCCTCCTCGTCGTTGAGGATGCGTTCGCCGACGGGGTCCCAGCCGATCTTGCGCCCCAGACGCATCGCGATGTTCCCCAGGTGCGCCACCGTGATCGACCGGTGGGCGACCTCGATCGGGCTGATCGTCTCGGCGCCCGTGCGGATGCACTCGAGGAAGTCGACGCGATGGCCCTGTCGGTGCTCGCCGGCCGGACGGGGCAGGTGGATCTCGTGGGCGGCGATCTTCTCGCGCAGGATGCTCACGCGGCTGGCCGTCAGGCTGCCGCGCGTGACGTGGATCCACCCGTCGTCGCCGATCCAGCGGACGCCCTGGCCGATCACGCTCGTGTCGGCCACGCGGAGTCTCACGCCGTCGGCGTATCGGCAGTCGAACCGGTACCGGTCGGCCGTGTCGTACAGCCCCTTGGCCGGGAACACTCCGCGGCCCTCGACGGCGACCGGGCCGGTCTCGTCGGCGCCCATGCCCCAGTGGGCGATGTCGATGTGGTGGGCGCCCCAGTCGGTGACCTGCCCGCCGGAGTAGTCGCTGATCCAGCGGAAGTTCCAGTGGCATCGGCCCGGGTGGTAAGGCGCCCACGGCGCGGGGCCCAGCCACATGTCGTAGTCGAACCGCTCCGGCGCAGGCTGGGGCCTCGGGGCGTTGCCCAGCCCGATGCCGACCTCCACCCTCCGCAGCCTCCCGATCCGCCCGTTGCGGACCCGCTCGCAGGCCATGCGGAACCGCAGCGTCGACCGCTGCCAGCTGCCGGTTTCCCACACGACGCCGCAGCGGCGGATCACCCGGATCATCCGCCGCCCCTCGGCCACCGTCCGCGCGAGCGGTTTCTCGCCGTAGATGTGCTTGCCCGCGCGGGCCGCCGCGATGCCCATCACCGCGTGCCAGTGGTCCGGCACGGCGAGGACGACCGCGTCGACGCCGTCGGCGGCCAGCAACTCGCGGAAGTCGCTGAACTGCGCGCAGTCGCTCGTCTTGTAGTGCTTGCCGATCTCCGCGATCGCCTCCCGCCGGCGGGCGGCGTCCACGTCGCAGACTGCTACGATCCGGCAGCTCTCCTCCTGCAAAAAGCCCTTCACGTGACGCAGACCCATGCTGCCCAGGCCGATCATCCCCAGCGTGATCCGATCACTCGCCGCCGGCGCCGCGCCCGCCCCGCCCAGCGCGCAGGCCCGCACGACGTACGGTCCGGCAGCCGCGGCGGCCGCGCGCTTCAGCAGCCCCCGACGTGTGATCGGCCGACTCGCCCGTCTCATCGCTTCGCCTCGCGTGCCTCGTCCAGCATCCTGATCCACGGCCCGATGTAGTGCCCGTGATCGTGATAGGTCCGCCCGCTGACGAGGTTGCCGTCGATCACGCACGGCTCGTCGACGAACGTCCCGCCGCAGACCTCCAGGTCGAAGGCGCACTTGGCGACGGTGGCCATCTTGCGCCCCCTGACGCAGCCGGCCCGCGCGGGGATCTCCACGCCGTGGCAGACACAGGCGATCGGCTTGTTCGCCTCGAAGAAGTGCCGCGTGATCGCCATCAGCGCCTCGTCGTAGCGGATGTACTCCGGGGCGCGCCCGCCGGAAAAGAAGATGCCCACGTACTCCTCGGCCGCGACGTCCGCGAAGGCGATGTCCGCCTCGATCGTGTAGCCCTCCCACTCCTTCGTGATCGTCCAGCCGGGCTTGACCTCGTGCATCACCATCTGAAACCGCCGCTTCTCGGGCCCGGCGACGACCGGTTCGTAGCCGCCCTCGATCAGCCGGTAGTACGGGTACATCGTGTCCATCGTCTCCGACGCGTCGCCGATGATGATGAGAACCTTGTCACTCACGGGGCGTCTCCTTGCCGGGTCGCTCGTCCGGCATGCCTGTTCTTGCGACACAGAGACGCAGAGAGACAGAGGGCAGCAAGAAGAAGCTGATTCTCAACGCCTCCCTCTTCTCTCTCTTCTCTCTGCATCTCTGCGTCTCTGTGTTGCGTCACTGTTCTCACCTCGCGGCCGCCGCTCGCCTTTCCAGCCGCCCCTCCAGGTACGTTCGGGCCCGGTTGATCTCGGCCGTCACCTCGGCCGCCGTCGGCAGGATCGGAATCCCGCGCGGCACGGGGTGCATGAAGATCTCCGTCCAGCCAACGTAGCCGATCTTCCGCAGCGCCGCCAGCAGCGGGGCGAAGTCCAACTCCCCCCGCCCGGGCATCTGGAGAAGCTCCTGCGACTTGGGCAGCTTCTTGTGGCAGCCCATCCCGTGCTGCCACGCGTAGAAGTGCACCAGCTTCTCGCCCAACTGCCCGATCAGCTTCGCGAGCATCTCCGCGTCCTGCGGCAGGTGGTAGGGGGCCAGCGCGATCCCGAGGTGCCTCGACGGCGACAGCTCCGCCAGCCAGCGGAGCGAGTCGGGCGACTCGATGAGGTTGTTGGCATGGTTCTCGATGCCGATGGTCACGCCGGCCCGCCCGGCCGCGGCGACGTGGGGCTTCATCTTCTCGACGAACTGCCGGACGGCCTGTTTCAGCTCGGCGCCCTTGAGCCCGCGCGGCCCGGCGCCGCCGCAGATCAGCATTGAGCCGCCGAGCTTCTTCGCGACCTCGATCTCCTTGCCCAGCCGGAACGGGCCGAGATCGTAGCGCGTCAGAATCCCGAGCCTCACGCCATGCCGCCGGAGCATCGCCGCGAACTTCTCATGCCCCATCGCCTCGACCTGCTCGCGCTGGTCCCCGTGCACTCGCGGCCAGACGTCGACGTGGGCGGCGGCGATCTTCTTCACCTCGGGCAAGATCTGCCCCAGCTTCATCCGCCCGTACATGCACGAGGCGAGGATGTATCGCAGGCGGAAGGGCTTCTTCTCCGCCGCCCCCACCGCGGCCGCCGCGACGCCCAGACACACGTGACGGCAGAACTCCCGGCGAAGCAGCTTCCGCTGCCGCATCTGTCGCTCCTCTCTCGGCGAGGGCAGGCGCTTCTACGGCGTCCGCTTGCGTTGGTCGCGCTTCTTTGTGCGCTTGCCCTTCGCCTCGCGCCGCTTCCGCGGCGGGTTGAGCTTTGCGCGGTAGGCCGCCATCCACTCCTCGTCATCGCGGCGCTCGAACGCCTCGCGGTGCGGGTCGCCCGTCTTCGCCATCCACTCGCCGAGCTGTGCTCGGTAGCGGCCGAGGGCCTCGGCGTGGGCCGCCTCGCCGACGAGGTTGCGGAGGCAGTCCGGGTCCTTCCGGAGGTCGTAGAACTCCTCCGCCGACCGGTAGCGGAACACCTTCACGCGCGCGGCGATCGCCGCGTCCGTCGCGGCCGCCTGGTTCATCGCGGCCATGGACCTGCCTTCGTTGTTGTTGCGGTATCGATATGCCCCGTCGGCCCAGACGTTGAAGATGTAGCCGTACTGCCCGTCCTGGACGCATCGCATGGGCACGTTGGCCCCGCCGGCCTTGCGGTCGATCTGCGTGAAGACGCGCCCGCGCCCCGACTGCTTCCTGCCCTCCAGCAGCGGCAGGAACGACCGCCCGTCGAGCTTCTCCGGCACGGGCAGCCCCGCCGCCTCCAGCACGGTCGGGAAGAAATCGATGCCCGAGATGAAGTGCTCGGCGTCCACGCCGCCGGGCTTGACCTTGCCCGGCCAACTCGCGATCCACGGCGTCCGCGTGCTGGCGAGGTAGCAGTTGCACTTGGCGAACGGCACGGCGATGCCGTTGTCCGAGAGGAACATCACGAGCGTGTCCTTCTCGAAGCCCGACTCCTTCAGCGCGCGGATCACCCTGCCGAACGTGTCGTCGCACCGCCGGACGGAGTTGAGGTAGTGGCTCAGCTCACTCCGCACGCCCGGCAGGTCGGGCAGGAAGCCCGGCACGGGGACGTCCTTGGGGCGGTACAGCTTCGTGGGGGCCTCCGCGCCCGGCAGCAGCTTGCCCGGCACCTGGAACGGGCGGTGCGGGTCGTGCGAGTTGACCATGAAGTAGAACGGCTTGCCCGCCTCGCGGCACTTGGCGAAGAACTCCTTGCAGTACGCGTAGTACTTCGTCGGCGAGCGACCGCAGCCGAGCTCCTTGTAGTCGTGGGCGAAGTCCCACTTGTAGGCGGCCTTCGGCGTGGAGTGGTTGACCTTGCCCAGCACGCCCGTCAGGTACCCGGCCGCCCCGAGCGTCTCCATGACCGTCGGCACGGGGCGGTTGGTGTGCATGAACCCCATGATCCCGCTGTTGTGCCCGTACAATCCCGTCCCCAGCACGCCGCGGCTCGGCTGGCAGATCGCCACCGTCACGTGGGCCCGCTCGAACCGCATGCCCCCCGCCGCGAACCGGTCGAGGTTCGGCGTCAGGTCGCGGACCTCCCCGCCGAAGCAGCCGAGCGACTCGCAGTGCAGGTCATCGGCCGTGAACAGCAGGACGTTCAGCTTTCGCTTCCGCGACGCAGCGGCGAACAGCCGCGAGCCGCCCAACACTGCCGCCGCCCCCAGCCCAAGCTTCCGGATGAACTCTCGTCGATCCATGATCGCTCCTTCGACGCGCCGCCAGGCCTCTGACGCCTCTGCCCGCCCGGCAGGAGGCGAACCCACAGCGTAAGCGCAACGGCTGCTTGATGAAACCCCCGCCGGACGGAACCGGCGCCCACCGGTTTGCGATTGCCCGACAGCCGGTTAGACTGATTGTAGAGCCGTGCCGCCGTCGCGGGCACGAGCTTGCCGTGCAGACTTTGACGAACGGGAGCAGGGAAACATGGACTTCATCTGGTTCATCGTGATCGGCCTGCTGGCCGGCTTCATCGCGGGGCAGATCATGAAGGGCAGGGGCTTCGGCTTCTGGGGCAACCTGATCGTCGGCCTCGTCGGCGGCGTGGTCGGCGGATTCGTCCTCCGCCTGATCGGCCTGAGGTCCGTCAGCCTGCTCGGCAAGCTCGCCACCTCCACCGGCGGCGCCGTCCTGCTGCTGTTCCTGGTGGGGCTGATCAGGAAGAAGTAGCGGCCTCAGAACGACTCCAGGCAGTGCCAGATGTAGACGTAGCCCAAGGCGTCGAGGTTCTGCCACATGGTCTGGACGATCTCGGCGTCGCCGGTGATTTCGGGGAGCTCCTTGACCTTTTCGGCCCATTCGATGCAGGCGCCGGGGCTGGTCGCGCCGGCGGGCAGATCGGGCATGGGCGTCGGGGTGAAGTCGGCGGCGGGGGCGGGCTTTTCCGCCGTCGATTCGCCGTCGGCGTAGACGCCGTACTCGCGGGTGAACTCCGTCATCGCGCGGAGGTTCTCGACCTTCGCGTGGTTCTGGACGATCGCGCTGGCGTCCATGATGTATCCGCCGTCGGCGGCGAGGCCGTCGATCAGCCTCTTGCACTCGTCCTTCACGTCCTGTGGCGAGCGGTAGCACAGCAGGAAGTTCGGCAGCCCGCCGGAAAGGCAGAAGCGGCCGCCGAGCTTCTCGTGGGCCTCGAACGGGTCGGCCTGGTCGATGTGGTAGACGATGCTCCCGGCCGGCAGCTCGCAGAAGGCGTCGAGGTGGGCGTTCCAGTCGCCCTCGGCGTAGAACAGCGTCTGGTGCCCCGATGCCCAGATGTGCTCGATGATCGGCTTGAGCGTCGGCCAGTAGATCGTGTCGAAGTGCTCCCGGGAGACGAACGGCACGCAGCCGCGGTGCATCCAGATGGCGACCGGCACGTTGCAGTCGGGATCGGCGCCCATCAGGGCCACCTTCAGGAGATGCGGCGCGAGCGCCTCGCAGGCGGCGAGGACCTTCGCGGGGCGCTCCAGCAGGTCGGTGCAGAGGCCGAGATAGCCGCGCAGCTTGTCGGCGAGGATGTCCATCGGGGCCTTGAGGATGCCCGCGATGGCCCCCGGCGTGCCGGACTCGCTGCGCAAAAGCGCCGCCTGCGTGCCGAAGGCGGTGAAGTACTGCATCATCGCCATCCCGCCCTTCAGGAACGACAGGTTGTTGCGAAACGTCGACGGCGAGCCGATCGGCGCCACGTCCGCCGAGACGCGAGGCAGCCACTTGTCGAACAGAAAGCGCGTCGGGTCGGCGATCAGCTCGTCGTACTCGTCGGGGCCCATGAACGCCTCGTCCTCCGACGGCTCGCGATACTGGAAGCCCGTATCCGGCGACAGCTCGATGCCCGGCGTGGCGTAGTACTTCAGCCCGATCGCCTGCGTCAGGGCCGTCCAGACGTAGACCATGTTGCCGACCACCGCGTCCCAGTCGAACTCGGCCGCACACTTGCGGGCCGCGGCGAACGCGCACTCGTAGTCGTGCGCGAGCTGCTGGCAGTTGTAGTCGGCATACGTGCCGGTGAACTCGGCGACGAACGGCCGAATCGGCACGCGATCGGGCTTGGCGTTGCGCATCGCGGTGACGTAGCGGTTCAACCGTTCGTTGTAGAGCTGTTCCATGTCGGCGGGCATCGTGTGGATCTCCTTTGCCGTCGTAAACCGGCCCCGCGCCGGCGGGCATACCTTAAACGCCAACCGCCCGCCAACACAACGGTCCGCGCGGCGCTTCGCCGAGGGCGCCTCCGAAGCCCAGAAGGAAAACGGGGACCGGCTCCGAAGCGCAGCGCAAGTGCCTGTCCCCGTTTTCCGGCCCGACCCGGCATGGGCCCGGGATCACCTCTTCAGCACGTTCCTGCCCGGCGCCCACTTCTTCTGCCAGGCCGGGTAGTCCCTCGTCAGGAGCCTCGCCGCGTACTCGCCGAGCCAGCTGTAGCCCGTCCGCCGTTCATGCGAGATCTCCGCCAGCGTCTTGCGCGGGATGCCGTCGCGGCTGCAGAAGATCGGCTCGTTCGTGCCGATCCGGTAGAACCGCGCCCACAGCGGCGGGGCGGCGGGGTCCTTGACGACGACCCTGTCGAATCCCCGCGGCATCGAGGGGTCCTTCTTCGTGGTCAGCCGGATGCCGGTCAACTTCGCCTGGTCGAACCACGCGACGGCCGACTGGACCGACTCGACGATCCGCGGCGAGGGCTTGTCGATGCCCATCAGGAATCGCACGACGCCGACCGACTCGCTGCCGCTGATCGAGGGCAGCTCGTAGCTGCGTGCCTTGCGGGGCTCGAGCGTCTTCTCGTCGTGCTGCGCGCACCAGGCCGTCCGCTTGCCCTTGACGACGATCTGGCAGTTCAGGATGCACCCGACGCCCTTCGCGAGGGCGGAGGCGGCCTTCTTTCGGCGGGCGGCGTCGACGAACGCGAACTCCGGCCGCTCGCGGGCCACGTCGCGCAGCACGCCCATCGCACCGACCATCGCCCCGTCGTTGAACGTGATGTGCATTGAGTAGCCCCTCGCGGCGGGCCAGAACTGCGGCCAGCCGCCGTTGGCGTACTGTGCCTTCAGCAGAAAGTCGATCCCCTTCAGGCAGCCGGCCCGGATCGCCTCGACCCGCTCGCCCGCCCGCCCGGCCTTCGTGCACGCCGTGTAGACCCGCGCCAGGAATCGGATCTGCGTATGTGTCGCCCCGTTGTCGAGCGTCGAGTCGGTCCGGCTCTTCGCCTTCTTCAGCGCCGCGACGGCCTTCGTGCCCAGCACGCCCCCCATATCGACGTTCTTCTGCCACCCCCCCGAATCCCGCTGCCACAGCAGCACGTTGCCCCCCACCCGAACCGCCTCGTCGGACCCGTACCACCGGCTGGTCTGCCCCAGCAGCGGCACGTTCCCCCTCGAGTCCGTCCGCGTCTTCGGCGCGTTCCCGGCCGCTATATTGCAGGCGATCAGGCAGACGCAGAGAACACCCAGTGCGCTTCCGCGAGCGTGTCGCTCCATGGCCGGTTTCTCCCTTCCAAACGTATCAGGTCACTGGTAGGGTCCCGTGCGTCGCCGCGAAGCGGCAACCACGTCTTCAACAGCCGAATGAGCGAGGTGGTTGCGGCCGGCGTCGCAAGCCGAGGCAAGCGATGCAGGCAGAGATCTGCTGGATCGACGGGCCATCCCGCCCCCGGGCCGTCATGGCGAGGGGGCGCGGGTGACAGCGGCCGTCAGAATCCCCGAGGGTTCCCTGGTCGTCCTGATCGGCCCGAGCGGGTCGGGCAAGAGCACGTTCGCGGGAAGGCATTTCCTGCCGACGGAGGTGCTCTCGTCGGATGCGTGTCGGGCGATGGTCTGTGACGACCAGACGCAGCAGTCGGTGACGAAGCAGGCGTTCGAGATCCTGCACTTCATTGCCGCCAGGCGGCTGTCGGCGGGGCGGCGGACGGTGATCGACGCGACGAACGTTCTCCCGGAGGCCCGGCGGCCGCTGCTTCGCCTGGCGCGGGAGCATGGCCGGGCTGCCGTGGCGATCGTGTTCGACCTCCCGGAGGACGTCTGCGCGCGGCGCAACGCCGAGCGGGCCGGGCGCGACGTGGGGGCCGACGTGGTCCGCCGGCATGCCGAGCAGTTGCGCCGGTCGATGGGGCGGCTGGGGCAGGAGGGCTTCGTGGTGGTGTACGTTCTGACGTCTCAGGAGGACGTGGACGCGGCAACGGTCGAGTCGGCCGGTCCGCCGGCGTGATCCGGCGGGTCTGCATCCGTCGGATCGAGGGCCACACCGACCAGGCCGTCGAGCAGATTGTGCGGGCATTCCGCGCCCCCGCGCGATAGGCTTCGGCACTGATGGCGGAATCCCAGTTCGACAGCGCAGGATACCAGGAGGGGCTGACGCTCACCGAGAGGGAGCTGTTCGACCGGCTCGGCTGGTTCACCCACATCCGGTGGGTGATGGGCCTGTTCAGCCTGCTGATGCTCCTGGCCGGCTGGAGCCTGTTCGGCATCCTGTTCCGGGTCGGCACGGACGAGGTGTCGCTCCTGCCGGCCGCCCAAGTCGTCCTGCTGATCTTCCTCTACAACGCCGTGTTCACCGTCCTGCTGCACCTGGCCCGCTCGCGCAGGCGGATCACGCGCAGGACGATCATCCGGATCGCACTCGGCCAGATCGCCTGTGACATGCTCGCCGTCTTCGGCCTGGTCCACTACACCGGCGGCGTCGAGAACTTCTTCGTCATCCTCATGCTCCTGCCGCTGGTGATCGCCGCCGAAATGCTGCCTCGGAAGCTGGCCTACGTGACGGCCGCGGGAGGCGCGGCGCTGGTGAACTTCCTTGCCTGGTCCGAGCAGCAGGGCCTGCTGCCCCACGTCCGGGCCGAGCAGATCGACAGGCCCGGCGTGCCGATCTTCGCCGATCTGCACTCCGACCCGCTCTACGTTCTCAAGGTCACCATCGCCCTCTCGGCGATGGCGTTCGCCATCGTTTTCATCGGATCGACCATCGCCGTCCGCCTGCGGATGCGCGAGGCCGAGCTCGAGAAAGCCTACCGGCGCCTGCACCGCGTCGACGAGGCGAAGGGCTTCTTCATGCGCAAGGCCGGGCACGAGATGAGGGCGCCCCTCGCGGCCATCTACAGCATCCTCGACGCCATCGCCCACGCCGCCGCCGACATGCCCGAGTCCCACCTGCGGCTGATCGAACGCGCCAAGGGGCGGACCCGGGCCCTTACGGAACTGGTCAAGGACCTCCGCCGCTACTCCTGGCTGCGGTCGCCGGAGGGCCTGCTCGCCGACCAAAGCGTCTGCCTGGAGGAGCTGGTGGAGGACACCGTCGAGCTGTTCCGCAAGCAGGCCGAGGCCGCCGGCGCGATGGTCACCTGCCGAACCGATCCCGTCCAACTGGTCGGCGACGAACAGATGCTCCGCGAGGTCGTCACCAACCTCGTCACCAACGCCATCCAGTACACGCCTGCCGACGGGCGGATCGACGTGGAGCTGGCCGCGGGGGACGACGAGGCCGTCCTCACGGTCCGGGACACCGGTATCGGCATCAGCGAGCAGGCTCGCGGGCGCGTGTTCGAGGAGTTCTACCGCGCACCGGAAGCGAAGGACCGCTTCCGCGACGGCACGGGGCTGGGGCTGTCGATCACCAGACGGATCGTGACGATGCACGGCGGCCGAATCGACGTCGCACCCCGCCGCGGCGGCGGCACGGTCTTCACCGTCACTCTGCCGGCCAGACGCGACGACGAGGCGGAAGAGGCCTGACCGCGCCCATCGCTGCCCCCGGAAGCGCCCGCCGGGTCAGCGCGCCAACGACCCCATCGGGTCCCAGGGGGGCAGGACGATCGGCTCGGTGTCCAGCGCGAGGCGCAGCTCGGGCGAGAGGTGCTTCTTCGCCACGGTCACCTCGAAGAGGTACTCGTCGAACCACGCGTCCGACATCGTCATGTAGCCCTTGTCGCCGTGTTCGGCGCCCCAACTGTTCTCGACTCGCCATCTCGTGGCGGCCTTGCCGTCGTCGGCGAGGTCCACGCCGGTCAACACCATCGCGTGGGTCATGCGGCTGTGGCCGTAGTCCAACCGGCCGGCCTTGGTGAGCTTGAACGGCGTGCCGTAGACGAGCTCGTAGTCGTAGAGGTCCGTGTCGAGCACGCCGAGGTCGCGGTCCATCATCTTGCCGACGTCGCAGCCGAACCAGACGGCCCGTCCGGCGACGATCATGTCGCGAGCGGCGGCCTTCAGCGTGTCGATGTCCACGTTGAGGTAGCGCACGATCTGCCCGCCGACGACGTTGCCGAGGTACTGCACGGTGTACATTCTGTTGTACGGCTTGTCGGCGGTGGGGGCGTTGATCAGGCAGACCATCTCGTCGAGGTCGATGCCGACGAACTCCTCGTAGAACCCCCGCGGCGTGACCTCCCCGTGGCGGTGGAACCTCTTCTTCTTGTCCCGCCACTCCCAGACGAACCTCGCCGGCGGGCGGCCGAGGTGGATGCTCAGCATCCGGTGGATCTCCGCCATCATCTCGCCCTTGGCCGACCGGAGCTGCCGGAGCTTCGCGCCGGCCTCGTGCATCTCGCGCAGGACCCGGGCGTCCTCGCGGAGCCTGGCCAGCAGCACGGCGTTCATCGGGCCCGACTTGCTGCTGCTGTGCGTCTCGGGCATCGTCGTCTTCGGCACGACGCCGTACTTGTGAACCAGGTTGATGAACATGTCCCACTGGCCCCCGTCGGAGATCGGCTGGGCCAGCAGCCACATCACCAGCCGCCCGTCCAGCGGCTCATCGCGCGTCTCGATGACGTTCTCCAGGAAGTAGTTCGCCTTCTCCAGCTTGTCCCAGAACATCAGGTAGGCCTGCGACAGCTCGAACTGCTCGACGTTGAGCTTCTTGATCGCCGCCAGCCGGAGCGTGTTCAGCCCCGCGAACAGCCAGCACCGGCCGCTCGACTTCTGGTCCGTCGCGTCGGGCGTCTCGATGTGGTGGGAGTACGTGTGATCGACGCGGTTGACGGAATCGCGGTTCAGCGCGACGGCCTGGACGCCGCTCTGCGCGACGGCGTTAAGGGCGAGGCGGTTCTTCGGCTCGGCGTCGAAGGCGGAGGCGAATCGGCGGAGGGCGGCCGCGGTGAGGTCTTTTCTCATCGTCTGGGCTCCATGTGACAAGGTGTTGACGGACCATTCTGCCGATCCGCGTCTGTTTGGCAAGCGCGAGGACGGGAGGACGGGCTCGGCGGCGACGCGCGGGTCCCTGCCCCCATATTCGCCCCCCCGCGCCCGACTCGGCCGCCGATCGCCATGCGATCGTCCCGCCGTTCGGTTATGATGCGCCCCCGCGGCCGGTCGGCCCGGCCGCCTTGGTGGAGCACGGCGTGGCGGCGATCGGCGGGTTCGTCAAACGAAACTGGTTCCTCTGCGGCATGGTGTGTGTCGTGGCGGGGGCGATCGCCGCGCCGGGGCTCGGGTCGGCGATCAATCCGCGGCGGGCCCTGAGCACGGCGGCGGTCGTGGCGATCTTCGTCCTGTCGGGCCTGTCGCTGCCTTCCGAGGAGGTCCGCCGCGGGCTGCGCAGCGTCCGCGTGCACCTGTTCGTTCAGGGCTTCGTCTTTGTCGTGATCCCGGCCTGGTTCTACGTCACCGGAGGGCTGTTCGCCGACGTGATGGAGGGCAAGCTGCTGATCGGCTTCTACGCCCTCGCCGTGCTGCCGACGACCATCTCCAGTTGTATCGTCTTCACGCAGATGGCGCGGGGCAACGTGGCCGCGACGATCTTCAACGCCGTGGTGGCCAACCTGCTCGGCGTGTTCATCTCGCCGCTGCTGCTGACGCTCCTGCTGCACCGCGCCGGGCGGACCATGCCCGTCGACCAGATGCTCGGGATCTTCGCCAGCCTGTTGTGGAAGGTGCTCGCCCCCTTCGTCGCCGGGCAGCTGCTGAGGCTGCCCCTGCGCGACTTCGCCGGACGGCACAAGAAACGCTTCACCGCCGCCGGAAGCTGCCTCGTCCTGCTGATCATCTACCTGGCGTTCTCCAGGGCGGCCGGCAGCGACCTGCTCAGCCGCAACGCCTGGCGGCTGGCCGGGCCGTTCGCCTACCTCGCCGCGTCGAACGTCGTGCTGATGGGCCTGGCCTACGGCGGGGCCCGGGCGATCCGGCTGGGACCCGCCGACGTCGTCACCGCCGTCTTCACCGCCCCGCAGAAGACCCTCGCCATGGGCATCCCCCTGCTGACGATCTACTTCGCGTCGCAGCCGGACGTGCTCGCCTTCGCCATGCTGCCCGTGCTGTTCTATCATCCGTGGCAACTCCTGACCGCCGGCGTCGCAAGAGGGCTCCTCGCCGTGCCGGAGGCGCCCGACTAACCGCCGACGCCTCAACAGACCATTCAGAGACGCGAGGACTCGTCAGATGGACGTCGAATCGAACGCCGCGTATACGTCACGCCGTTCGCCTGTGCTCGCCCGGGGCGGGATGGTCGCCTCGAGCCAGCCGCTGGCGACGATGGCGGGCATCGAGATTCTGCGGCGGGGGGGCAATGCCGCCGACGCCGCCGTCGCCGTCGCGGCGGCGCTGAACGTCGCGCAGCCCGGTTCGACCGGGCTCGGGGGCGACTGCTTCTGCCTCTACTACGACGCCGCCACGCGCGCGGTGAAGGCGATGAACGGCTCGGGCCGATCGGCCGCGGCGGCGACGATGGATCACGCCGAGGCCGAGGGACTCTCCGGGCGGCTGCCGGCGGAGCACGGGCTGGCCGTCACCGTCCCCGGTGCGGCGGCCGGGTGGGAGGATGCCGTCCGGCAGTTGGGCCGCCTTCCGCTGGCCGACGTGCTCGCCCCGGCAATCCGCCTGGCCGATCGGGGCTTCCCCGTGGCGCCGTTGACGGCGCTGGGCTGGTGCGGCCCGGCCGAGGCGAAGCTCCGCCGCCACCGCCATGGTGGGGAGCTGCTGATCGACGGGCGCGGCCCGAGGCCGGGCGAGGTCATGCGGAACCCCAACTTCGCCCAGACGCTGCGGACGCTCGCCGACGGCGGAGCCGAGGCGTTCTATCGCGGGCCCATCGGCGAGCGGATCGTCGAGGCCGTCGCCGAAGCCGGCGGGCTGCTGACGGCCGGCGACCTGGCCGCCCACCGGTCACAGTGGGTCGAGCCGATCTGCATCGACTACCGCCACCTGCGCGTGTGGGAGTGTCCGCCGAACGGGCAGGGGCTGGCGGCGCTGCTGGCGCTGAACGTCGTCAAGCGGTTCGACCTCGCCGACACGCCGCCGGGCAGCTTCCGGCGGCTGCACCTCCTGATCGAGGCGATGCGCCTCGCTTTCGCCGACGTGGCGTGGTACGTGGCCGATCCGGAGCACGAGGCGATCCCCGTCGACGAGCTGTTGTCGGAGGACTACGCCGCCCAGCGGGCCGGGCGGATCGACCCCGGCCGGGCGAACCTGGCACACCGGCGCGGCAGGCCGCCGGCGGGCAGCGACACGGTCTACTTCTGCACGGCCGACGCCGAGGGCAACGCGTGCTCGTTCATCAACAGCATCTACGTCCACTTCGGCACGGGCATCGTGCCCGAAGGCTGCGGCTTCGCCCTCCAGAACCGCGGAAGCTGCTTCGTCCTCGAGCGAGGCCACCCCAACTGCCTCGCCCCGCGCAAGCGGCCGTACCACACGATCATCCCGGGAATGCTCACGTGGGCCGACGGCGGCGGACTGTTCGGGCCCTTCGGCGTGATGGGGGGCATGATGCAGCCGCAGGGACATCTCCAGGTGGTCACCGCGCTGGCCGACGACGGTGTCGACCCCCAGGCCGCCCTCGACCGCCCGCGGTTCCAGCTCGCCGACGGCGAACCCGCCGGGGCCGTCCTCCTCGAGCCCGGCCTGCCCACCGACGTGATGGGGCGGCTGGCAACGGCCGGCCACGAGCTGCGTGTCGTGTCGGCCCGCGAGCGCGGCGCGTTCGGCCTCGGGCAGATCATCCACCGCGACGCCGACAGCGGCGTGCTCTGGGGCGGCAGCGACCCCCGCGGCGACGGGATGGCCGCGGGTGTCGAGTGAATACTCCGATCGACGGCGGGGTCTGAACCGGTGGCGACGCTCATTGGGCGGGCAGGACGTTGACGAACGGCGAGGCGTCGCCGAAAATGGGGGGGCGGGAGATCGCAACGGGGCATCGGGATGACAGGCGCGGAAGCAGGCAATTCGGGACCGTCCGGCCGGCGCGCGGCCGACGAGGCGTTCGATGTCGTCGCGGCGGTCGACGACGTGCTTCGCCGGGGCATCGAGGCGGCGGCGAGCGACATCCACTTCGAGCCGATCGCCGACGGGCTCGTCGTCAAGTTCCGCCTCGACGGGGCGCTTAATTGCGTCGAGCGGTTTCCCCGGGCGTTGGCGGACAACTTCATCTCGCGGCTGAAGGTGCTCGGAGGGCTGCTGACGTACCGCACGGACATCCCGCAGGAAGGGCGGATCGACGCGTCTGACCTGCCGGGCGGCTGCGTGGCGGATCAGCGGCTGGCCGTCTTCCCGACGATCCACGGCCAGCGGGCGGTGGTGCGCCTGTTCTACGCGGACGATTCGCTGGGCGATCTGTCTCGGCTGGGCTTCTCGGAGGGCGTTTTGTCGGCCCTGAAGCGGATCGCGGGGGACAACCAGGGCGTGCTGTTGCTGACGGGCCCGGCGGGCAGCGGCAAGAGCACGACGCTGGCGGCGCTGCTGCGTCACGTGCTGGGGCGCTTCCCGGGCAAGAGCATCGTCACGCTGGAGGATCCGGTCGAGCGGCACATCGAGGGTGTCACGCAGGTGCAGATCACGCCGCACGGACAGATGACCTTCCCTGCCGCCCTTCGGTCGCTGCTCCGCCAGGACCCGGAGGTGCTGATGATCGGCGAGATCCGCGACGCCGAGACGGCGAAGATCGCCGTCGAGGCCGGCCTGACCGGGCATCTGCTGATGAGCACGCTACACAGCGGCACGCCGGCGGCGGCGCTGCTTCGGCTGCTGGAGATGGGCGTCGAGCCCTACCAGGTCACCTCGAGCGTTCGGGCGGTGGCCAACCAGCGCCTCGTGCGCAAGCTCTGCCGGCTCTGCCGGCGGCGCGACGAGTCGACCGGCCGCTTCGAGGCGGTCGGCTGCGAGGCGTGCTTCACAACGGGCTATCGCGGGCGGGCGCTGGTTGCGGAGTTGGTCCGGCTGGACGGCGAGCTTCGCCGGGCCGTCCTCGCCAAGGCCGACCTCGAGCAGCTCGAGGCCATCCTCGCCGCACGGGGGCACATGTCCCTGCGGCAGGCGGGGCTCCAACTGGTATCCCAAGGCACGACCACGCTGGCCGAACTCGACCGCGTCTGCGGAGGCGGCGAGGAGGGGATGGGCTGATGGCGACATTCAACTACAAGGCCGTGACCGCGTCGGGCCGGCTGATGACCGGCTCGATCGAGGCTGGCGGCCACGACGAGGCACGCGATCTGCTGCGGGGCATGCAACTGGCCGTCCAGAGCGTCGAACGCGCACGCCCGGCCAGGCCGAGAACGCCCATCGGACGCAGCGAACTGCTGCTGTTCAACCAGCAGCTCGCGTCGATCGCGAAGGCGGGCATCCCCCTGGAGCGAAGCCTTCGCGAGCTGGCGTCCGATGCGGCCTCGGCGAAGATGCGGCGGCTGATCGAGTCGGTGGCGGCCGATCTGGAATCGGGCATGGATCTGCCCGAGGCCTTCGAGAAACGGCGGGGGTTGTTTCCGCCGCTGTACGGGCGGATCATCGAAGCGGGGGTCCGCAGCGGTCGGCTGGGCGAGATGCTGACGAGCCTGAACCGCCACACGGAGACGGCCGGGCGGACGCGCCGGATCGTCTTCGAGGCGCTGTGCTACCCGGCGGTGGTGATCCTCCTGTGCGCGGGGATTCTGACGTTTCTGCTGGCAACGGTCGTGCCGCGGTTCATCGCGACGTTCCGGGAGATGGGCACGCCGATGCCGGAGGCCACCAGGCTGCTGGCGGCGGCGGCGGACAACATCGGGTGGATCTGGCTGGGCATCGGGGCCTTCGCCGCCATGCTGGTCCTGCTGAGGATCCTCCTCGGCGAGTTCGCCGCCGGGCGCCGGCTGAAGGAGACGATCACCTGCAGCGTGCCGGTGATCGGGCGGCTGTGGCGCGACTCGATCCTGAGCCGCCTGGCCGACGCGATGGCGCTGTTGGTCGGCGCCGGCTGCGATATGCCTACGTGCCTTCGGCTGGCCGGCGGGGCCAGCGGCAGCGAGCTGGTCCGCCGGGAGTGCGAGGCGTTGGCCGAACGGGTCGACAGCGGGCAGGGCCTGCTCGAGGCCCGCGACGTCTGCCGCTTCGTGCCGGGCCTGTTCCTCTACTCCGTCGAGCTCGGCTCGAAGCGCAACGAGCTGGCCGACAACCTCTACGGCCTGTCGCAGATGTACGGCGACCAGGCGAAGGTCAACCAGGGGCGCCTCCAGGTGGCGCTGCTGCCGGCGCTGCTGCTGGTGGTCGGGGTGTTCGTCGGGGCGGCCATCCTGGGGCTGTTCCTGCCGATTATCCATCTGTTCAAGGGCATGCAAATGGGGGGGTATTGAGCCGTGATACTGGATGTGGTCCTGCTCATCACGTTGCCCCTGATCGTGCTCGCCGTGTGGCGGCCGAGGGTGGCGCTGGGGCTCGCCGCCGCTGCCACGGTGGGCATCCCCATCGCCTTGTGCATTGCGCTGGACGACTATGACGCGTCGGGGGCCACGGTGTGGCTGGTGCTGGTGCCGGTCGTACTGGCCATTCTGCTGACGCGCGGCAGCCCGGACCGCGACGAGTGGCCCCAGAAGACGGCGAAGTGGCTATTGGTGCCGATCGCGTGCTGGATGGCGCTGCCGTGGCTGCTGATGGCCTTCGGCGGCGCCGTGCCGGGGCTGGTCGTCGCGGCCCTGCTGGCGGGAATGGTGCTGAGGTACCTGAGCAGCTCGATGCGGGCGAAGGCGCATTACGTCGTCTCGACGCTGGCCGCGTGCACGCGGCAGTCGATGCCGCTGCCGGAGGGCATCGAGGCGGCGGTTGCCGGCCGGACGGACAAGCGCGCCTGGCTGCTGCGGCGGATTCACGTCCTCCTGTCGCAGGGGGTCTCGCTGAGCGACGCGGTCCGCCGGGGCTACCGGGGCTGCCCCGCCCACGTGGTGGCGACGCTCGAGGTCGCCGAACGGATCGGGCAGGTGCCGCAGGCCCTCGAGCGGCTGGAGGCCGACCTACGGGCGGACGTTCGGCGCGCGAGCCGTCCCCGGCCGCTGCCGCCCTGGTACCCGGTGCTCGTGCTCCTGGTCGCCTTCGGCTTGCTCGGCGCGGTGTTCGTGTGGGTCGTTCCCGCTTACCGCAAGATCTGCGCGGAGATGGGATTCCGCCTGCCGCCTTCGACGGAGACCGTTATCGACATCTGGCGCTCCGGAGGAGACCTGGTCGGCCTGGCGATCTTCCTGGGCGGCGTGATCGGCGTGCCAATGGGAATCTATGCGATGTTCCGCCCTCGCCGGCCCCGAGAGCCCCGGGCGCTGTCGAGGCTCGGCGACCTGCTCAAGTGGCACCTCCCGGTCTTCCGCTGGTTCGAGCGAAACCAGGGGATGCTGCGGACGGTCGAGGCGCTGCGGATGTCGTTAGCGGCCGGGCTGACGCTCGATCGGGCGATCGATTCGACGCTCACGCTGGACGTCAACGGCTGGTACCGCCGGCGGCTGTGGCGATGGTCCGAGCGGGTCGAGCGAGGTGGAGACGTCTCGGCCTCGGCGAGGGCCTGCCGCATCGGGCGGCCGATCGCCTGGGCCTTTGACCAGCGCGTCAACCCGGGCGGCGCGCCGGCCGTCCTCGAGATGCTCGAGGACGTCTTTCGCCACAACTACAGTTACCGCGCCAACCTGGTGCGCTTCATCGGCTGGCCGGGCGTCGTCGTGCTGCTGGCCGCGGTGGTCGGCTACGTGGTCTACGCCCTGTACATGCCGATGATCCGGATCACGGAGGCGGCCGTTCAGTACGCGGTGCCCTGACCGGCGCGGACGCGAGAAGCGCATGAGGATCGGCAGATGACGGCCAGCAGGATACATCGCGGCGGGTGGACGCTCGTCGAGGCGGTCGTGTCCGTGGGGCTGCTCGGCGCGCTGATGGCCGCCGCGGCGTCGGTCCACTCCGCCGTCGGGCGAACCAACCACTACCACCTGACGACGCAGCGATGCATCGCCGCCGGGCAGGGCGCGCTCGACAGCATCTCCGCCACCGGGCGGGCATTGCCCGATGGGGACGTCGAGCGCCTCTGGCCGGGGCTCAAGGTGGACGTTATCCGCGTGCCCGGTGCCGGAGACTGGGCGGGGCTGACACTCGTTCGGGTGACGGTCCGCGGCCGCAGCCGGGGGCGCGACGTGGCCGTCGTGCAGTGCCGCTACGTTCGGCCCGCACCAAGAGCGGAGGGCAGGCCATGACGCGGCGGAAGGCCTTCACGCTCGTCGAGGCACTGGCGATGCTGCTGATGCTGGGAGCGATCCTGGCTGCGACGCTTCAGCTCTTTCACACATTGGCGCGGGATGCGCCGTCGATTGCCGCCTGCGTCGAGGTCGGCCGGCACGTCTCGAGGATGCTCCGCCGCCTGGGCCGAGACGTCGACGCCGCCCGATCGCTGCCGCAGGCCGTCGGCGATCTCGAGGCCGGCCCCGCACGCATCCTCATCGACCACAGCGGGCAGGTCATCTGCTACGAGCGGCAGGGGGAGTCGATCGTACGCCGCGTTCTCGCCCCGGCCGGCGAGGAGCCGGCGCCGCCGACGGTCTGGCGCGTGCCGGGCGCGGTGGTCGAGTGGAAGCTCCGGCGACAGGCGGGGCGGATCGTGGCCATCGAGACGTGTACGCACGTCCGCCGACGCATCGGCCACCAGACCGTCAGCAATCTCGCCAACGCGCACGTCTTCTTTGTCGGGGCAATGGGGGACGGGAGAGAAGTGCGATGATGCGCCCGCGACACCGCGGTGCGATCTTGCTGTACGTGCTGGTCATCCTGTCGCTGGTCGGCGGGGCGGCGCTGATCCTGACGGCCGCGTGCGGCGAGATGGCCTTCGAGTCCCGCGAGGCGTACGTCGAGGCATGCGGGCGGGACCTCGTCGCCAGCGGCCTGGCCTGGGCCGAGCACCACGCCGCGACGCAGGAAGGCCCACTTGCGACGGAGAAAACGCTCGACGTGGCCGAGCTCGCCGCCCCGCGGGGCGCCGTGGCCGTGACCATTCGCCGCGTTGCCGGCCGGAAGGCGGAGGCGGTCGTCCACGCCACGTGTCGCCGGGGCCGGCGCCTGCTCGATCGCCGCGATACATGCGAGTTGCCCGATTCGCCCTGAGCGCGGCATCTGCCCCTGCGGTGGCGACCGGGCTCCGCCCCAAAACGTTCATGCCCCCCTCCCCCGGCTGCCGATGGAACAAGGGAGTTGGAAGGTGAAGTGATGATCCATCGTCGGTTTCGCGCAACGGTCCGGGTTGCGGGGGTTCTGGTGTGGATGCTGGCCGGCGGGGGGGGGGCGTCGGCGAGCGTCGAGCTGGGCAGCCGGTATATCGACCCGCAGAACGGCTTCTCGCTTCGTCCCCCGGCGGGGGGGGAGCGAGTTCGGGAGTTCTCGCGCGCCCGCCTGGTCCGTTGGGTGATGCGAGAGAAGCGCACCCGCGCGATTGCCTGGATGTTGACGGTTCGAAAGGAGCCGATCACCAAACCCGCCCAAGGTGTCAAGGGCTACGCGAAGCAGCTTTGGGCCCGGCTCGAGGCCGCCCCGGGCGTGCGCGTCGAATCCGTCCGGATCGCCGACGCCGCCGGGAAGGAGGCCTTCCACGTCCTGTACCAGCGGAACGACAAGGTCGTCCGGTGGCAGCACGACCTGTACATTCGCGCGGATAGCGCGCGGTACCTCGTCCTGTCGATCGAGGGCCCTCCGGACGGGCGGGAGCAGTTGGAGACGGCGTTCAACGAGGTGTCCGCGACGTTCCGGCTGATCGACCGCGTCTCGGCGCGGCAGGCGCGGAAGGCGAACCTCGCCCGGGGCGCGGCCTTGCTGAAGGGGCTGACGAGGCAGCAGCTCGACGCGGTGGCGGGCGGCGAGGCGCGATGGTACCTCTACCGGCGCGGCGGGCGGGACATCGGCTTTTGCTGCGTGTCGGCGGGGGCGGCTCGGAGTGGGCCGGCGCGGGGCTACGAGGTCCGCACGTTCACCCGCCTGCCGGTGGCGGGCGGGAAGGTGATGCACCTGCGGCGGACGATGTTCGCCACGGCCGACCGGTCCCAGGAGCGATGGACCGAGGTCGTCCGCATCCGCCAGGGCGGCAAGACCGTCCGGACGATGGAGGAGATCGGCACGAGGCAGGGGGCGGTGATCACCTGCCGCGTCATCGCCGACGGGAAGTCGAAGAAGCTGAGCAAGCCCCTGCCCCCCGTCACGGCCGCCCACTACCTGCCCCGCGCCTTCGCCCTGCTGCTGGGACAGTTGGTCGACCGCAAGCAACTGGCCGCCTACGCCTTCGCCAGCTACACCACGGCGGCGAACGACTTCGACATGCGGACGTTCACGGTGATCGGCCCGGAGCGGATCGTCCTCGGCTCGAAGACCGTGGACGCGGTTCGCGCCGCCGACCAGGTCGCCGCCGACGCCGAAGCCGCCGCGCTGCACCTCGGACGCGACGGGACGCTGCTGCGGATGAACACAGACGTGGGCGTGACGATGGAACGCAGCACCCGCAAGGCCGTCCTCCGCCGCTTCGGCGACGCCGATACGCTCATCCGGGGCTCCTGAAGAGGGCAGGCGCGGCGGCGGCACGCCCTTGCGGCCGTCGGGCCGTCACCCGCCGGGCGGAGAAGCGAGGTCCGGGTCTACTTGGCGAACCGCAGCGAGTAGAGGTCCGCGTCGCTCATCACGAAGCGCAGGCGAACGGGCCTGCCGGCCAGGTGGCTGACGTCGGCGTTCTGCTTCCACGTGACCGTCCGATCGATCTGGTCGCCGATGATCTCGGGGCAGTCGGCCAGGGCGTGGCCTTTGACGGGCTCGCCGTCGGGCGTCTGGATCTCCACGCGAACCGCTCCCGCCGCCGAGGTCGCGTAGTTGATCGTCAAGTGCCGGCCCTCGAACGTCAGCGGCCGGGTGACCATCTCCCCGCCGGCATAGGGCGCCCGGACCGAGACGAACCCGTCCAGCCGCAGCGCGTAGCGGCGGATGTGGCTCGTCGGGTATCCGCCGTTGTGGAGGACGTAGATGGACAGCTCCTGCGGGTCCGTCTGGACGATGCCCCGGGCGGCGTAGTTGGCCCGCGAGGTCCAGTTGCGGCGGTCCAGCCCCGGCCGAATGAACGCCTCGAGGAACGTCCGCCTCAACGCCCCCCCGCCGCGGGTGGAGGTCAGCAGGATGTCCGTGCAGTCGTTGGCATAGCCCCACTTCGCGGGCGTGCCGATCTGCTTCATCGCCTCGTCGCTCAGCGCCCGGCGGCCGGGCAGGAAACGCGTCGGCAGGCCCAGGTAGATGTGCGGCGCCCTGAAATAGGGGGTCGTCTGGTTCGTGTACAGGTGTTGGCGGACCTTGCCGTCCAGCCCCAGGTCGACCGGCTCGGACCAGTGGAGGAAGTCCTTCGACGTCGCCCGCGCGATCCACCGCTTGCCCTCGCGGAAGACACGGAAGTAGCAGACGTAGCGGCCCTCGGCGCGCGACCAGAAGGCCACATTCTGCGAATCGAACGCGCCCTTGGTGATGACCGGCTCGTCTTGCAGCGGCTTCCATCGGATCCCGTCCGGTGA
>Ga0180437_10002332_pt1 | contig 30650 bp, 54 predicted proteins | sample SS_ome_4_FD_132410 | JGI IMG/M metagenome (GOLD analysis project Ga0180437, IMG submission 132410) | Hypersaline lake sediment archaeal communities from the Salton Sea, California, USA - SS_3_D_1 metaG | ecosystem: Environmental > Aquatic > Non-marine Saline and Alkaline > Hypersaline >...
ATCGACGTGTGCCCAGCTCACCTTCGGTTCATCGAAAAAAAGGAAAAGGGAGATCAATGAGCGGCCTGATCGTTTGCGACACCTGCGCGAAGATATTGGAACGTGACCACGTGGGCAACAACAAGCGGCCTCAGATAAAGATCAAGGGGTTAACGGTCTACCGTGGAGATTTGACGGGCTGGCATCCTGCCGGCGGCAACATCAAAACAAACCTGGATTTTTGCGGCGCAGAGTGCTTGAATAAATACGTAAAAAACCTCTTAAAAGGGGACAATGAAAAGGGAACCAGTGGCAAGCAAAAAAAACAGAAACAAAAAACGAAAACGAAAAGAAAAACGGCGCGCCGAACTGGCTGAACTATACGCCGAGCAGGTCACCGAGAGAATCATCGAAGCTGAGATCGAGGTTGACGACGCAGGCGACGACAATCCAGAGGGGACAGCTTGCCCAGAATGCGGCGCCTTTATGGGGTTCGACGAACTGGACTGCATGACCTGCGGCATGTATTTCGGAGAATAAATGGAACCTTTAAAAAGATACCCTGCGGGTGAGGTCCTGGCAGATACTCAGGTTTGCTATGCTGGGCAGGTCGATCGATTAGAGGGCGCTTGTCGTCTTGCTGAGACGTTTAACGAACAAATGAGAGACACCCTGGAACTCCAGCAGGCAGGAATGAGGGAACTGGCCCAGGCTATAAAAAGAGGTCACAGCGCCTTTGAAAAAGCCAGGTCCAGGGCAATCACAGAAATTTTAAACTCGGGCGCCACCATACACCCCAGCCTAATGCTGGTTCTTAACGAGTCCGTGGATTTTATTAAGGACATAGAAAACGGTCTTGAAAAAATAGAAAAATCACTGGAAAATCGACCTGGATATATGAAACCGCAAGGGGCGCCGCATGGACAACAAACACACTGAGAAAAAAGGGGTGAGCAGCAAGGTTGGCGTTCCATGGAACGCGTTGCTTGCCGTTCACGAGTGGGCCCTTGGCTGGGCTCACAGGTTCGCAGGTGGCAGCACATTCGACCAGGGTAAGGCCGACGGAGCAAGGGACGTCCTGGGCCTTATAAGAGATCACCTGGGCAACGGTGACCACGCACTTGACAAACTGGTCCAGAGACATGTCGAGGTGCTGCACGAAAACGAGCAATTGAGGGCGCGATATAAGGAACAGTGCGCCAGGATCGAGCAACTGCGCGACGAGGTGCAAAACTGGAAACAACAGCGAGCCATTGATTTGCAGCAGTGGCAGAAACATAAAGGAAAGGGTGAGGCAGAATGACAATGGAAAGCAGAAAAGGCTTTGTGGTGATGACCCTGGGGGCCCTGTTGTTACTATGGGGGATCTATGACTGCAGATCGAATGCTGAGGCGCAGGAAGTTCCTCTTTTGGCTGGTGCCTGTACCAATGATCCCCCGAACACCTGCGAGGTGAGAGCTGGGCAGCCCTGCGACTGGAGCCGGCACTATTGGGCAAGGGTGGTCAATATCGTCGACGGGGATACAGTCGACGTGAGGATCTACCTGGGGATCGGGGCGTGGCGCGATGAGCGGCTCAGGTTCCCTGGGATCGACGCCTGGGAAGTCAGGGGCGCCGAAAAACCCAAGGGGCTGCTGGCCAAGGAATTCGTTGAGGTCTGGGTCGAGTCGGCGGGGGAATGTGCTTTCATCCTACTCGAGACAGATCAAAAGCGGGGGAAATACGGGCGCCTCCTAGCCGATCTGGTGGTTGACGGTAACTACTTGACCCAGGACTTGCTTGAGGCTGGGCATGCAGAAAGGGCGCCGTGGTGAGAAAACGATACACACCAGAGGGGATCTTGCTAGTGGAAGTTGTAGGGGTTCCGACGGGGATACCTGGGGAACTGCGACCACATCCGGATCTGCCTATTGAGTCAGGACTGCCCACGACCTGGGTTGAGGCGGTGCCTGTTCCTGGGATCCCTGGTCAATTTCGCATAATGCCAACACAGGCCGAGAAATTCGAAGCGTCGTGCTTCACTATTGGAGAGGATCTGAAATGACACGGGGGACTTTGTACAAATTGGAAATTGTGATTTTTGCGCTAGTGGTAACCGTTGGCGCTGTGGCTATTTGTTCAAGAGCTCCTCTGTTGTATCTGAAAGACATTAAGATTAAGGAACCGACAGGCACAGCACCAGGAACCCCCGATCCGTGCGCAGGGGCTAAGGACGAAATAGAGCAGCTTTCTATTGGCCTGGATCTATGTCTGGATCAATTGGACTCTCACAGGCAGCAGGCCGAGCAATGCATCGCCGAAAAATTGAGAATAAAAGACAACAAACAACAGCGAGGTGAGTAGATGCAAAAAATATTAACATTTAGTCTTAGATGTAAAGATTGTGTTTTCTGGGCGCCATTTGAAGAGCCAGACGTAACAGCTAGGGATACCCTTGAATTGACAGGTGAGTGCCATAGATATCCTCCGCAATTTGAGAATAATATTGGTTATCGATTTCCTCATGTGGCTGCAGAAAATGGGTGTGGTGAGTGGCAACAGAATAAAGAATAATAGATGAGCCAGGAACATTTGAAGGATCCGAAGTTTTTAAAGTGGGCCAAGCGCCAGGGGGGTGACTGCTGTGTCTGTCGAGCCACGCAGGGGATCTCGAAGAGGTCCAACGAGCTCCACCACTATGACTGGAAAAATAGAGGCATGGGGATCAAGGGGCGCGATCACTGGACCTGCAGGCTTTGCTATTTTCACCACAAAGAACTCCAGGGCAAGGGGCGGATCTGGTTCCTAATGAATGACAGGCTAGAAATATATACGGCAATGCTTGAGGACTCCCTGAACCTGCTCAGCGACTATGTGCTCGAAAAGAATGGAGTGTTTTTCTAATGTCAGCAGAACACGAAAAATGTTGCAGGGAAGAAGCCCTAGAAAAGCTGTTGAAATACGAGCTTGATGCACAATATGAGCTCGGCTGGTGGCTGGCCTGGGCACGGCGCCACGAGCACCAGGTCAATAGCTGGCTCATCGAGGCACTGAACGCGATCGCGACGGCCGACTTTAACACAATTGACGAGATACAGTCCTTTTCTGCTATGATACTAAAAAGATACGCGGACACTGAACCCAAAAAGATTATAGGGCCCAGGGGCTCAGACGCAGTGAACGACGAAGGAGGACACCATGGCAGACGGGGAAGGAAGATTCAGCAACGCGGTGAAACTTAAAAAAGCGGGGCTCCCCACGCTCGCAGTGGTCCTGCTGACTGTATTCTCTGCACCTGGATTCTGGGAATTTTTCTTTGACAAAACCGAGGACAAGGTCGATGTCGCCTATGAGACTTTGCGGCTCAGTTTTGAAGCGCAGTCCAATGAGCTGGAAAATATGCGCGAGGACATGCGCGAGATAAGGACTTTCCTGCGTGAGGTGCTCTGGAGAAAGGCTAGGGGGTTCAGAAGTGACTCGATTGTCCACTCGATGCCGAGCAATCCAGAACCAGCATCGATTGGCCTGGGAGGGGGTGGGTCTGTTTCAGCCTCCTCCTCTTTGTCTAGCGTAGCAGGTTCCTTAGAAGAGGAATTTGGCGAGATAGCTGCAGACAAAAACAACGACGGTGTGCCAGAGGTAATCGAGGACAAGCCGGCGCCAAAACCACAGCAGCAGACCTTACCCGAAAACCTGGAAGCGCTTTTAGAAAAATAGAACAGTGACCAGGCGCAACCCCACAGAGCTGGCTATCCACAAAACCTTTATAGAATGGTGCTGGGCCAACTGGGAGAAGTGGCCAGACGTGGCGATCGAATTGCCCAGGCGCGTTAGAGTCGGCCGGCGCACCATAGAGATCCAGGCGAAGACAGTTCCTTTTTTTCATCCTGCCAACGGTGAGATTAGAGACGCACGCACGGGGGCCAAGCTGCACGCTCAAGGCGTTCGTCGAGGAGTCCTGGATCTGTGGTTGCCTGTGCCCCGTGGAGGATTCTGCGGCCTTGTAATTGAACTCAAGGCGCCGAAAAACTACCCCAGCAAAGAACAGAGGATCTGGATCGATTTCCTCGAGCGCATGGGGTGGAGGGTGGTCGTCTGCAGGTCCGTCGAGGAGTGTATCCAAGCAACTTGCTTGTATCTGAACTCGAAATAGTTCTATAATCTCATTGTAAAACTTCAGGCCCTGGGGCCAACACAGAAAGGGGAACCCATGGAAAGTCTTGAGGCAATTGCTCAAAATCTGAATACCTGGCTAGTTTTGCTCTTTACAGGGGCCTTCGTCTGGGCTGTTCAACAGGTCGCACCGGCGCAATGGGTCGAGGCGCCTTGGTGGAAAAAGATAATGAAGGTGATCCCGCTTTTAGTGGGCGCCCTGATCGCCCTGATCCCTCATTTGCAACCGGTACCAGATAACCTGGTCCACTGCGCTGCAGTTGGCTTTATATTGGGCACCATGGCCCAGTCTGCCTACAGGCTATTGAGAGAATTCGGACCTCAGAAAATGAAAGCGTTCCTTGGTGCTCGATCAAAAAGGGTGAATAACGGGGATTAACCTTAACGGGGGAACGGAGGGTTATTATGTGGATCTGGATAGGCGCCGGCGCGGCTGTGATCGTCGTGGTCGTGATCGTGATTCTGACACTGAAGGCGCGCAAAAAAAAAGGGTCAGCCAACGACGACAACCCCCAGGGGTGGGACAGGTGGAGAAAAAGGGTACTCGAGCAGAACAACAAAATAGACGGGGAGCTTGAGAAATCAAGCAAGAAGCTGCAGGAACTGAACGAAAAAGCAGCGGCCGTCGCCAGGGATAGGGAGGCCGATCATGATAAGATTCGCGATGCTGACAACTGGGATGATCTTAATGATGCTGCCAGGGATATTGAGCGCCGAGGAAGAAGATAAAAAAACGGCGATCGATGAGCTGGACGGCTGGACGCCACCTGCTCGGGTTTACGAGATAAGCAACATAGGCAGGAACGTGGAGATCGAAGGGGAAAAGCTGCGCTGCTATACAGTTGAGGAAGGCCGGCAGGTCCTTCTCCCCATGTTCGCAGACTATCGCTCACTATGGGACACGAGCCGGTTATGGGTTGCAGCAAAGGCGGAATTCGAAAATAAAATCTCGCTACTGGAAAATAAAATCGACCTGCAGGCGAACCAGATCGCCTTTTACCAGGACGAGAGCGAGCACTGGTACAAGGTATCCCTGGTCAAAGAGAACAAACTAAGGAACGTCCAGAAGTGGGCCTGGGTTCCCTGGTCGCTGCTGGTCGTGGAAAACCTTGTCGTGGGAGTCCTGGGGGTCGTCGCAATCGGCAACGCTGCCAACTAGAAAACCGCTTGCATCTTTAGTCGATTAGTATAAAATAAAAATTCAACGGGCCCTCCACTGCACTCAAAGCCGTTCCCCAGACGTGTCAAGAGCAGTGGGGGGCCTTTTTCTACCTGACAAGAGTAAGAGTTGACGTGGAGTTCCAATATGGTTACAATGTTAGAGAAACGGCTATTATATAAAAGTGAGGTTTTAAAATGTTGGCCGGTGAAGAAAAAAGGGCAGATAGGCAGAACGACAGGCAGGAAGAATGCCTGGCGATCGTGGTCGAACTCCAGGGCGCCGAGCTCAGGAAGAAGGACCAGGTGATCGCACGAATGGAAGAGATGCTGCAGACCCAGGCAAGGAAGCTGAGACAAAGCCAGCTCGAGCTGACCACCTGCAAAGCGGCGCTCGTCGAATTCCAGGCGGCTGTCTGACGTGGCGGGGGCGAAGACTAAAACGGGCCGGAGTAAGCCCAGCCCGAAGGGGAAGTCATCGCCTAAGACCACCCGTGCGAAGGGTGGCAAGAGGGGACAGTTGATCTCCATGGAGACCTATCGCCAAATTAGGAACGCTTACCTTAAAAAACCGTCTATCAATAACGCGGCAAAGGAAGCAGGGGTCACCGTGCGCACGGCGCGCAAATACATAATTGAGGGGCGCCCTGAGAAGAACATGCCGGCGATCCTGGGCATCGCAAAGGCTGCAGCCCAGACAGAAAAAAACGAAGTTGAGCTGACCTTGAGAGAATCCAGGCGCCGAGATTTAAAGGAACTGTTAGAGATTCAGGCGGGCTCCATGGTTGAGCTGCGCCTGCACAACGAGCGAACCAAGAAGCTGGCGCAACTGGCAGAAAAGGAACGCGACAAAAAAGAAGACGGTGAAATTGTAGAACCCTCCTCGAAATACATCGACCAGATCAAATCCCACGACATGATAATAAGACTCAAAGAACGCATGCTGGATGCGCCAGACGAAAAGGTCACTTTCGAGACAGACAGCTTGATCTCACAAATGAATGCTGACGAGTGCCTGGAGTATATCAGAACAGGGAAAAGACCCGAGCACCTGCAATAATAAGCCAGTAATAATCTCACCTTACAAAAAAAGCAAAAAAATATAAAAAAAGTGTTTTTACCCCTTGACAAACCACGCAATGCGGGGTATATTAATAATATGAACGGCACACAAAAAACAGAAAAGGGGAACGCCATGGCACAGAAAACAATAGAGGACATGAACAGGGACGAACTAGAAACAGCGATAATCTGCGACACCGACGATGACCTCTACCGCAAACTAGACGAGCCAAAATTCCTAGACCATGGCTACACAGTAGAGGAACTGAGGGCGATCCTGAAAGCATGGATCCTGGCTGCACCTGACACCATGATTGAAACCGACGACGAAAACTGGCTCGTTGTTTCTTATCAGTTCAACTGGAAATAAGGGGGGACGGTATGACCTACGCAATATTAGAACCAAGCGACCTGGGCCGATTGACATGCAAAGAACAGGCTGAAGACTACCTGGCCAGAATCATCGACGCAAAAAAAGAAGCCAGGGACCTGCGCCAATGGTCCAGGGTTGTAAGGGCTGAAGACATTGAGCAGAACCTGCGCAACGTGATCGAATTCTCTTCGAATGCGGACGACTGGAACTCCTCAGAGTGGTCGTTTGAATGTGCCGACAATAACCTGAACACAGCCGAAGTCTTCCTGGGAATCGAGGAATAAAATGACTGCAGCCAAAAAAGAAAAAGTGGAAATAGTAATCGACGCCAACTGCGGCGGGGCCCCAGCCAAACGCAAACGCAACGCCCTAAACGACGCAGAGCAAAGAAACCTGGACGCGGTTAAGGCCGGTGACCCTGCAGCCTGGGCGCAATATGACAAGGTTGTCGTGGCGTTCTCAGGTGGCAAGGATTCGCTGGCTGCAGTTCTGCAGGTTCTCGAGCTAGGCTGCCCCAGGGAAAAGCTCATCCTGTGGCACCATGAAATTGACGGCCGAGAAGATGTTGAGGCTCTCATGGACTGGCCAGTCACCCCAGATTATTGCAGGGCAGTCGCCAACGAGCTCGGGTTACCGCTGCGGTTTTCCTGGAAGCAGGGAGGATTCAAGGGCGAAATGCTAAGGAACGAAACACCCACGGCGCCGACGTCGTTTGAATGCGAGGACGGCACGGTGAAGACCACGGGCGGCAAGGGGCCTGCAGGCACCAGAATGAAGTGGCCAGCCATTCAAGCAGATCTGAAGGTTCGCTGGTGCTCGGCTTATTTGAAGATTGACGTTGCCACAACAGTCTTCAGGAATGATCCTGCTTACACCGAGGGCGGCCGGTACATGATAATAACAGGTGAACGACGCGAGGAAAGCAAAAGCCGATCGAAATATTCCGAGTCAGAAATGCACAAAAGCAGCAACAAAAAACGCACCGTGATCCAGTGGCGCTCAGTCATCGACTGGACCGAGGCTCAGGTGTGGGAAATAATAGAACGTCACAGCATCGATCCTCACCCGTGCTATAAAGCAGGGTTCGGCCGCTGTTCCTGTGCGTTCTGCATATTCGGCAACCCTGACCAGTTCGCCACGGCTGCGGACCTGCTGCCCAGGCAATTCGAGAAACTGGTAGAGATTGAGGGTGAGCTGGGATTCACTATGCAAAGGGACGCAGGGCTCGCTCAGCACGTCGCCAAGGGCACCAGTTTTGCTCTGGCTGCGCCGGTTAACGTGCGCGCCGCCTGCGGCTCAACGGTCTACAAGGACGCTGTGAAGGTTAGCAACTGGGAGCTTCCTGCCGGCGCGTTCAGGGTTCACGGGGGCCCACTCTAACCACGCGACAAAATTTGTTGCCAGTTTGTCGCACGCGACAAAAAAAGTCGCAGCAAAAAAACCAGTCATTACAGCCGCTTGCAAAAAAAGTAAAAAAATATAAAAAAAAGTACCTTTCGGGGTTGACAAACCACGCAATGCGTGTAATATTATTAATATGACACGGACACAAAAACAGGGGAACGAAATGCACGAACTAAGAAAAAATATCGAAACTCTGGCAGCCGAAGAAAACAAAACAGCTCTTGAAATCTGCTCCATGCTGCAGGCCGGCGCCGCCAAAATTGGCGACGAGGACGCGATCGCAACCCTGGCAAAAGTCAAAATGGAAATCTACATGGAGGGAAGATAATGCAGACCATGATTCAAATTAATCACAGTGAATACCAGGCAAAGGTAAAGACGATGACTGACGCCGAACTCCTCTACACCATGCAGGACGCACGGGCAGCGATCGACGCTATGCCATACGGACACAAAGCCGGATACTATGCCGACGAGATCCACTACTGCGCCGCCGAATTAAGGCGCCGAACAAATCAGGGGGGAAAATGAAGACAGTCTTCGAAGTATACGACACAACAAACGACCGAAGGGTCCTGACGTACAAACGAAAGGCAGCGGCCGAGAAATTCATTCTGAGGTGCATCAAAAAGCGGATCCGGTGGAGGGGCATCGAAGGGGATCCCACTTACGTGACGTTCCCCGAAAACTTCGACGTTAGAGAGAGGGGGGTGACAGAGGAGGAATACCACGAGATTGGTTGAAATCATTAGACTTTAAGGGGCAGCCCGCAAGTCTTACAGGAGGTATAAACATTTTGCATACAGCTAAGGCATTGAAACCATTTGGCTCTAAAACAATTGGCACCTCGCTATGACATTGATGTCGCGGTTTCTTACATCTCGCACATTGTCGCACACGGGAAAAGTCCAATGATTACGTTGGAGGGTGCGTGCTAAAACATTTGGCACGCGAAGTGCATTAAGTAAGGGTATGAACGCGACGCAAACAGCAAAGGGGAATGGCATGACAAACGAAAAACTATTCGAAACTATGTTCAACAGCGCAATGGTAAAAGTCAGATTTCAAATGGAAGTCCATGACAACGATATCGAAAAAGCGATCGCCGCAGCAAAAACACAGAGCTGCGCCGGTTCTAAAGTCTGGGACGCTATCCGAACCCAGCTAGAGGACGAAGCAAAAAAGACCGTCGAACCTGGTCAGCTAGTAATTGCCAAGGACGAACTGGACGCACTAGGCCAAGCAAAATTCAGAGACGGCGTGGTTGTGGACGGCGTGGAAGAACCTATCTTCAGGAACGACACCGGCCGCGTGATCAATGTTAGCCGCAGCGGTTCCAGGGTTCTGGTCAACTGGCGCGGCCGTCGCGACCTGTTCGGCTGGTGTGACCTGGAGGATCTGGAAATCGCAGAGACGCACGAATTTAAAAACGTGACTATTTTCTTCCCGTCAGAGTTCTATGGCGTTAATTCGGTTTTCTGCAAATCCTTAGTAATAGAGCGCGCGCCCTATGCCCAATACAGAAAAGCCACCAAGATCACCTGGAAGGCACCCAGGCAACGCAAAGCACGCACCCAGACACTGGCCCACAATCAAGCGCTTGTCATCGTTGACGGTCAGGCGCCCAGTTTTGAAAATTTCTCAGCACCGCGCGCCGTGGCTGAGGGTGTCAGTGTCAGTTCTGGCCTGTACAGGTCCTTCGACCCCCGCTGGTCTGAGGACATGTTCAAACATGCTGACAACTGCGGGCAGGTACTTTACGCCCAGAGCAGGGACGGTGAGGCGGCCGCCAACTAGAAAGGGGAAGGCCATGACCAGCGAAAAAATAAAAGCATCGACCCTGGTGACAATAACAGAGGACGACCCAGACGACGACACGAAAGGGCTCAGGACTAAGAAACTGATAACAACTGCCAGCTATGAGAAAAACCAGGACAACGCGACGACCGATCAGCAGTGCGCGCGATGTGGCAAGGATGTCAGCAACCCTGCGGGCTGGGTCCATATCGTCGGCGGAGGGGTCCAGGTGCTGCACCCAGACGATGAGGACAAATACGAAGACATGAACCCAGCGGATCTGGGTTTTTACCCTGTGGGATCCGATTGTGCCAAGCACTTCAAAGGATTCCTGCAGGACTGTTAAAAAAGAAATTGCCTGGGCGCCGACCCAGGCAGAAAGGGGAACGGTAAACAATGGACAGCGAGCAAACATTCAAAACCGGAGACGTGATCAAGTGCACGGGTTCGATGTGGGATCGGTTCGGTGTCGTGGGACTGCCAGACTACAGGGATCGCCTGGTGGTCTGGTTCGAAATCGAACACCCTGCCACAGGTGAACCAGCGCTGAAGTCCTGGACCCTGGAACAGATTGAACGGGAAGCAAAAAGGGACGGCTTCGAGATAGTGCTTGTTAAAAGCGATATCATCGTAGGGGGTACCATAGCAGACACAGCGAAACAGATCAGAGAACTGGGACGATATAGGGACAGACTGATCCTGGAAGCGATCAGAAAGGAAAAGAAATGAGCTGGGGAATCCTACCAAAACCAGGCACCAGTCTCGGGCCCTGCGAGGACGACTGCGGGCACAGGGACTGCAGCCAAACCAGAGAAATGGCTCAATCAAAGTGCACGATCTGCGGCGAGCCGATCGGCTATTCGCTGAAATTCACCAAGGCGCACAACGGGGAAGGCTTGGTGCACCTGGCGTGCACCTTGGCAGTCATCGAAAAAACACGGGGAAAGTAAAAATAATGTTTCAAATGGACCTATTCGAAAAATCTGCAGTCGACTCAGTCAGGGCCAAGGTCAGGGCTGAGGCGCTCGAGGGCGCCGACCTGCGCTGCCCTGTATGCAGTCGCCTGGTCAAATTGTACAAGCGAAGGCTCCACTCTGAAATGGTCCTCTGGCTGGCTGGGCTTGAGTTCCTGTGCAGGGACGGGGAATACCACACCACCCTCGAGATAATTCAACACACCCAGCACCTAGAGGGACGGGGGACAAACGGCGCGCTTCTCATCCACTGGGGGCTCATCGTAAAGATTCCAGTCGAAAACAGGGGCAACGCTCCGGCCGGCAGTTACCGAATCACCGACAAAGGCAAAGCCTTCCTGGCACAGCGGATCGAAGTTCCTGCGCGAGCTCATTTCCTATGTGAGGAGCTCGTGGGATTCAGCCAGGAAACCACGACAGCAGCCGAGGCCGTCGGTAACAAGTTCGATTTTAACGAATTAATGCTTGGACTGCAGGCTACCCAGGCGCCCTCTCAAAAGTCAACCACCTAGAATCATTAGGCTTAAAGCGACGGTCTGCAAGGCTTGCATGAGATATAAACATTTTGCAGACAGCTAAGACGCTGGAACCATTGAACTCCTAAACATTCAGCGCCGTGCTATGACATTAATGTCGCGGTTTTGAAGAGGTGCCCCCAGAAAAGGCCAATGATTTTGTGCTAAAACATTTGGCACGGCAAGTGCATCTCTTAGGGGGTATGAACGCAACGCAAACAAAGGGGAACAAAATGAAAATAAGAAAAGTAGTAGAGACACTAATGGATGGTTCGGAAGTATTCAATATTGAAATAACAGACGAAGAAAACATGGTTGAGCTGGGTGCAATCAATGAAAATGCTGCTGATTTTGTAATTGAAGTTCTTGAAAGCATGACTGTCGATTTTGGATAACATAAGATGACTATCAAAAAGAAATTCAAAGGTTGCTGGGTGTTAATGGAAGGGGATCAGATTGTTTCTGTTCACCCCACCGAGGGCCGAGCGCTTCTGGCTGCGATAGCTGCCTATAAAAAAGACCACCCAGTCAGGAAAGGATCAAACTAATGTGTAATGTTATCAATACATGTCCAAGGCAGCACGAATGCTGCGACGATGCCTGGTGCACAGCGATGCACTGCAGCCACTGCGGGGACTATATCTGCGACGAGGAAGACACCGACAGCACAACAGACGTTGAGCCAGAATACAGGGACGGCGATCAGCTCTGCCCAGATTGCGCCGACGAATACGACCGAACCTGCACCGACTGCGGCAAGGTTGTTCCCAAGGGTCAATCATTGATCCCTGACTGCGACGGTGGATCCTGGATGCGCTGCAAAGAATGCGACGCCGAGGATCGGTTCCTCAGCGCGCCACGCAGCCCGCAAGAAATACTCGACTATGTGAACGAAAAGGACATACAGGGCAGCATTGAAAAGTGCTTCTCCTCCACGATCGTGGTTGCCTATGACATCCCAGGGCGCAACGGAATCGACAAAATAAGGGCGCCTGAATCCAGCCAAAATTTGAAGCCCTGTACCTGCAACATGAAAGACATGGACGGATCGAGCTACCTGGGAGACTGCCCCAGACATGAGGGGATCTAATGAAATCCAAGGAAAAGCACAGACTGGCGACAGTCAAAGCGACGGGGGATAAGTACTTCGTCCTATATATCGATTTTGGTGCTGAGCCGATCGTCCACTGCTGGGGTGAGGTCAGTAGGTACGAGAACCTGAAGACATACCACCAGCCGGAGCCCAGGCGCTTCAAACTTTCCGAAGTCGATATCACCGAGCAATTCAAGACCCTGGACCTGGTGCAGGACATGTTCGAGCAGAACCTGCGCCAGCTCAAAAACAAGGGCCTTATAATCGAATCGACTGGCGGACGACATAAGACCCAGTGGATAGACGGCCGGCACCCTGAGGGGGTTGTGAGGGCTGCTGAGACACTAGGGATCGAACTGTCCCAGGCGACGGAGGAGGAACTGGAAATCATAAAAGAACTAGCCAGCTAAAAACGGCCGGCACAGATACTGCAGAGAACAACAGCCAGGAGGTGAACATGGCAAGGGGAAACACTGAGAAATACATTGGAGTTCTACTCAATGGAGGGATGCTAGACCAGAAAACTAGAGGGTTTATCAAGGATCTAATCTACAAGACAGCCCAGAAAGTGGAACGGAAGAAAGGGCCCAGGTATACCAAGCTCGACCTGTCTGCAGCCCTGGGGATCGACCGGAACAGGCTCAACCGATTAATGGTTGCCCTGGAAATCATTGACCTTTTCTGAGCAGTCTGCAAGTCTTAAAACCGCTATAAACATTTTGCATACAGCTAAGTGTTCAGGAGTATTGCGCATTTAAACATTAGGCGCTCTGCTATGACATTAATGTCGTGGTTTTCTACATGTCGCATAATATCGCACACCCAAAAAAAGCCAATGATTACGTCAGAGGCTGCGTGCTAAAACATTTGGCACGGCAAGTGCATCTCTCTAGGGGTATGAACGGCACGCAAACAGAAAGGGTTTAACCATGGCACTCAAATCCAAAAGCTACTCCAAAAAGGAACGCAAAGCAGACAGCAAGAAAATCCGCCGCAGGGAAGACAAAAAGGCAGCCCAGGGCGCCTACTAGAAAGGGGATCGTTATGAATACTTCTAAATGTCCAGCTTGTGGAGCTCAGGAAAGCAACGCCAGGGAGGTCGAGGGTTACCGTGGCAGCGTCGTGAAGTGCAGCGACTGCGGGGGAATCTACACCAGGGAGGGGAGCAGCATTTACAAGGGGGATTCCTACAATCTGGTAAAGCCTTGGATGTCAGATAGACAGGACATGGAAGACGCCTGTTACTTTGACTTGACCGTTCTTGGTTCTGACGGGGTAACACGAAGACACGGGTGGTATGACCCACAAACCAAAATGATTCTTCAGGTAGGCTAGAAAGGGGGACGGTAAAAATGGATATAATAAGGCGCAAAGAACCGACAGACAAGGAACTGAATGAACTGGAAAAGATGCAGGACAAGTCGTTAGTTCTGCATAGTCTGGCGGTTTTTATAGAAGCATTCAGGGACACTCAGAAAAGGGAACCTTGCTATACAGAACAGCAAAAAGAAATGTTCGCTGAAGTCTGCAACAAAGTGATCGCGGATTCACGGAAACAGGCCAAGGCGATCGATAAAATAACCAAGAATTACTGGTAGAAAGGGGACACTATGCGGATCGTATCTTATAGCGACTGGGAAAAGGCAGTATACATCGACGGCGAGCTGGTTGGGAGCGCCCTGAGCCTGGGGGACGGCTGGGGCGCCTGGGCTGGTGGGGTCAGTGTCGGCCGTGGATTCAGCAGCCTTCTCGGCGCCGTCAAAGCGATCCGATCATATGTTGAAAAATAGAAAAGGGATATCCAAGATGTCAGTAAGAAAAATGAAAATCGATCACCATACATTCGAGGGCCCCTGCGACTGCTGCGGCTGCCCGCTGTATGTCGGAGATATGAGCTTCGTTAACATGGACACTGAGGAGGTGTTCTGCTCTCGACGCTGCGCCAACTCGAGCAACTGGACTGAGGACACGGTCAGGGATCCGGACAATGTCCCTGGGGTCCTGGGGAGGTAAAAAAATGAAGTGGAAGGATTTAGACACAGCCGAGCTCTGGCCAGGGATACCCCGCATAATCAGGGAGTTCGAACCGGTTCGGCCGCTTGAATCTCAGCTCATCCTATCGAAGGCCGAGGTCCAGACGCTGAAAAAGGCACACCTGCTCTTGGAGGAGATTCGCGAACAAATGGACGGCGCCTTCGGTGAGGACAGCGCGATCTATTTGGCTGAGGGGCAAGCCTGGGTATTTGCAGAGGCTCACCTGGGGAGCGCTCTCCACGAGCTATCTGAAACCGCGATCCGACTGCCACCCAGGGGGAAGGATGAAGACATAAAGCCGTAATCATTGGACTTTTAGCCACACCACGCAAACCTTTCACAAGCTATAAACATTTTGCATACAGCTAAGCCATTAAAACCATTGCACTCCTAAACAATAAGCATCCAGCTATGACATTGAAGTCATGGTTTTCAGAGTTCGGCGCCGAAAAAGTCAATCATTTCGTGCTAAAACATTTGGCACGCGAAGTGCATCTTATAGGGGTATGAACGCGACACACAGAAAGGGAAATGCAATGGAAATCACAATAGAAAAAATCGAGGGCGTTACTTACTACACCACGGAATACAGAGGAACCGTATACACCCTTTACTTCGTCGATTGCATGAACGCCTGGGGCCTGGCCAGCAGGCGCAAAGGACTGGGCAGAATGAACCCTGGATCGTTTCGTTACTTCGACACCCTGGCTGACCTGGAAAAAGCATTGAAGGCGTTCAGGGGAATTGAACGATTGATCGGCCTCGAGGCTGACATGATGGCAGTTGCCCAGGCATAGCGGAGGAAAAAATGGCAGTCAAAAACAAAACAGTCAACGATTTCATAGGCAAAATGGTCAGGGACGGTTGCAGCGTGGAGCAGAGGGCCGGCCGGATCGCAGACATGGCAGCTTACTGGGAGGACTGGAGAACTGTCTATATCTGCGAATGTGGCGAGCTCCACCACGGCCGCAAAGTTCGAATGGCGAAGACCAGGATCAAGACCTGCGCCGACTGCAGGAAAGGACGTTAAAAAATGAATACCGCGATCCGATATCCACAGACCCTTTATTATTACATAGGAACAGGGCTCACCGGCGCAATGTACACTCTCAGAGTGGCAGCAATCGACATGAGCTGGAGCAGCCGAGAAACCTATGAGACTAGTTACCACGTAAAGACACTCTGCACCGACCTGGAAAAGTCGATCAGCGACGCGCGCGCCTATCTAGCCAAACAGGGGATCACCGAACTAGTTACGGACACGGCGCCGGCGCTGCGCGCAATCACCAGGGACAAAATCGATCACAGCGTTCTCAGATTCGGAAAGCATAGAGGCAGGACTGTCCAGGAACTGGCAGAAACCGAGCGCTCTTATCTGGTCTGGGTGGCCATGAACATGACATCAAAGAAGCACGCCAAAACCCTGGATATAATCAAGGACACGGTCGCAGACGACATCGCAGCGGCCGCAGAGAAAGAACGCAGGGCACAGGCTGAACGAAAAGAACGGGAACTCAGTGAGGCTGAGCGGCTTGCTAACCTGCAGCATGTAGGAACCCCAGGCGAGCGGATCACCCTGGATGTGGTCTACAAATACACCGGAGAATACGAGACGCGCTACGGGTGGATTGCCTTCCACGTATTCCAGGACACGGCCGGCAATGAGCTCGTATGGAAAACCACCAAGGCGCTGCAGGTCGATGACAACTACACCAGGGCAGAGCGCGGGCAGTCCCTGAACATCACAGCCACGGTGAAAGAACACGGGGAATATGAAGACAAAAAGCAAACCAGAATAATTCGTTTAAAAGTGAACAGTTACAAGGAAACAGGAAAAAAATAAAAAAAAGTGATTTTAGGGGTTGACATTACCACGCATTGCGGTATATTAAGAATATGACACGGACACAAACAAAGGGGAACGCGATGAAAACGACACTTCAAAAAGCACTGGCATTATACAGAGTTGGCAACGTCGACGAAGCCTGGGCAGTGGCGCAGCAGGACGAGGGGCTCCTCCCCGAGGTTACCAGGGAACAGTGGGTAGAGTGGGCTCAGAAAATAGTCGACAGGGACAAAACGAAGCACATCGCAGAGACTATCCTGCAGCAAATGGGAGGACAGAACAGGATCGCAGCGATGACCGGCGCGCGCAATTTCGTCAATCTGGGCAATGGGGTGAGCTTCAAATTCAAGCTCTGCAGGCGTTTCAACTATTTCAAGGTTGTGCTAAACGCAGCGCTGGACCTGTACGAAGTCACCCTGTCCAGGGTTGACAAATGGGGTGAGCAGAAAAACCAGGAAACATTCGAGGGGATCTACTGGGACCAGCTAAAAGGCATATTCGAACAAAAAACAGGACTCAGGCTCAGCCTGTAGTTAGAAAGGGGAACGGCTATGAAGGCGAAAAAAGAATATAACCTGGGCAGCGTCGTTGCAGAGGGTACCATGCAGGCAGCAGCCGACATGCTTCACAAGCGGGGTCTCCGCGTCGCAGACATCGACGTTGACGCCCTGGTGGTGAGCCTGCGCACCGAGGCCAAGGCTGCGCTGGGTCGCATTCTGGACGACGGCAAAGCTCTCCTCGACGCTGGGCGCGGTGCCTGGGTCGATACCCTGGTTAAGACCGAATGCTTGGACGCTGCGCGCCGTGCAGTGGCTGCGGTGCTGTAATGTCCGGCAAGCGGTTCCTCATTTTCTCTCACCGGTGGCGCCTGGTCCTGGGTTGCCCTATGTGGTGGAGGGCTGGGGCGCGTGGATACACGCACGACTTGGAGAACGCAGGCCGGTTCTCAGAGGCTGAGGCAAAGCGGGTTAGTGAATACAGCGGCGCAGAGAGCGAGGTGGTTGAGTTCGGCTCTGAACGCTTCAAAGAACTGTCCAGCAGTGGACCACAGAAAGGAAGTAATTTTGGCACCGAGAAAAAAGAAACCGATTGAGGGAGTGAAGGCCATGAACGGCCGGCTCAGCGCCGAGGATTTCAGGCGGATCCAGGTGGAGCTTGGATTCACCAATAAGAAAATGGGAGACGCCCTGGGGATGTCCGAGCGGACTGTGGAGGACATGCGCGCCGGCGTGCGAGTCGTGGCGCCCTGGACTCATAAACTGCTGCAGTACATCACAGCCGAGAACGGGCTCAGGTTCTAAATGTCGCAAGGCGATATATTTCTCTTATTGGGAGGTGCGCCATGGATCTGAAAGTAGCACCCAGGCCAGACACCGACGAGCACGAACGCGAGCGGCGCCTTTACCATTCGCTGGATAAGAATCTTGTCTTTCGCGAGTGCGATACCTGCGCCGCCAAACCAGGCAGCCCTCCTCTTTGCTCAGGGTGCCTGCATAATCGGGAAGTTATTTCGAGATTGAGGCTGCTGGCGACGACCCAGAACACGGCCTTAAAAAATCTCACCAAAGGACGGTGACATAGGATGTTCAAAATTAACAACGTAAAATGTATCTACTGCACAAAGAACGCAGACGGATCTATCAGAGCTCTCAAGGTCACTGGGGATTTTTTTGGCGCTGAGCCTGCCTGGGTTCCTAATTACGCGATCCACGACGATTCAGAGGTATGGAAACAGGGGACCGAAGGAACTCTTACTGTGGACTATGACTTTGCAGAAAGACGGGGCTGGCTAAAATGAAAGTTTACATTGACGGGATGTACTCATTCACCAGGGTTAGAAATAACAACGACTTAAGACAGTTCGGCGCAGGGGTGACCCTTGAGACTCTTACTGCCTGGGGTATGAATCGCGATCAAGTTTGGATAGTTTCCAGGCCTCTTAAAATAATAACAGAGGACGCAGGGCAAAGGACTTCTTATCTGTTCGGTCCTCCCTACTTAACAGACCTGGCCAGCATTCCGAAGCGGCTTAGGGGCGCGATAGATAACGACGACATAAGGCTTATTGCGCCGGCGCTGGTGCATGATTACAATTTTGCAACGCATGCGATGAGCTTCCGGAGCTCGAATGAGCTGTTTAGAAAAATGATCCGAGCTGTCGGTGGGTCCTGGTTAAAAGCGTTTATCTGCTGGCTCTCAGTGTCGTCGCCTTTTGGCTCAGCAATTTACAAAAACAAAAACCCAGATTGTGCCCAATATTACAAAGAAACTTGCGAAGTAAGCAGGGGGTTCTATGCCTGAAATAATACTCAACGCGTGGGAAAATCCAGAAGTTGTAAGTATCCACGATGAAAATATAACACCTGAGAAGTGGGCCCAGGCGGTCAAAGCTCAGTCTAGCTGGGACGCTAAGGTCAAGGACGGGGTACTCCACTTGATACCACCCAGGGGGGGCGCTGGCGCGTCCGTTGGCGCCGTCAGTTATGATCGGGGGCACGAGATGACCCTCAACGGGCTGGGCCAGTGGGTATATGTCGACACTGGTGAGCCTATAGAAAACCGAGATTGTATTCGCTGCGGGCGCCCTCCTACTCCCAAAGGGCACGACGCTTGCCTTGGTACTCTTGAAGGGGTCCAGGCTGCCTGCTGTGGGCATGGGGTCAACGCGCCGGTTATTATCTATCGCGATCAAAAGAAAACCGAAGAGATGCTCGAGTTCATCGAAATGAACCAAGCCGAGGGGCTGCAATGGTATCAGAAAGAATTTGTCAGGCTGATAGAGGACGCCAGGGTGAGAAGGTGCTTGCTTAGGTGGTACCGAGGGGGCCGAGTTCAGTGCTCTGTATGTCGGCGCGATTACGATCCAGAAATAGAGCACTATTCCTGCCCTCATTGCGACTGTCAATCCTGCACCGACTGCGCCGGCCGCTGTGGCTGTGAAACTGAGGAAAATTGAAAAAGGTTGACATATCGCCTGAGTATCTGATCCGCATAGTGGACCAGAACCGCAGCTCAACAACAGAGAAAACGGGGCACATGATCTGCCCTGTTTGCAACGAGGGAACTCTATATTATTATTTTGAAAATGGGAGCATGGGGAAAAGGCTCCATGTTAGCTGCAATAGGGACAACTGCTTGCCCCTGCACGCGTTACCATTGAAAGGTTGACACCATGGCAACAGCCAAAAAGAAAACCAAAAAGAAGCCGGCAGCGAAAAAGAAACCGGCAGCGAAAAAGAAACCACAGACGGGGGCCCCAGTATACGCCGACGGGGTGCGAGTGCATTGTGCGCACGACGCGATCATACCACTCGACAAAGTGAAGCTGTACCCCAGGAACGCAAACAAGCACCCAGACAATCAAATTTTTATTCTCGCCAAGCTGATCAACGGGCACGGCTGGCGGGGTCCGATCACTATCTCGAACCAGTCTGGGTTCGTGGTACGCGGACACGGCCGGCACGCAGCGGCGGTGCTCATGCAAGCAAAAGAGGTCCCAGTCGATTTCCAAGACTATGAGAGCGAGGAAATGGAGCGCGCCGACAGGCTGGCAGACAATGCGATCACAGAACTCTCAGAGTGGGACAGGGGCCTTGTCAAAGAGGAACTGGGACACCTTGACTCTGGGGTCCTGCAGGACATGGATCTCACCGGTTTTGACGGGCCCTCTATTGAGGACTTAATGACAGCGGCGCCACCAGCAGACGGCGCCTTTGGTGACACGTCCACAGAGAAAAAAGGGCAGGGGGTGAGCAGCACCTGGGAAGGTGTCAAAAACTCAAGCAATATGCCGATAAGAATAGGCAGCATTGAGACAAGGGTGACCAGCGACACGGGGCAGAAAGTGCTCGAGCATTTACAAAAAGAATTCGAGGCCGGCACGGATTACGCCGACAGCATCGAACAGGTATTTTTGAAGGGCATCGAATGAGGATCGGGATAATAGATTCAAACTACTCCAAAAGAGAGCACAGGGGGCTCGCTGCGACCTGGCTGCAGTGGGAGCTCGAAAGAGCTGGTGTGAAGGAATGCCCTCCCGAAGTGGCTGACGTTCTGCTGTGCACCGTGTCGGCGCCTGAGGGGGTGCCTGGTCTTAGAACCCAGCTTAAGAAATACTGGAACGGCCGATCCAGAGTTATCCTGGGAGGGGGTGGCGCCTGGTCCCCTGCGGTATTCGAGAAAGTGGTCGACCTGATCTGCGTCGGTGAGGGGCAGAATTTTATGAGGACCCTACTGACCGAGGGGCTGGAAGCTGCAGAGTCTCTTCCTGAGGTGTGGCGACGTGGCGAAGAAAAGCTGGTTATTCCTTCGCAGTCGTTCCCCTGGGATTGCCCTCCTCTTAATCACCCAGACGGAACGGTGAGGGTGTGGGGATCCAGGGGGTGCAAGAAAAAATGTCTTTTTTGTCAGACTGGCTGGCAGCAGAAATACTTACCGAATCCGAACCCAGCAAGGGTCCAGCGCCAGATCTTCGACTTGGAAAAAAGAAACCGACGGATCGCGGTGATAACAAACGACGGCGCCGCAGACAATTTCGAATTTTCAGGACAGCAGCAATTTGTCTCAGCCTCTTATTCTGCTCTGAAAAAAATGAACATGGATAGAAAAATAATGAAGTCGATTCGTGTCGGTGTCGAAGGGGTCTCAGAACGCCTTAGACGGGCGGTAAGAAAGCGGGTAGATAACCAGGGGCTGGTCGAGCTCTGCAAACGAGCGGCCGACGCAGGGGTGGGAGTGAGGCTTTTCTATGTCGTCGGACTGCCAGGCGAGACAGACGCCGACTGGGCAGAATTCCAAGGGCTGATCGATATGATAAAAGTCACCCTGGACAAGGGGGTCATTATGATGAACCTTCACGGGTTCATTCCAGGACCTGCGCACCCCCTCGGAGTGCTGCCACTCAAAGACGAATACTGGGAACGGTTCTCTAGGTTTAAGGACTGGTTCTTTGGTGGTCCTGGCTTCACGAAACACGTGCAGATCGTGGCGCCGGCGATGTATAAAACCAGGCTGAAAAACTCTTGTAAAGCAATGTGCGCCACTCCAGAACAATTAAGGAAAGGGTGGTTAAAGGATGACAATCCAAACTGGAGGGTTCAATATTTATTAACGCCTGCCCAGCTAAGGGCAAAGGCGCTGAAGTACGCCGACGAAGTCGGCCTGAAAATCTGAAAGGGGCAAAGCATGAAAAGACTGAAACTGAAGCGGCCGCTTGTGTTTTTCGACCTGGAAACCACGGGCGCCAAAGTCGACGAGGATCGCATAGTTCAGATCGCTGCTGTGAAGGTATATCCCGAGGGACACAGAGACTCTGAGCTGGGGGACACTAGCGAGATAAACCTGCTGATCAATCCCGAGCGGCCGATACCGCCGGAGGTGATCGAGATTCACGGGATCACCGACGCAATGGTTAAGGACGCGCCGACCTTCAAACAGGCAGCAGCAGACGTCGCTTCGTTTTTCAAAAACTGCGACCTAGCAGGCTACAATGTGGCGCGGTTCGACATCCCACTCTTGATCAACGAATTCGACAGGGCTGGCTATGCCATGCGCCTGGACTTCCAGATCGTCGACGCAATGAAGATATATTTCCACTATGAGCCCAGGGACCTGGCCTCGGCCGTGAAGTATTACACCGGCGAGGAGTTCGAGGATCACCACGACGCGCTCGCCGACGTCAAAGCAACCATGGCAGTGTTAGAGGGGCAGTTCAGGAAATACGACGACTTGCCTGAGGATCCCGAGGGGCTGTGGGCGCACGTGCGAGATCCGGACGCGGTCGACTTTGCCGGCAAGCTCAAATGGGAGGGGGACAGGGTTGTCCTGACATTTGGCAAGAACAAAGGAACCTCGCTGCAGCAGCTAGACACTTCTTACCTGTCTTGGATGCTGAAAAACAAGGTGATAGGACCAGACTGCGAGCACCTGATCATTGGAGCTCTGCGTGGTGATTACCCCAGGCGCCCTTGATAGATGAGCGCGGCCGTCGATAGGTTCTTCGAACCGACTCCACTTTATCCGTCTGGGCATTACGACAAAAAAAAAGTCGGAGCTCTGCATAAGGGATTCAAGCCACCGGTTCGCCACCTGGTTGCAGTGGATGAATTCGAAGACGTCGACAGCATAGAGGAACGGGAACGCATCGCTTTCTTAAAAGAGGCGGCGCTGCGGATCAAAGAGGTTCACCTGCAGCAATGCAGGGATGACTTCGCTTGTTTTCTAGAGTATTGCTACGTCGACCCAGTCAGCGGGAAGGGATTCGAGCTTCAGTGGTATCATGAAGAGTGGATCCAGGCCATGGAGGAAAACCGGCGCATAATAATCATTGCGCCACGTGGCCACGGGAAAACGTCGATCATTCTCCCTTATATAGTCTGGCGCCTGGGACGCAATCCGAACCTTCGAGTTAAGATAGTCTGCGCCGACGACCCCACAGCGATCAAACGCCTGGAAACAATCAAGAAAACCATAGAGAAAAACCAGAAAGTCAGAGAGGTATTTCCTCACCTGCGCCCAGACAAAAAAACCGGCTGGGCCATGCACTCGATTTTTGTGCAAAGGGAAATCATCGATCCGGAGCCTTCCCTCGAGGGCAAAGGAATCGGTTCATCTATCACGGGCGCGCGTTGCGATCTGCTGCTGGCAGACGACATCGTGAGCCTTCAGAATGCGATCATAAAACCAGGGCACCGGCAGAAAGTGATCGGCTCTTGGGAAAATGACTGGATGAACCTTGTACATGATGACTCTCAAATAATTTATATCTGTACGCTTTACCATCGCGACGACAACAGCCACAAGGTGATGAGAAGCGGCGCCTACAAAAAGCTATTCTACCAGATAAAGGGGGGCAACGGGTTCGGCTCTATGTGGCCAGACAAAATCTCAGAGGCGAGCCTCAGGGACAAAAGGACGACCATGTCCCCCAGCGCCTGGGCGCGTGGATACAAAAACGAACCGATCGCCGATATTGACAGGCTGATCCAGGAAGCCTGGGTCAAATACGATATTTTCGATATCCGATCCATGATGGAGGAAGGCTGGGTTTTCTTCACATCGTACGACGTGGCCACAGGGCTCAAGGAGGCCAACGATTTCTTTGCTAGTACCACAGGCGCAGTCAATCCAATATCGAAAAAGGTGAGGGTCGTCGATGCCTGGCGCGCCAAACTTACCAAGGCGCAGCAGGCTTTAATGATTTACAAGGAATATCAGAGATATAAGCCGTTCAGAGTCTTGGTGGAGATTGCCGGCAACGAATCTCTTGATCAGAGAGTCTTAGAAGATTACCCAGAATTGCTGGGGATTCTCGAACCGGTTACGCCCAGGGGGTCAAAATATCAGCGCCTCGACGGGGTGACTCCCTTTTTAGAGAACGACCATGTAAGATTTGCTGCACACCTGGACGCAGATAACGAGAAATTCGATGAGCGCAGAGGCAATCTAGTCTATGAGCTCGTTGAGTTCCCCGCCGATCATGATGATATGGCAGACTCATTTTCGCAACTATTGGACGGGATCCGCAGGTATTACCTTGACCAGTATCAATGGAAAAAGGACAATCAAGAAGTTGAGGTAATCGTTTTTTAGGAGAAGGTAACACCATGGCAAACAGTAAAAAGGGCAGCAAAGAGACAGACGTGAAGGTCACTGAAGTCGGCAGTGACGCCGAAATAAGAACAGTCAAGCAAGCGCTCATAAAAGCGCTGGTGATTACCGGCCGGCACGAAGACGAAGCCACAGCTCTCAAGTCGATGACTGCTCAAGAGGACGAATGGCAAGGGGTCGGCGCCGTCGATCCTATCCTGGATCCCGAATCCATGATGAGCCTCTATGAGATAAGCGACAGCCTGCGCCAAAATATCGACGCGTACGCCACGAACATCGAAGGAAATGGACACCTCCTCTTACCTAAAATCGATACATCCAAACCAGCAGAGGCTTTCGAGGAAGTAAAGAACGCAATGGACGCAGCCAACTGGGCCGACGCAGTAACAGCGACAAACGCCAGGCTAGATAAGGAAGAAAAGGACAAGGGGATTAAATACACCCCCAGGGAGCGCCAAGCGCAAATAGATAAAATAAAAATCAAGGAACCCACCGACGCAGAGGTTAGAGCTCAGATAGAGGAAATTGACACCAGAACCAAGCGAGAAATGCACACGGCAAAGGCCTGGTTCCGAAACGTGCACCCCGAGCTCTCTTTCCTGGATCTAAGGGAACGCAAACGGATCGACCAGGAAGCGATCGGCCGTGGTTACTGGGAGGTAAGGCGCGATTCCAACGGGCAGATCAGGCGCCTGCAGCCTGTCGCAGGTTACACAGTCTTACCCATGACTTCGAAGGGGGAAGAGTTCGAAGTGGAGAGGGATGAGTGGGTCTCAGAAATTGAAACCAGAACAGTGATTGAGCCGGTTCGATTCCGGCGCTATGTCCAGCGCGCCAACGGAACCACAAAATATTTTAAGGACCTGAACGATCCCCGCCTGGTGTCAGATAAAACCGGTAAGGTATACATGAAAAAGGTTGCTCCGTCGGAGGGGCAAAAGCGGGGCACCGTGGCTTTCACTCCAGACTATGAGAAAATGAAAGAGGACGAACCCAAGGCGAAGCCTGCAACCGAGCTCGTGTTTTTCCCTATCTACTCGCCGAAGACGCCTGCAGGAATGGCTCGCTGGGCTGGCCTAATCACTGGGGTTATAGGGAACCGAGCGGCGGCTGAGGCCGACCTTGCTTATTTTGAGAACCATGCGATCCCAGACGCGGCCTTACTGATAGCAGGAGGACAGCTCAACGATCCCTCGGTGCAGCGGATCCAGGAAGCTCTCAGGTCGAAAACCAAAGGGCCTGGGAATCATCACAGGACCCTAGTGATCCAGGCGAGTGCGAAGTCCAGCCAGGCAGGGCAGGAAGTAAACAATCCAGATATGGAGTGGGTCAACCTGTCAGACTTTCAGCAGGGGGACGCCCTATTCCAGCAATACACCGAGAACAACAAAAAGGCGGTGAGCTCCACGTTCAGGCAGGCGCTTCTATTGATCGGATACATCCCCTCAGATTTGAACAGGGCAACGGCGCTCGCTGTGATGTCTCTTGTCGAAAAGCAGGTGTATGGCCCACTGAGAAGAAAGTTTGACTGGTGGGTCAATAACACATTGCTTCCGTCGATAGGAGTTAAGCTGATAAAATTCGAGAGTCTCAGCCCCGAGGCCACAAACATCGAAGAAATGTCAAAGGCTATTGAGCAGGGAATCAAGGGCGGCGCGTTCACGCCGAACATACTGCTCGAGCTTTATTCCACATGGCTGAACAGAGACTTTCAGAAAATCGAGGCGGCCTGGGGCGATGTCCCCTTCGCTGCCACCCTGGCGCAACTGGCGCTTGACGCTGAACCGCCTGCAGACGAAGACGAAGGCACACCACCAGCAGAACCGCAGGAAGCGGAGAACACCGAAGAGAGACTTAAACAGATTGAGAAACTGGTGGCGAACATAGAAAAGAGACAGCAGGAAGAGGCCGAAATGGCTGCAGGTATGAGGGACCTTTAAAGATGTCTGAGCGATATCCTTTCAAGGTAGTTAAACGCGGCCGAATGAAAGGCACCTTCCCCAGGCCTGGCGAAATAACGATCCACCTATACAAAAACGGCGATCCCTCTGGGGCAATTATTCTCAGGTGTCCTTTTTGCAACGGGCTGCAGCACCTGCACGCAACCATAGAGGGCCCTGACTCTGCGCCGACGGTGCCAAAACCCTTGAAGTGTGGCTGTGTAAAATGCGGCGAAAGTTTCCGGATCCGCTCGGGATATGCTACAAGGGAAAAACAGGGGGACGGACCTCCAAAAGTAGAATTGAGTAAGAAAATGAAAGAGGCTGGTGTTTTCTACACTTCAGAAAGGGGCTGGAAAAAATGAGCCGAGATTTACTAGGGGAACGGTCGGCCGTACCGAAAACCAGACGACGCAAATTAATACCGACACAATACAAAGGGGACTGGTCCAGGGCTGCAAAGTCGATACCTAAAAGCGACATTAAGCAGGGGCCCGATCAGGTGTTTCTCTTGAAACAAACCAAGCACGGGGCTGTTGTCGCTTTCCGTAGCTTGGAAGTCAACCCAGACGAACCGATTAAGCCCCAGGTCGAAGCGTGGGCCGTTGAGAATAATTTCGACATAGCAAAGCACAACGAGCGCTTGCCGGCCTCGACCCCCTGGGCATCCATGACCACGGTTAGGGACAAGTCCGAACCCTGGGCAGCCTGCGCGGCTCTCAGACAGTGGGCTTGACAAAGTTCTCAGTTATACTACCTTAAAAATATCGATACTTCTCCTTTCTGTTGTTAGGGGGCCATGGTTCTGCTTCCATGGCCCTCGCTATCTTAACGAAGGCTCTGGTCTGTTCTTTATAAAACAGCTATAACATAAATAGGATGTGTGAATTTTGCAGAGGATTCCATGTAAGGCCGTCTGAGGGGTTATTCCTCATGTCCCCTGGGCTGGACCTGGGCGCCGATCGTGAAAAGGCCTTCAGAAAAATCGACACCGAGCTCGTCAACGTGGCGCCGGTCAGTGGGTACGCCCTGATCGACGGGACCCAAATAAGCCACCTGGGCAAGGTATCCCTGGCCAGGGCGCGCCGTGCTGCAATGTCTGCCGGCGGAGACATAACGATCGCTCGAGCTGTCGGTTTTGCGGACGTCGATCAACTGGTCTGGGAGAAATTAGAGCACATCGATCAGGACCCTGGCGGACGATTCCTTCAAAGCAATGGTGAGCTAATGATCAAGCTCACACCCCAGGCGCAGATCGAACAACTGGCGGACGAATATTCTGAAGCATTGCGAGCGAAATATCTGAAGTGGTCGAAAAAAGAGCTGAAGACATATCTTCAAATGCTAGAAGTCAACTGGGAGGAAGTTAAAGACGTCGAAAGGGTATTTGAAAAGGCCGGCGCCGCCACATTATTGAAACCGGCCGAACAAAAAGAGCTTTCCGCAGCCTGGGCGGTCACTGCCGGCCGGTATACTTACGAAGCTATTGCCCAGGCTAAGGAATTCGCGAAGACCTCTTACCTGCCCAGGATATCGGCTGCTGTAAACAAGGCCGACCGTGTTGCATTAAAACACCTGGCAGCTCGTCCAGGGTTCTTTTTAAGGGATCACCTGGGGCGCGTGAACACGCAGCTAAGCAGGCAGGGAAAAGCGATCGTTATCAGGGGGATGAGACAGGGGCTCGGATACCGTGCGATCGGCAAGAATTTAAGGGAGCAGATCCCAGGGCTGTGGGCTCGATATGGTACCAACTATTCAAACGTGGTCGCAAATGCTGGAGTGCAAAGTGCTCGAGCTTATGCGAGCGTGTCATCATTTGTAGAGGCCGGAATCTCTTATTACACCTGGGTGAGTGTCCTGGATCAAAGAACAACAGATTACTGCAGAATGATGGATGGAATGACTTTCACAACTAACGGAGCTGTCGAAATCCTTAACCGTTCATTCCAGATTGATAACCCCGAGGAAATCAAACAGGTGCAGCCCTGGCTTAGAGAAAGACGCGATCCGGAAACCGGCAGGATGCAGATCCAGACACCTCAAGGTGACGTGCTGGCAGACGTGATCCGCAGCGGCAAGGGAAACCTCGACGACCGTGGCGAGTTCCTACTTAGAAAGGGGCCTGACGAAATACAAGAGCTCGGCGTGGGCCTGCCACCTGCGCACGGTTTCTGACGTAGCGAGGCTTTGCCGGAGGTGAAGACGTTCACAGCACCAGCGGGAACCTTTATGCAGGCAGTTGCAACAACTCCCTTGGCGCCGAAGGCAGCGTCCACGGTGACAACCCCGAATGCTTTGAGGGGGCTGACCGTGGCGAACCAGGTAGGCGCGATCGGTTCCAGTCAGAGAGCTGCTGTACCAGTTAGAACACCGACGGACTCACGGCCGGTGAAGATAGGCGATCCAGTGGATTTAGAGGCTGGATTCCTGGCAGACGAAGGCTTTATAGAGGAGTTCTCTGTCGGTTCACAGGTGAAGAAACGGGTGGGAGCTTCCATGCAACGGATCCAGAATGCTCTTAACGAGGCGTTCAGAAAACGGGGGCGCCTGGATCTCTCTTCTAAACAAAAGGGGGCTTTGCTGCGCGGAATATTCCAGAAACGACTCAACGAATTAAAGGCTGAACTCAAAACACAACTGGAAAAAGGCGAAGTCACCCTGGTGGCTGCAGACCGAGAGCGGGGGGACATGCCCAGGGCGCAGGCCTACGCGATCCGGAAATACGCCCTCGGTTTTCTGTCCGAGCGCCTGCTCAAGGTGGTCGCACGTCGGAAACTTCCCAGGATAGTTTTAAACAGAACTCCAAAAGGGCGGCCTACGGGTTACTGGGACAGGGAAGAAAATGTTTTTTACCTGCCGGAAATGAACACCCCTAAGGCGCGGGCGGTAATTCTCAGAGTATTTGCGAAGTATTTTGACAGCTTTGCCCACAACGGAGAAGCGGCGGTCACTGCCAGAAACCAGAGCTTGGCGAGCGATACGGTTTACAACGTCAACGGAGAACTCTACCTGGATACGGCAACACCGTCCTTTTACAGTGGGCGCCTGTATGGACAGCTAGATCCAAAAATCAAGGTCAACGCGGCAACCGGCAACGTGTCAGGGGTCGACAAGGATGAGACAGAAAACGAATGGAGTGCCACAGCATTCGAGGCGCTCGCAGACGGGTTCGAATTTAACCTGGGGTTCCTGTGGGAAAACGCACCCAGACACCTGGCTTTTTTGATGTCGTATATTGAGGGGCAATTTGTATGAAGATCCCGATCAGACGAACAACGGACCAGCAGAGGATCGCCGAGGTTACTTTCAACGGAGGGGGACCTCTTACAGCCACAGCGAAAATCTCAAAAATCGAAGCTGGCACAAACGAGGAGCTCAAAATATTACGGGATGCAGTCTTGAAATTTAAAAATTTTTCAGGCAATCAAGTCTATACTTCCCAGGGACACGTTCCGATCTGGCGCGGTTTCTGGGGCTGGATAGGAGGTCTGAGACTTGTTTTGCCAAGCATAGGGTTCGAAATGGATTCGGCCGGAATCGACTGGCCATAAACAAAGGGGCAAAGCGTGGAAATACTTATAAGGAAGTCTCCCCAGGAAATGTTGCAGGGGATTGGACTTGACACGACTCAGATCAAAAGGGTTACACTAGCGATAGGAAACTCTGTTAAACAAAGTTTTAAGGAAAGAAGCGAGAAAATGACAACCAGGGAGATCGAGAGGCGCACAGATTTCTGCTTCAAAGAGGTGCTAAAGTTTATATGCGACTATGAATTTGCACTCAAGGAAGTGGAAAGACACTTGCCAACATCTCTCAGATTGCATTTAATCGGGATCGAATATCAGCCGAGTGCGCGGCTGCTCGACGGTCACAAACCGATCTAAGGAGAAAAAAATGAAGTTTGAGAAACGTCTGGTCAAGTTTTCCGAGGCCAAGGAGCTAATTGAAAAGGCGGCTGCAGCGGTAAAGGCTGGCAACAAAGAGCTGGCTGAACCCCTGGCAAAGAATCTCGAGATTATCGAAATGTACAAGGGTATCAGCGAGCACGGGATCATAGCCATGGATCAGGTTATCCCGATCGAGATCGAGGTTGACGAAACCCCAGAGGACGTCAACAAAACGATCAGGGACGAACTCGCTGGAATCAAAAAGGCCCTGCAGGCTCTCAAGGATGGCTTGAAACCGCTCAACAAGTCTGACACCACAAAAGAGGAGCATGTCCTGAAGGGTATTGCTCTTGACATCGCAATGGAAGTAATCGACGGCTTTGTTGTCAAGCTGAACGAAATGAAGACAAAGCTGGACAGTTCAGAGGGTGTAACCGAAGACGACATCAAAGAACTGCTGGACTGGCAAATGGTCGACGCCGTGCGTGATGCGATCAAGACAGCTAGCGTGGCGGGTGCTGACAAAAACATGGTTTCAAAGGCCGAGGGTTTTCTGAAAAAGGCCCTTGCAAAGCACTTCCCTGATGATTCCAGCGCCGACACCGACGCCGATACCGACACAGACGCGGACACAGACGCGGACACAGACACGGACACTGACACCGACACGGACACCGACACCGACACGGATACCGACGACGACACGGACACCGACACCGATACCGAAGACGACGCCGAGGAGAACACAGAAGACGACTCAGACGACGCCGAGGGAGAGGAGGGGGACAACAGCACGGATCTTTCTCCACCACTTGAGCGCCCAGAGG
>Ga0180437_10002333_pt1 | contig 30650 bp, 20 predicted proteins | sample SS_ome_4_FD_132410 | JGI IMG/M metagenome (GOLD analysis project Ga0180437, IMG submission 132410) | Hypersaline lake sediment archaeal communities from the Salton Sea, California, USA - SS_3_D_1 metaG | ecosystem: Environmental > Aquatic > Non-marine Saline and Alkaline > Hypersaline >...
GGTAAACAACAATCTCCTCCACCATAGACAGCTCTTGCTCCAGAGCCTCCACTTCTGAAAGTATTAGCAATGGCTCCTTTCTTGGGTGGAGCAATAGTTCCACCAGATCTAGCTCGTCTTAAAGCGTGATTAGTTACATTAAGATGTGTTTTATCATTAGATTTAAATGAAAAATCTTGTGCTTCTTTATTAGTAGATCCAGATCCAATAGCTCTATTTTTAATACGTTGAATATACTGATCATGAGCGACGACCTGACTTTTTTTTCCATTAACTTGTGTTGAGGAGACTTGTTTAGAATGTCTGCTTCTCATGGAAGGTTGAATACTAGAGCTAGACCAATTTTTATTAGGAATAGTATCACTACAATTAGGAGTATTGGAATCAACTCTAATAGAGGTTAAATTAGGTCCATTAATAATAGAGGAACAAGTAGGAGCATTTAAAAAAACTTTTCTTCCTTGAGAGAATTTGTTAGTTCCATCTTCATATCTAAATTTTTGAGGCATTCCCATTGGTGCTTGAGTAATTCCAGTATTTATATGATTTTGTTTGAGAGGAAAAGAAGCTGGTCCTCTAAATTTTGGAGTATAAAAATTATTATCAAAAATCATTATATATTTATAATATATTTTTATAAATATAATAAAATTTAATTTTACATGCGGACTCTTGCTAATGCAGTAGCTTGAGATTGTCCTGATTTCAAGTCTCCGCCAAAACTCTTATCATTATAAGTAGCATTTTGAGCTCTAAGTTTTTTAAATTTAATAAAATCAGAAGAGTCGTAAACATATTTTGGATTACCAACAAATGTAGCATTTCCAGCTCTGTTAACACCATCACCAGTTACAGGGAATCCAGGATGAGGTCTAGCCCCAGTTCTTCCATATAATTGATTAGAAATAATTCCCCATTTAGGATTAGCTGCTTGTCCTCCTCCAACTAGAGAAGTTACTAAATCTCCAGCACTATAAGCGGCTCTAAATTGACCACAAATAGAATTTTTGTAAGTTAAAGGAGAAACTCCATTGCCGATACCTTTAGAAGCCCAATCTCTTCTAGAATTACCGAAAGCCTGTCTTAAAATAACTCTAGCTTCTCCTCTAGCTCCTCCACCTTCCATGCCAGTCCAGCTATGTGGACCAGCACTACCACCGAGTAATTGACCAACTCTAATATTAGGAATTTTTCCAAGATTTCCTAAAGGAACACTTCCAGGCATTCCTCCTCCTAAGATACTGGGTGTTTTATCTAATAAATAGCCAGACATATAGTATTATAGGATATAAAAAAATTTAATTAAATATTTAGATTTTTATTTTGATAGAATTCTTGGTGCAATATTCATAGATATTAATTCTTGCATCATTAATTTACATGCATAAGGAATTTCTATATATTTAAAATCTGTTCTATTTTGACATGTTTTACAAAGGTGAATATTTTTTTGATTATTAAATGAAGCAATTAAACCACATTTATTACAAACATGTACTGAGAATGAATCTGATGAATCATAAAGACGTTCTTTAACAAATCTAGCAGCTCCGTGAGATGCCATACAATCTCTTTCCATTTCTCCAAATCGAAGACCACCATCTCTAGATCTACCTTCAGCAGGTTGTCGAGTTAAGTTAACCATAGGTCCAATACTTCTAGAATGTTGCTTATCACTAACCATATGTTTAAGTCGTTGATAAAAGGCGGGTCCAATAAATACAGAACTTTCTAGTTGTTCTCCAGTAAGACCACTATATAATACTTCATTTCCATTGGATTCATATCCACATTTTTGAAGTTCTTTTTTAATAGTAGTAATATCAAGATTACCAAAACAAGTTCCATCACCAAATAAACCTAATTGAATTAAAACTTTTCCTAAAAGTGTTTCTTTTAATTGTGCAATAGTCATTCTACTAGGAATTGCATGTGGATTAATAATAATGTCGGGTTTAAGACCATCTTTAGTAAAAGGCATATTCATTTCAGGAATGATATTACCAATAGTACCTTTTTGTCCATGACGAGATGAAAATTTATCTCCAATAATAGGTTGACGCAAAGTTCTTACTCTAACTTTACAAAAATTATATCCATCACCATTTCTATCAATTAGATTTTGATCGACATAGGTTTCTTCATTAGTTCTAAAAATTCTACTTTCATCAGTAAATTTAATAACTTTAGTAGGATCATTTCTATTTTCTTTAATAGGAATAGTTTTTGCAATGATAATATCTCGATCTTCTAAAAGTGTATTTTCAGGAATAATTCCTTTAGAATTAACTTTTGCATAATTAGCAAATTTAATGCCTTTAGTTTTTGATTTATCAGGTTTACATCTTATTTCTTCATCTCCATGAATTTTTTTATCTTCATCTTTTTCAGTATGGAAGATTGAGGCTTGAAATAAACCTCGATCAATAGAACTTTTATTAAATAAAATACTATCTTCCTGATTATAGCCTGTATGTGTTATAATTGCTACAATTACCATTGATCCAGATGGAATCTCATTTAATCTTAAAAGATTCATAATTCTTGTATCAACTAAAGGTCTCATTGGGTAAGAGAGAACGTAGGCAGTTTTATCCATTCTTTTATCATAATTAGTTACATATACTCCCATAGCTTGTTTACCCATAGCACATTGATATGTATTTCTAGGAGATTGATTATGATCAGGAAAAGGAATACAAGAAGCTAAAATACCGAATATAGTACTAGGATGAATTTCAGAATGAGTATATTTGTAAATAAAATTATCATCTTTAATATTAAGTTTATTTAGATTAAATGCAATTAGGGATGAATTTTGTTCATCAGGGTCAATATATTCAATAATACTTTTATCTTCATTTTCTAAGACTAATTCTTCCCATTTCAATTTATCTTGTTTAATTTTTTGATATAATTCGGGAGTTAAAAGAGATTTATTATCTTTAATTTTAAATAGAGGACGGGTAAGTCTTCCAGCATCATTACAAACTCTAATTTCTAAATCTTTATAATTAAATACAATAGATGTGTAAATATTAATAATACCTTTATATTTTTTATCTTTTAAAGAATTATATAATTCTTCAGGATTTTTTGCAACACCAATCCAATTTCCATTAATAAATACTTTAACTGATTTATATAATTTTTCATCATCAAGATCTTGATGTTCTAAAATTAAGTCTTCAACATATTGATATAGATTATGACTAGTTGAACTAATAGTAATATGTGTTAGATAAGATAAATTTTTAACAATACCAACTGATGCACCTTCTGGAGTTTCAGCAGGACATAAATATCCCCAGGATGAGTTATGTAGTTTTCTTGGAGGTACAAGTTTACCACTTTTATCAATTGGTGTATTTATTCTTCTAAGATGACTTAAACTAGATATGTATGTTAATCGATTTAATACTTGGGCAACACCTACTTTATTACTATTAGTTTGTTTAATACCAAAGTCACCAGTAGCTAAAGCTCTTTTAAGACCATTTTCAATAGTGGTTGATTTAATAATTTTGTAAATATTAGTGAAATTAATAATATTTTGATAGTCTTCTTGTGATCTCCAAGAACCATTATTAATCTCTCTAACAATTTGTTTTTGCATATCTTTTACTAATTTATTAAAATAATTTCTAAAAAGATTATTTAAAAGAATTCCAGTAAGATCAATTCTTTTATTAAGATAAGAATCTCTATCATCTACATTTTTTAATCCAATGGAAACCTGTAAAAGTTTATTTGTCATATAGCCTAAAAAGTAAATTTTTTGAGTTTTAGTTTTACAATGTGGAAAGAGATCATTATTAATAACATCTTCAGTAAATTCATGTTTTTTTTTCATTCCAGTTTCTTTATCCATATTTAATGGTGTAAATATAACTTGACTCATTATATAATTAAAAGCAGATTCTTGAGTTAAATAATTATTTGCATCAATAATACTAGCTTGAAGTAAATTTAATAAAGCACTGTTGGAATTATGATTAACATCTAAAAGAATTTTTTGACAAATCGCTTTATCAGTAATTATTCCTAATGCTCTAAAAATTACAAATAATGGAATGGGTTGTTTAATTCTAGGAATTTGTAAATATAGTGTATTACCAAATCCACTATTTTTTGAACTAATCATTAATGAAATTTGTTTTGGAGAAATACATTTCCAATCAGGAACTGATTTAATTTCAGCTAACCAACTCCATTTAGTATTATTTTTTGAAATATTAAAACAATAAACTTTATTTTCTGCTGCTCGTTCTTGACCTAAACAAGTTTTTTCAGATCCATTAATAATAAAATAACCTCCAGGATCTAGATGACATTCTCCAGTTAAAGCAGCAGTATTGTGTTTGTATTGATTTAATACGCAAATATTAGATTTTAACATTATAGGAATTTTTCCAATATGGATTTTTGGTAATACCTTATAAATTGTATGTATATTTTCAAGTTTCTCTCCTGATCGAATTTGATATTTAATATTGATATCTACAGTCATTGTAGAAGAATATGTAAAATTTCTTAATCGAGCTTCTTGTGGAAACATTAATTTTGTAGCACCATTATTTTCATGAATTTGGGGTCTATGTATATTTAAATTTTCAAAAGTTATAAAAATTTCTAGTTTATAAAGTTTTAATTCTTTATTATAATCATTTTCAGAAGATATATTAACAGGATTAAACATTTCTATAGTTTTTGGAATTTGACAATTTATAAAATTATTATAAGATTCAATTTGATGTCTAATTAATTGTTGTAAATGTTTTCCTTCAAAATATTTTTTAATTACAGCCCAACTAATATCTTCATATTCTTTTTCATCAATATTCATCTTCTTTTTGATAGATTTTTATGTTTAAATTATTTCAATTTACCATTAAAATTCTATTAAAAAGAAAAATATATATTAAATAAAAATGAAAATAGAAATAAAAAAGAATAAGAAAAAATTATGTCATGTATTAGATAGTAATAAACCGAATAAGATAAAAAAAAATGTTATTTCTTTTAGAGAAGTAAATTATTTATTAAATAGCTATAATAATAATTATAGAGATAATTTGGCATATATTTATGAAAAAAATAAAATTTATTCTGGAAATTTAGATGATATAGAAAATAATATAATTAATATAGTAATTGATAAAAAAGTTAAAAAATTACAAGATTTAATAGACATAATTGATTTATATCCAATAAAAAAAAATATTAATTATAATATTAATTTAAATGGTTTAAATAAAATAAAAGTTGATTTGATAAAACTTAATAATATGATTGGATTAAAAGAATTAAAATGTAATATAGTTCAACAAATTTTATATTATTTACAAAATTTACATAATTTTGATCAAGATCAAAGAGATTTTATGCACACAGTTTTATCAGGACCACCGGGAACAGGTAAAACTGAAGTTGCAAAAATTATAGGAAATATATTTTCTAAAATGGGAATATTAAAAGAAAATAAGTTTAAAAAAGTAACTAGGGCAGATTTTGTAGCCGGATATTTGGGTCAAACTGCATTAAAAACTAAACACTTAATTGAAGATTCATTAGATGGAGTTTTGTTTATTGATGAAGCTTATGCATTAGGTAATCAAGAAAAAAGAGATAGTTTTGCAAAAGAAGCATTGGATACATTATGTGAAGCTTTAAGTAATTATAAAGATAGATTGATGGTAATTATCGCTGGTTACGAAGATGAATTAAATAAATGTTTTTTTAGTTACAATGCAGGTTTGGATTCTAGATTTATATGGAGATACAAAACAAATGAATATAGTGGAGATGAACTTATGAATATTTTCAATAAAAAATTATTAGAAATTGGTTGGACATTAAATATTAAAGAAGATAAATTATTAGATTGGTTTAATTTAAATAAATACAAATTTTCAAATGCAGGTAGGAGTATGGAAACATTATTAACAAAAACAAAAATAGCTCATAGTGTAAGAATATTTGGATTATCTGCAAAATTTAGAAAAAGTTTAACTTTAGAAGATTTAGATGCGGGGGTAGAAGGAATGAATTTTACAGAGGAAGATAATAAAAATTATATATGTTCGCTATATTCGTAAATGTTTTGTCTAGATTAATTTTAAATATGTATGAAAATAAAACAAAAAAAGTAATTGAAATAAATCCTGATTTATTTACTTTAAAAAAAACAGTAAAGAATAAAAAAGATAAAAAAATAAAACCTAAAATGCCTGTTCAATCAAATCAAGTAAAGAGAGAATTAATGAAGAAAATTAAAGATTATCAAAAAAAAAGTCAAGATAAAATTAATAGAGATGAAAAAAATAAAATTTTGGAAAAAGCAGAAAATTCTAAAAATGATACCAGTGATAGTAGTGATGGAATGATATTTGATGATGAATTTAATAATTCTTTAAATTTTTTACAAGAATTATCAAAAGATAAATATCAAGAAAAAATAAGAAAACAGACACTTAAAAAACAAAGATCTGAATCAAAATCAAATGAAATAAGTTTAGAACTACCAAAAGAATTTAATATTGAAAAAAATATTGAAAAAAATGAGAAAGAGAATGAAAATGAGAATGAAAATAATAATATAGAATTTAAACAAGATTTAGATAAAATTTTAGATAAAGAAACATTACCATATGGTTGTTTAAAGGGTGGAACTAAACCTACATTTAGAGAATGGAAAAGACAAACTCAAAAAAAACCATTGGATATATCTGAAAATCTTGAAAGTCGATTAAAAATTAATCTTGAAAAAGATGATAATTTACCAACTAGAGAGAAATCAGATTTTAGTATTCGACAAAATAATTTAAGAAATTTAAGAGAAGAGTATTTAAATAAAGATAAAAATGTTCAATTAGAAAAAAAAATAGTTCCAGTAATCGATCGAAAAGTTAAAACCACAAAATATAAATTAGGTAAAAATGGAAAGAAAATAAGTATTTTAATTAAAAATAATAATACAAGAAAAACAGTAAAAGAAGATTTAACTAAATTAAAAAAGAAATCAATAATTGATATTAAAAATTATTTAAGAAAACATAATTTAATAAAAATAGGTTCAAGTGCACCAAATGATGTATTAAGACAGATATATGAGCAATCTATTTTAGCCGGTGATATAAATAATAAAAATAATAATAATTTTTTATCAAATAATTTATAGTTATTTTTTCATAACTTTTAGTAATATATATAAGCCTAATATTCCTAAAATGATAATCCATATTTCAGTTAAATTTTTTTCACTAAATAATTCTTCTTTTTTATTATCCATATTTTGAAATCCTTCTGCACCCATTCCTGGTGGTGCTTCCCCACCTTTTATTGAACAAGCACAAGGACCCATTAAAAGCGAATTTCCAGTTACAGAATTAGCATCTCCAGTACAGGGTATTCTTACACCAGTCCAGCGAGATAAATCAGTTTTATTCCATTGACTCCAATTTTTAATTTCAGGAGGTACAAGTCCAGGTGGAGGAATACCTCCTGCCTGTGTTACAGCACATGGATCCATATTTTGTAAATCTGTTATTGTTAAATATCCTGACGCATCTACTACATTTCCACAATTATCAATTGTTGGTAATACTACATGTAAACAATCAGGTGCTCCACCTCCCATTAATCCTTCTGCAAATGCTATTGGATTCAAGACTTCAAGATTAGAAGCTACACCAGGAACAAGACCACGCAATGCTGTAAAATCTTGATCATTGGCTGCGGCACTTAATAATGGAATATTACCTACAGGGATATTATTAACAAATATAGATCTTGGAACTAATGAACCTGATATATCTGCTTTAACATCTGTACATGTTGCTCCAGTTTCCATCATAAATGAATTTCCCAAAGGTCTTTGATTAATTCCTTCACCAGCTATTGTTAATTTATTAGCTCTTGAAGGACCAGCAATTAATAAAGCAATATAATCTCCTATAGCAGCAACATCATTACCAAATTGCCACATATTTCCAGAAACAGCTAATTGCATATCTTGAGGACTTCTAATATGACTTACATAATTAAAACTAGGTCCTAAAAATGATTTCTGACATGTCATATTAGAGCCACAAGCTGGAAAAGATTCTGGACAATCAGCATCAACTGTACATTTTTGACCATTTGTATTAGGATCACTCATAATAAATATATATAATATAATTATTATATTATAAAATTTTGATTTTAATTAATTAACCAGACATAGCAAATCCATCTGGCGCACATTGAGGCTGTGAACAATTAGTAGGTGCAATTGGAATATAATTTCCTTTATAAAATTCAGGTGTAGATCCATGACCAGACCACCAACTAGCGGGTCTTATTGGATCATATGGTTTATCAGGATCAGTTGACTTAGGATCATTATCTAAATGTGCTGGTGGCGGACCGTTTATTGCACCAGCATGTTTTTTAATAGCATCAGTTATTGGTTTTAAATGACTAGTAGCATGGCTCATAACGTCTAGGGTTTGACTAGTAGCTTTTCTACCAAGTTGAGTTCTTCTGGCTTCTACTTGAATATTAAAATTTTTTAATTCTTGTGATAATTTATATTCTCTATTGCTTAAGCTATCTAATTGTGATTCTAAGTTTTTTGTAGCAGCTTTATTTTCATGATCAATATTTATTATTTTTAAAAATCCACTATCTTGTAAATTTTGTATATTTTGTTGACTTTGCTTTCGTATTTGTTGAGGAGTTAATTGAGAAGGTTGTTGATTATTATTAGGATTTTCAAAATTTTCTATATTGTTAAAATATACTATTTCTTTATAAACTATATATAAAGATAATACAAATGATAAACAGAGAAAAAATATCATAAAAATATTTTTATGTTTATATATTAGTTTCATATATAGTATAAATATATATTTTTTTATAATTAGGCAGATTTATAAAGATATATTTGTTAAATAGAGGTTATTATCAGGTAGAATTAGTGGAATCAGAAGCAACTGAAGCAGTTAATTGTTTTTGAAGAAGCTGTAAAAGTTTTTCATTAGCAGCTTGTCTATTATTAAGATCATCTATTTTGCTTTGAATAGAAGTTAGATCACCTACTTGTGTAAAATTAAAATCTATTTGTCCAGGGAAATTTTTAAAATCAATTACATTTTCTGAATCAAAAGACTCAATAATTTTAGGAGATAAAGAATAAAAATATTCAAAAATTAAGTAAATGAATATAAATATAAATAAATAAATAATTAAATCTTTGAGAAATAACATTAGTATATATTATATTAATATATTTTTATTATAATAATATATATATGTCCAAATATAACTCATATACCTATATGTGGCAAGAGCAACCTTATAAACCTTGGAAAGGTGATTTGGAAGGAAATTTATTTAATGTATTAACAGGTATTCTTAAAAAACCAATTAATAATGCGGTTCCTACTGTTTCTGGAAGTGGTACTAAACAATCTGGAAGATTAAAACCTCCACCTAGAGCGACTTCAGAACCTGCTGTAACTGTTGGAAGAAATAGTAGAGTTGCCAATTCACAAAATAATAAATTATCATCAAATTTAAATCCTAAAATTTCTGGAGGAGTAGGTGTTAGAGAAAGAAATTTTGGACCACAACCAATAAAACACTGGAGATTACAATTAAATACTGTATCTTATGATAAAGATGGTATTGTTAAATCTGGAGTATATAATAAAAAAAGTGTTGCTAATTTTATAGACCGCCCTGGTTCTTCTTATATTAATATTAAAAAAGATAATCAAAGAAGTTTAGATAAATGTGATGCGTGCGATCCTAGTGGAAATGGACAGTTTGGAATTCAATATTTTAATAGAGAGAAATTATGGAATATTGATATAAGTTTTAATTATCCCAATGATACCATAAAACCTCAAGATAATCTTGTTAATCCAGGAAGACCAGCATGTGTTGCATGTAATCCAGAAAATAATATTATAAGATCAGCAGTAACATTACTTAATAAAAATTATTATTCAGATACCAAAGCATATTTAAGAAGTAGATGTAAAACATATGATCAAAAACTTAATATAACAAAATTAGCAAATCCAAAATCATTATATTTAGCAGGTACTACAACTCCTGCCTGGCCAAGTGATGAACAATGTGGAGTTCAAACATTCATTATTGGTACTTGTCCTGATAAATGTCAATCAGGAGCAGAATTATGTGGAGATAATATTCCACCAAAACCAAATCGAGCAACAGCAATTTATAAACCAAGTAATAGACCTTTTGCTCAGCGAGGACCAGTTGAATCTAGTACAAGAATAGAAAAATTAAGATTTGATACAATTAATACAAATGCTGCTTCATTTAATAAGAATTATGGTAGAGCAGCAGCTAATGCGGTATCTTATACAAATAATACAGGTGGAGGTTACTTTGTTAAAGATAGTCAGGCTTTTTGTAGTCGAAATAAAAGTCAATTTGTAAGAAGAGGAAACAAAAATGTATGTACACCAACTCCACAACAATTGGGATATTTATCAATACCAGGAAGATTTTATGGATGCAAAGGATGGGGACAATCGCTATGTGCAGTACCAATAGTTTTTGGTGATAATTAAATAATATTAAATTATAAATTAAAAATAATTTTTAATTTATAAATAATGAAAATTATAATTGATAGTCGAGAACCAGAAAATTTTTTGTCTTTAATAAAAGACAATGTTAATAAAAGTATAGATTTGGATATTTCTACACAGAATTTAGATATTGGTGATTTTCATATTTATAGAAATAATGAGGATGAATATCCATCAATAATAATTGAGAGAAAAAGTTTAAATGATTTAATTTCAAGTATTAAAGATGGTAGATATAATGAACAATCATTTAGATTAAATAATCATTTATTGCATAATCATAATATATATTATTTGATAGAAGGTTCAATTGAATATATTAAAAATAATCAAAATAAACAAATGATTTATTCTTCTATATTTACATTAAGTTATTTTAAAGGTTTTTCAATAATTAATAGTAATAATATAAATCAATCTGCTAATATAATTATAAGATTTATTGAAAAACTTTATAAAGAAAATACTAAAAATTGTTTTTATAATAATAAAAGAGATTTTATTGAAGAATCAAAAAATTATAGTGAAGTAATTAAAGCTCAAAAAAAATCAAATATTACAAAAGAAAATATATTGGAAATAATGTTAATGCAAATTCCTGGAGTTAGTATTAATGTAGCACAAATAATTAGTAATAATTTTAAGAGTTTAAAAAATTTAATAGAAAATCTAGAAAATAATCCAGATTGTCTATATAATTTAAAATATTCGAGTGAAAGTAATAGAAAATTTTCAAAAACAACAATAAATAATATAAAAGAATATCTTCTATTATAAAAAATATTTAATTTATATATAATGGCAAAGAATAATAATTTTTTAACAATAATTTTATATTTAGTAATTATTAGCTGTTTTTCATTTTTGATTTATCATAGTCAAAAAAATATAAAAGAAGGAATGGAAAATTTAACTGATATTAAAAAAGATGAAGATGTTATATTAGGAAGTATTAATACAGAATATGGAACTAATGAATTAAAATCAATTAATGAAACTCCATATACATATTTTCAAGATATTTCTTATGAAGCAGCTGCACCAGGTTGGAAGGGTTGGAATTCCATAGCGCCTGTAATGGGTGGTTCACAAATTGATAAGAATTTAATGCAAGCAAAAGTAACAATGGATTTATGTGGAAACTTAGCTAATACTATTGAAAATGTAAATAATCAAAAAACTTTGTTAAGATTAATGGGTATAAATGCAATGGGTGATCATTGGATGTCTTTAAATCCTGAATTTATAAAATATTATAAAGATAAAATGTTTTTTCTAGATGATATAGGAAATTATGTAACTGGTCTTTGTTCTAAAAATAGTAATTGTACATTACCTGGTCAAAGTGGAGGTGGTGGAAATTGGTGGGATTTTGGTTCAGGTAATAATAATGGAAAGAGTGGAGGAGACAATGATTGGCAAAAAAATCTACAAGACTCTTGGAATAAAGATACTCAAAGTTTACAAGATAATTGGAATAAAGATACAAAAGGTTTACAAGATGGTTGGAATAATTTAACTGGAGGATCAAATAGCTAATTTATTGAGCATCTCCTACCCAAATACTTACTTCATCTCCTTCAAATAATCCACGAGCAATATCTCTATTTGCTTGATCTGCACCTACCCAATTATCTTCCATAGCACTATCAAGTATTTTTTCTTGTTTATCATCTTTACTTTTTTTACCTGTTCCTTTTAGATTATTAATATTATGATTACTTTCAACCTGTCCTAGTAAATCAATTCTATCTTTTCCATATAATTTAGGATTTCTTACCTCATCTTTTTGATAAACACCTTCATCAATTTTTGCTTGTGTAAAAGCATGTCCTCCCCACTGGGGATCCATAGGATTAGCACTAACAGATGAATTAGATACAAACATTTTATCTAATGGTGTCATTAAACCTATATACTGATTATCTGGATCATAATCAGCTGGAATTTTTGGACCTTGATTATAGGGCGCTAACATAGCACTACGATTAGCATTAACTAAAGGATGTATATACTTACTTCCTGGTCTAACTAAATCAGTTTGTAATGTAACTTCAGGTTGTTGAAATGGATTTTGTGTTACTTTATATATTTCATTATTTTGAGTATCATATGTAGTATCTAAAAATAATACAGGACAATCAATATTTTGTGATTTTTGCCACTCGTAAAATTCTACATATTCTTCTAAAGATTCAAAAACAACGGGATTAATGCCAGGTACTCTAGCTAAATTAGCATTATATAGATAAATTTTATCATCTTTTTTCATAAGTACATTAGGACAATTTTTTTTAGGAATTTTATTACCACAAGGAACATTATTATTTTTATTTTCAAAATTTTCTATATTAGTCGTTCTAGAATTAGTACAATAAAAAATTAATCCTATTATAAAGATAATTGCTATTATACATAAAATAAAATTTTTCATATATATTTATATGAGAGAAATAATTATTTTATTATTATATAATATATGGAAGTTATTAGATTAACACCAGAAACATCAGGAGAACATAATAAAGATCTATTAAATACTGGAAATTACAAATGTTTTGTAAAAGTATATTCACCTAGTTGTGGACATTGTCAAGCTATGCAACCTGCTTGGGAAGAACTTGAAAATTTAGCAGGTAGTTTAAATGCATCAGGTAAAATTGTATCTCTCCATTCTGGAGTTCAAGATGAATTTAAACCTAAATTTGACATACAAGGATATCCAACTCTTCTTATTATTAATGAAGATGGAACAAAAGATGTTGAATATGAAGGAGACAGAAGTGCAGGTGATTTAAAAAGTTTTATTGAAAAACATTTAGGAGGATCTATGTCAGGTGGAAAACGAAGAAGAAAATCAAAAAAGCATAAAAAGAAATCAAAAAAATCCAGAAAATCCAGAAAATCCAGAAAATCCAGAAAATCAAGAAAATCAAGAAAAAGTAGAAAATAATTTTATTTTAAATTTTTTAACTGTTTTAAAAAATTTATTATTGAATGATAAAAGATAAAATTGAATAATATAAATAAATAAATTTATAATATAATAATGCAACAATCATTCAAATTGTTGGAATTTAATGTTTATGATGATAAGTTATATAGTGAACAAGAAGAGAATATATATGTAGATAACAAAGAATTCTTAGTTCAAATGTTTGGATTAAATGAACAAGGAAAAACAGCATCAATTCTAGTAACAGGATTTAAACCATTCTTCTATGTTAAGGTAGATGATAATTTAACAAATACAGGATTAAAATTATTTACAAATAATATTAAAAATGAATTAGGAAATTATTATAAAGATTCATTGGTATCAGCTACATTTGTTTCAAGAAAAAAATTAGATAAATTTGATGGAGAAAAATATCATAAGTTTATTTGCTTAAAATTCAAAAATACTGGAGCATTTAATAAAGCAAAAAAATTATGGTATACAGATACATATAAAAATGGTACATTTGTATCAAGAAAATTGAGCGAAGAAGGTTATATATTTCCTAGTGAAGATGAAAATATTAATGGACAAACATTTATTTATGAAAGTAATATACCAACTGTTCTTAGATTATTTCATATTAAAGAAATTAGTCCTTCAGGATGGATTCAATTACCATTAAAAAAATCAACCAAAATTAAAAATAAAACAACTTCTTGTGATTATGAATTTGAAATAGATTATAAGTATATAATTCCTTTACCCAATAAAGAAAAAGTTGTTCCATATAAAATTGTTAGTTTTGATATTGAAGCAAGTAGTAGTCACGGAGATTTCCCTTTAGCACAAAAAGATTATAAAAAATTAGCAATGGATATACTTGATGTATGGGAGAAAAATGAAAATTTAAGAAATAAAGAAGGACTAGAAAAAATGATATTAACTGCTTTTGATTATCAAAGTATAAAAGATATTAATTTAGTATTTCCGAAAAAAAATATAACACGAAATGAGGTTATACAAAAATTTAATAAATGGATAGAAATAAAACCAGCTTTGGAAAGTTTTTCAGGATTTGTATTAGAAGATGAATCATCAGAAAGTGAATGTAATGAATTAGATGTGGTTGAAAATGAAAATACATATAAAAAAAAAAGTTATATTAAAAATTATCAAAATAAAGAAGGAAATATTATAGATTTATTAATAGATAATTGTGGAAGAGATACAAAAATTAAAGAATTAACAAAAACTCTTAGCAAAAAAGGATTATTTCCAGAATTAAAAGGAGATAAAGTAACATTTATAGGATCTACTTTTAAACGTTTTGGTGAAAAAGAAGAATATCTAAATCACATTATTGTTTTAAAAGGATGTACGTTACCTGATGGTGTAAAATATACTTGTGTTGAAACTTATAATACAGAAAAAGAAGTAATATTAGCATGGACAAATTTAATACAAAGAGAAGATCCTGATATAATAATCGGTTATAATATTACAGGTTTTGATTTTGATTTTATGGATAAAAGAGCACAAGAGTTAGGATGTAGACACGAATTTTTACAATTAGGAAGAAATTTAAGTAAACCTTGTTTAACAAAAGATTGGAGAACAAATCGAGAAGATATTGAAACAAATAAAATTAAATTAGCAAGTGGTGAATATGAGCTTAGATATATTAATATGGTAGGTAGATTACAAATAGATTTATTAAATTATTTAAGAAGAGAATTTCAATTAAGTTGTTATAAATTAGATTATATTTCTGGATATTTTATTGGTGATTCTGTTAAAAAAGTAGAAATTATTGACGATACAACAAAAATTTATACAAAAAATATTAAGGGATTAGATCAAGGTAGTTATATAAGATTTCAAGAAGTTAGTTTCAGTGTAAATCCATATAAAGGTGGTAAAAAATTCAATATAATTGAAATAAATACAGAAGAGGGATATTTTGTAATAGATGGAAAAGAAGAATTAGATATGAAAAAAAAAATTACCTGGGGTTTAGCTAAAGATGATGTTGGTCCTCAAGAAATCTTTAAATTAGCAAATGGTTCTGATAAAGATAGAGGAATAATTGCAAAATATTGTTTGAAAGATTGTAAAAATACATTAGATGTATTAGAAAAAATTGATGTTATAACTTTTTATGTAGAAATGTCTTGTTTATGTACAGTTCCAATGAATTATTTAGTTAATAGAGGCCAAGGAATAAAGTTACAAAGTTATTTGGCAAAAAAATGTAGAGAAAAAGAAGTATTAATGCCTGTTCTTGAAAAATGTGAAGATGATGAAGGGTATGAAGGAGCTATTGTTCTAGAACCTATGTGTGATCTATATTTGAAAAAACCAGTTGGCGTTTGTGATTATAGTTCATTATATCCATCTTGTATGATAAGTGAAAATATATCACACGATAGTAAGGTTTGGACAAAAGAATTTGATTTAGAAGGTAATTTATTAAAAACAACGGGTGATCAAGATAATGAAGGTAATTTTATATATGATAATTTACCAAATTATGAGTATGTAGATATTACATTTGATACATTTAAATGGCAAAGAAAGACCGCTAAATCAGCAGCAAATAAAGTAAAAGTAGGATATAAAACATGCAGATTTGCTCAATTTCCAGTAGGTAGAGGTGTTTTACCATCAATTTTAGAAGAATTATTAGCAGCAAGAAAATCAACAAGAAAACAAATTCCTCTACAGAAAGATGATTTTATGAAAAATATATTAGATAAAAGACAATTAGCTATTAAAATTACAGCAAATTCTTTATATGGTGGAACAGGAGCAAAAACAAGTTCATTCTTTGAAAAAGATGTTGCAGCTTGTACTACAGCAATGGGTCGAACTTTACTAATTTATGCTAAAACAGTTATTGAAGAATATTATAAAAATAGAATTGTTACATTAAAAGATGGTAGACAAGTATTAACAAATGCAGAAATTGTATATGGTGATACAGATAGTGTATTCTTTAATTTTAATTTAAAAGAGTTAGATGGTAAAACTGAAATATTAGGAAAAGAAGCATTAAAAATAACAATTGAAATTTCACAAGAAGCTGGTAAATTAGCAACTAAATTTCTTAAAAAACCACACGATTTAGAATATGAAAAAACATTTTATCCCTTTTGTTTATTATCTAAAAAAAGATATGTCGGAATGTTGTATGAATTTGATATTGAATCTGCAAAGTTAAAATCTATGGGATTAGTACTTAAACGTAGAGATAATGCAGATATAGTTAAAGATATATATGGAGAAGTGATAAATATTTTAATGAAAGGAGGAACTGTAGCAACAGCTATTAAATATGTTAGAGAATGTATGGAAGATATAATAAATGAAAAATATCCTATTGAAAAATTAACAGTTACTAAATCTTTAAGATCTAATTATAAAAATCCAAAACAAATTGCTCATAAAGTTTTAGCTGATAGGATTGGAGAAAGAGATCCAGGTAATAAACCAAAACCAGGTGATAGAATTGAATTTGTATATTTTAAAAATAGTAACAAAAAATGTTTACAAGGTGAAAAGATTGAATTACCTAAATTTATTAAAAATAATAATTTAGATATTGATTATTCACATTATATTAGTAATCAGATTATGAAACCATTACAACAATTATTTGCTTTAGTATTAGAACAAATTAAAGAATTTAGAGAAATTTATGGATATACATGTAATAAATGGAAAATTCAAATTAAAAAGTTAGAAGATAAATGGGATGAAAAAGAAAAATTAAATAAAAAAATTGAAGAATTAAGATGTAAAGAAATTAAAAAATTAATATTTGATGACTATTTAAATAGACTTAAATAAAAATAATATATTATTATTATTATGTCTTTAGATAATTTAGTAATTGACTTACATAATATAAATATTACTGATAATGAAGTTTGTATGATTTGTAGAGAAGAGCTATCAGAAGCACCTGTTTATAAGTTACCTGAATGTGGTCATCAATATCATACTCATTGTATAATATCATGGTTTAGAAATGGAGATAGTAGATGTCCATATTGTGGAAATAAAGGAATAAATCATAAAGAATGTAAAAACTCTAGAAGTAGTGGATATATATGGCGACGAAGAGCTTTTTATCATAGAAATGAACAGGGAGATTTAAAATTATCCGAACTTAAAAAATATTCTAAAAAACCTGAAGCACCAAAATTATTAGTTAGACAATTAAAAAAATTAGAAGATTCTAAAAAAAATTTATCTGATTGTAAAGAAGAATTAAAAACTTTTAAACATAAATTAAAAAGTGAAGCATTAATTTATAGTGAAGCACAAAAAGAATATAGAAAACTTAGATCAAAAAAATGGCAGGCTGAAAGTAATGTTTGTAGAATGAGACAAATAATTAATGAACTAAATATTGTTCCTTTAATTATTCCGCAACCAATAAATTTAAATTAGTACATACATATCTAATTTTTTCATTTTATAATATATGGATGAAATAATAGATTTAATAGATAATTATATAGACGATAAAGATAATATTTCTTTATTAGAAAAATTAGGACAAGATATTAATTCTATGGAAAAAATGATAAATAATTTATATTATCAAAATATTGATGATAAAATTAATGAATTTAATAAAAGAATAATGAAAAATTATTTGATCAAAAAATTATATATATGGAAACAGAATTGCTTTTTTATTAAAAAAATATATAATAATTATAATATTTATAATCAAAGAAAAAATAATTTATATTTATTAATATATTTTAGAGTTTGGAAAGAAAATATAGATAAAAATATACAAGAAACTCAATTAGCAAAAAAAGCTAAATTTAAAAATAGTCAAAAATTATGCAAAGAAAGTATAAATAAAATCTTAAAAAATCAAAAAAAAAATCTAGATGAAAATATAAAATCTTCTATAAATTTCTCTCAAAATATAAATAAAGATAGTAATCTACCTCTTAATGAAAATAATATTGAAAATAATTTCATTAAAAATTTATTAGAAGATGAAAGAATAAGATTAGAATTAAAATTTAAATTATAGAGTATTTTTATAATTATGTTTTATAAAAATACTAATCAAAAGAGTGCTATTAATAATAATAATATAGTTTTTAGAAAATTAGATTTAAAGGTTAATAATATATTAATATTCTCTCCAGGATATACTATTCAATCTGCTATATTATTGAGTAATGTTTTTAATAAATTAAACTTTAAGGCTTTTACTTACAATAATAATTTATTTTCATTAGAATTATTACATTTATGTAAACCATATAATAATATTTATTTTTTCTTTTTTTTTCCTCAAGGTTTATTAGGTAGATATCCTGCAATTGATTTACCCAAAAATAGATATTATTTATATCAATTAGAACAATTAAATCAAAATTTGTTTGGATATCAAAATGTAAATTCTATAGAGAAATTAATAGAAAATTCCATTTATACATTTGACTATTCAGAAATAAATTTACAATTTTATCCCAATTATTTAAAATACAAAATAAAATTATTAGCACCCTTAATACAAATTATTCCTAATTATTATATTAATAAAAGTATAGATATTTTATTTATTGGAACTATTACAGATCGAAGAAAAAAAATATTAGATAAATTACAAGAAAAATATAATATTGTTATTCTTGAAAAGGTTTTTGGAGAGAATTTAAATAATTATATTAAAATTTCAAAAATAGTATTAAATTTACATGCATTTGATAATTCTATATTTGAATTATTTCGTATCCATGATATATTACCTTATAATTGTAATATAATTAGTGAAAAACCAGAATTGCAAAATGATTTATACTGTAGATATAAAAGCTATGTTAATTTTATAGATATAATAAATGATGACTTATCTAACATAAATTTAATAGAAAAAGAGATAAATGATACTTTAGATTTAAATTTATATACTCATAATCGTATAGACTTTATAAAAAGATTAAATTATGATAATATCAATAGTTTAAAAATTTTATTATATGGTAAATCATATATATATTTATTTAATAAATATAATTTAAATTTAAGTGATCCTAATCTTGAATTATCTTATAAATTAATGAGCAGATTTAATATAAATAAAAATAATAAAAATTATGTACATATACATTGTTTTAACTTGAGTGAATTTGATGAATATTTCAAAGAATACATAGATAATTTAAAAAAATATTTTAATATTATAATTACATATTCAGTTAATACTTTAAATATTGAACTTGATAACTTTGTTACTTTAAAAATACCAAATAAAGGAATGGATATAGGAGGAAAAATATTAATGATACAATATTTGTTAGATAATAAATTAGAATATAAATATATAGTATTTTTACATTCCAAAAATGATAAAAAAATTCGTAAAAGATATTTTAAAATTATTGAAGATATAGAAAATATTAATAAATTATTGAAAGATGAAAAATATGATGCTATATTTCCTCATATAAAACATTTTGAAAAATTTGATGAAAATTTTTATCCAAATCATAATTATTTGAAAGATTTTTATAGATTTAAAAATTTAAAAATTAAAACAAATCATTTTATTGAGGGAAATGTTATGATTTTTAAAAATAATTTAATAGATTATTTATTTACTAATAACTTAAAATTATTATATAATTTATTAAATGATCAATATTCTTTTGATATAAATTGGGTAGAATGGTATTATAAAATTTATGATATAGATAAAGATTTAGTATATAATAAATTTAAAAAATATAACTTATTAGGTAATAATTTAAATAATAAAAGTGATAAAATTTTTACTCATGATCCAGAATTCTTTATTAAGATGATTAAGAGCCCTATGATTAATTATCAATTTAGGGATGGAATGATAGAACATTTATTTGAAAGAGTTTATTTAAATTTAATACTAACATTAGATCTTAATTATATTATTATTGAATAAAAATAAATATAAATTATTTTTTTTTATTTAAGCTATTATTATAAAATAAAAAATATTTAATTTATATATAACTTATTATGGAAAATCAAATAACTATAAAAGGAAAAAATAAAACAGTAGTAATTTCCAAAGAAAAGGATGAAGCTATGAAAGCATGGTGGAATCAATATATAAAAGATAATAGAGATAAGAATTTAATAAAAGTTGGCAACCATTATATCTCTCATGAAAAAAATGAAGCAATGAAAGCTTGGTTAAAACAAAAAAAATTTGAGCAAGGAAAGCTTTGGGAAAATGCTCGTATAGAAAAAGAAAGATTAGAAAAAGAAAGATTAGAAAAAGAAAAGATTAAACAAGAAAAAATTAATCAGCAAAGACTAAGATTAGAAAAAGAAGAAAGAGAAAAAATAAACCAGGAAAGAATAAGATTAGAGCAAGAAGAAAGAGAAAGAATAAATAAGGAAAGAATAAGATTAGAGCAAGAAGAAAGAGAAAGAAAAAGATTAGAGCAAGAAGAAAGAGAAAGAAAAAGATTAGAGCAAGAAGAAAGAGAAAGAAAAAGATTAGAGCAAGAAGAAAGAGAAAGAAAAAGAAAAAGATTAGAGCAAGAAGAAATAGAAAGAAAAAGATTAGAGGAAGAAAAAAAACCAAAATTTGTAAGAGTTGGAAAATGGATAATAACTCAAGAAAGACATGAACAAATGTTAGAATTATATAATGAAATAAAAAAGAAGAAAGAAAAAGAGAAATTAATAAAAATAGGAAATTTTTATATAACACAAGAAAAACATGAACAAATGTTAGAATTTTTTAAGAAAAAAAAATTAATTAAAGTTGGTAATAATTACATTACACAAGAAAGACATGAACAAATGAAATTATGGTATAAAGAAACACTAGAAAAGTCTAAACAAGAGAATAAAGTGAAAATAGGGAATGTTGAAATAACTGAAAGTAAAAATATTGAAATGGCTAACTGGTGGAATGCGGTAATTGATGAACATAAAGTTAATCAAGATTCAATTGATTCTTTTATTGATTCAAACAGTGAAGATTTTAAAGAGGATTGTAATGAATATATTAATAATAATATTGTATCAGATATATTAAGAGAAGCAATTAGTTTATCTTTAACATCAATAGCATTAGATAGGTCTAGTAAAGGACTACAATATTTAAAAAATAATAATTTAACTGGTAATTTTTCTTCTGTTCAAGAAATGTCTATCTTATCGAAAGCATTAGAAAATAATTGTCTTGAAAAGCAAAATAAAGTATTTAGTTTATTACAAGATAATGGATATTATTTATTTCACAAATATTTGTTAGGTATTGAAAGTGTATCAAATAATATAAATTATGACTTAATCTATAATAATATATCTAAAGATTTTAAAAATAATAAATATTATGCTCATTTACATTGTTATGATATTTCAAGATTTGATGAAATATATGAAAAATATATAGATAAAATAGGTGAATATTTTTCAATTATAATTACATATAGTATAGGAGATAATAGTATACAGAATAAGAGATTTGTTGTATTAAAAATACCAAATAAAGGTATGGATATTGGTGGAAAATTTTGTGCAGTTAAATATTTAAATGACTATAATATTCAATATGATTATATACTATTTTTACATTCAAAATCAAATCCAAAAACACGTAAAAAATATTTTGAACCATTAATAAATAATTTAGATGATGAATTTATACAAAATATAAATGGAAATAATGGATATTTTCCAGATATTAAATGGGAAATTGTAGGAGATAAAATAAATTGGATTAGTAATAATCCAGATTTTAATAATTATAAAAATAAAAATTTTCCAGAGAGAAATAATTTATATAGAAATGAATTTTTAAGATATTGTAAAGCTACTAACAATACAAATCAATTTATTGAAGGAAATTGTTATATTCTTTCTAAAAAAGTTGTTGATAAATTATATACTAATCCTTTATTTTATAATATTTTAAATACAGATTCTAGTTTTGATTATAATTGGGTAATTAATGCTTATGATATTAAAGGAAACATTTACAAAGTTTATAAACAATTTACTGATAAAAATTTATTACCAAGGAATCAAACATCATTTGATGGGTATTTTGAACATGTATTTGAGAGAGTAGTATTAAATTTTTGTGATAATTATAAAATTTTGAAAGAAACTAATGCAATTAATCTTATTGGGTTAAAAAATTTAAATGTTTCTATAAAGGATAACTTATTTTTATTAAAAAATTATTTTAATAAATTAAATAAAAAAAGTAAAATTTATATTTATGATATTTCTGAAATAAAAAATATTAATTATAATATTAAAACAATTTTTTGTATTCAACCATTTGAAATGAGAAGTTTAGTTCCATTTTTATCAAATTTTAAAATTAAACCAGAAATATTATGGGTATGGGAATTTAAATCACTGCCACAAATATTTAAATATTATGAAAAATATTTTAGTAAAGTTTATCTTCCATCACAATTTTGTTATGATATATTTTCAAAACATTTATCAATCCCTATTGAAAAAGTTGAATTAAAATCTATGATACATGATTATATAGATAAGATACCAGATCATAAAATAAAAAATCAAAAAATTAACAACATATTAGAAAATACTAATAATAAAACTATATATGGTTTTTGTTTTGATTTAAATAGTTCAATATTAAGAAAGAATCCATTAAATTTAGTCAAAGCATTTAATAATTTAAATGATGAAACAAAAGTATTAATTTTAAAGTATAGGCTTCCAAGAGGTAATAGTTTTTTTAATAATATAGAAAATGATATATATAATAGTTTTATTATAGAAGTAAAAAAAAATAAAAATATTTATTGTTTAACAGATGAGTTAGAACCATTAGATTTATATAAATTATATACAAATTTTGATTATTATATAAGTCCACATTGTGGCGAAGGATTTGGAATTACAATATATGATAATATGGTACTTGGTAATAAAATAATTTCACCTTATTATTCTGGAGAGACAGAGTATCTATACAGAGAAGACATAATAGAATTAGAATATGAAGAGAAACAGATTACAGGATTAAGAGAACATCCAATTTATAAAGACATGAAGGATTTAAAAGGAGCTTATATTAGTGTTGAAAGTATTATGAGAGGTTTAAATAATATAATTGGAGACGAAATATATATATTGGGAAATGGGCCATCATTAAAAAATTGTGACTTTAACTTTTTGAAAAATAAAACAACATTTGCTTTAAATTCATCATATAAAAAATTTGTAGAATTAGATTTTTATCCGAGTTATTTTGGATGTTTTGACCCAAAACTTATAGAATGTCATTATGATAAATTTGTGCAATTAATGAATGAAAATAATAAGATAAAAAAATTCTTTTTTTTAAATGAAAATAATAAAGGACAAAAACAATTTTCATTTCAAGATGAAAATAAATCTAGATATCAAAAAATTAATTTTTTACCACCTCAAGAAAAATACATAAACACAAGTAGTTTTAATAAATTTTATAAAATGCATAATAGTGGAGCAACAGCAACATTAATTAGTATATTATTAGGTTACAAAAAAATTATTTTATTAGGATGTGATGGTAATTATGTAGAACAAATTCCAGAAACAAGATTGATTGATGCTTCAACAAAAACTTTACAAATTTTAGAAACTCCTGAAAAAAATCCTAATTATTGGTTTGATAATTATCAAGAAAAAGGCGAAATATATAGTGTACCAGATGGTAATAGTTGTCATATGAAAGGATGGGAATTATTATATCAAGCAAGTAAAATTCATAACGTCCAAATTATAAATGAAAACCTAGAATCTAAAATACCTTATTTTAAAAAAACTAAAAATAATATTGATATTGAATTAATGAATAAAGATAATTTAAAAAAATTTATAGATTCAAAATTCAATAAATTAAATTACTATATTAATAAAAATATTAAATTTAAAACTATATATCAATCATCATTATCAAAAGATTATATACATATTCCAAATCATCAATTATGTAATGATAATCTAATTGAGAATAGATGTAAAATAAATGATTATAAAATTAACATGAATAAAAAAATATTAACATTTATTATTGCTATTAAAAATAGGAATATTAGAACCAATATATGCTTAAATTATTTAGTTGATGCAATGAAAGGCTATGAAGAATTATTTGATATAATTGTTGTTGAAGAAAAATCTGAAAACCTATTTATTCCAAATAAATCTTATAATATAAAACATATTAAAATAGAAAATAGAAATAGAAAATTTAATCTTAGTTTGTTGCGTAATATAGGTATAAAACAAGCAAAAACTAAATTTGTTTGTATGTATGATTGTGATTTTTTAGTAAAAGATATATCAAAATTAATGAAAACTTTATGCTACTATTATCAAGATAATAATAAATTGTTTAGATGTTCTTTATATGAAACTCATAATATAGTTAGAGAAGAATTAGAACCATATAGTTATATATGGGTATATAATATATATATACTAAAGGAAATTAATTATTTTAATGAAAATTTTGAGGGTTGGGGTTTTGAAGAAGTTGATTTGGTATCAAGACAATTTTCAAAAAATAATAATAAATTAATTCATATTTTTAATGATTTTTTACATTTATCGCACGATAATTTATCACGAGATAAAATAAAATTAAAAAATAACGAGAATCAATTTAATAAATCAATATTGGTACCAAATAACTTTTATAAAGTAAATTTTAAACTCAATAATAATTTGATTATAATAAATTATGATTCAGAAATAACTATATTAAATGATATAAATTCTATAGTGTATTTACCAAATTGTTGCGATGTGATATTAGTTGGTGAAGATAATTTTAAATGTAATGTAGTTGGTAATATTGTATCTATTCCTTTAGATGGTAAAATTAACAATTTATATGAATCAATAATTTTATTAGGATTCAAAAAAATTCCTTATTATTTTAATTTAGATAAGTGTAGAAATAGTATTGGTATAATAACACCTTCATTAAATCCTCCTATAAATATCTATGAAGAACATCTTAATTATATTAATAATCAACAAAGTAAAAATTACGTCCATATTACAATTGATTCTTATTCAAATAATAGCGCAATATATAAATTTTTTGAAATTGATAATCCAAGATCAATATATATTAAAAATAAATCTAAAATAGTAAAGGCTATTCAAAATGGATATGAATTATTATCTAATAATTGTGAATATTGGTTATGGTTAAATGTTGATGATTTCTTTTATAATGAAAAAACTTTGTCTATTGTTGAAGAATATGTTTTTAAAAATAAGGATATAGATATCTTTTATGGAAATAGTATTTATAAACAATATGATACAAAAGAAATAAAAAAAGCATGGATTAATAAGAATATTGAATTTAATCCTATAGAATCTTTTATTTCGCATGTTGGTATATCTCAACCATCGGTTTATATTAAAAAAAATAAATTAACAGAGAATTGTATTTATAATATCTCAGAAAGTAATTGTTTTGATTATGAATTATGGATTAAATTTGCATTTAAAAAACTTAAATTTAAATATATTAATGAAGATTTATCAATATATAATTTTTCTGATGGTAATATTACTAGTAGTTTGAGAGAAATACAATTAAGACAAACTTGCGCAATTGTAAAAGAATACTATAAGTTTGTTCCTATTAGTTGGATAAAAAGACTTTCTGATTATATTTATAATAAAAATGATGGAATATGGAAAAATGATAATAATATTTCTTTTGATAAAATTAGAAAAGTAAATAAAATTTATAATTATAATATAAATATTGATTCATTATTAAAAGATAAAAATTTAAATAATAAATATTTTATTGATTTATATAATGAAACACAACTTAGTGAATATCAAGAAATAAAAAGAGCTATAATATTAGGGAATGGGCCTTCACTAAGAGAAATAGATTTAAAGTCATTGTCTAATTATTTAACTTTGGGAATGAATTCTGCTTATAGATATTGGGAAAAAATTGATTGGTATCCAGATTTTTATATTTGTTGTGATTTAGCTTTATACGAAACACATTGGAAAAAGATAAATGAGTTTATTAAAAAAAATATATTCAAAAAAATTATTTTATTACCACAGTTTGAAAAATACAATAAAAATATTAATAACGAGTCAAATGTATTTTTAATAAATACAGATAATATTATTAAAAAGTATAATTTTATTACAACAGGTAGTATGGGAATATATTATTTTAAAGAAATTCTTGGTATAGACACTATTTACATATCAGGAATTGACTGCAATTATGTTGATTTAATAAACGAAGCAGAATTAAAAATAAGAGAACCTGGTGACATAACAAGAAAACTTATAGTAAAAAATAGTGTTGATTATAATCCAAATTATTTTTTTAATGATTATCAACAACCAAATGATATTTATCATATTCCAAATAAAGAAATGCATATTAAATCTTGGGAAATTTTATATGAAAAGGGTATAGATATCAAGAATATTTGTATGAGTTCAAAGCTAAATATTTTTAAAAAAGAAAAACTTTCTGATATTAATTATAATAATATTGAAGATATTGAAAAAAATAATCATAATTATTTAGGAAAAAAAGTTTTTAGTTTTTTAATAATTATTAATGATGATTCATTTAACAACCATTTATTTGAAATATTTGAGAAATTAAATTATAAAAAAATAATTCCTGTAGATTTTAGAATATATTTATTAGAAAATAGTAATTCACCTTTAATTACTGAACAAGTAATAAGATACAAAAAAGAAAATCTTGATAATTTGAATATTGTTATTTCAAATAAATACAAAAATATATCAAAGGAAACATTAGATTATATAAAAAAATATGAATGTGCAACATGTAATATAAAACATTTTAATACTTTGAATGAAATAATAAACTTTATAAATAATATGTAATCAAAATTTATATATATATATATATGAAAGTTTATTTAGGTTTATTCGGGAATTATCGAACTTTTTAAAAAACTTTCGAAAATCTATTTAGTCATTTAATTGATAATAATCCACACTGTAGTTTTGATATATATATTAATACAGAAAATAAATCAATATATCAACACAAAAAATGGAAAAATACAACTTATCCAAATTATGCAAATTATACTGAAGATGAATTAAATACTTTGTTTCAAAAATGTTATAAATCAAATTTAAAAAAAATAACTTATTATACAATTGATGGAAAGACATTTCCTTTTTATGCAAGAATTAAACATTTAATCAATGAACATAATGATAATAATAATGAAAAATACGATTTATATTTTTTTATGCGAATAGATTGTATTTTTTTAAAAAAACTAGACCTTTATAATTATGCAAATAAATTAGAAAAAAATATGATAAAACTAATTTGCGGTAATATTTGCGACCCAAACAGAGAGTCTCATGATAGAGATTGGGATTGGGGTATCGTGTCAAAAAATATTGATAATATTTATAAATTTGTTTTACAAGATTTTGATATTTTAACCCCAGATGATAGGGAATTACAAAAAATGGCAAAAGTAACAAAGTGTAATAATTTATTTACAAGATATGATTTACCTTTACCATCAGAAATAGAAAAAAAATATAAAAGCGAATGGCATTATAGAATTAATTGCATGATTTATTCATTTAATAAACTAGTAGGACCTTTATGGTATGAAGATGATTTTTTTTTATCTATAGTAAGGTAAAGATATATACATTTTATTGCTGTAAATTAATGATAGAGTATAAAAATTTTATATAACAAAGAAATTTTGAATTTAAAAAGAAAATATAAATATTATTTAAATAATTAAATAATATATATATATATGAGTATTAAAACTGAATCAGATAATGATCAGATAAAAGAATTAGACAGTAATTCAAATTTAATATATGATAGATTTCCTTCAAAACTCAATTCTCTTTTCCATTTAAAATATTTTTTAAATAATGAAATAAAAACGGTTATTGATATAGGTATTTTAACAGGTACTTACGAATTAATTAGAGCTTTTAAAAAATGTAAACATGTTTTAGTTGAACCAGTACCTGATTTTTTTGAAAATATAAATAAAGTTTACACTAATAATAAAATCGATTATGATTTATTAGAAATAGCTTGTGCTGAAAAAAATGGAAAAACTAAATTAAATATTTATAATCATATGTCTAATAACAATTTACCAACAGGTTCAGGTATAATAGAAGCAGATGGCAATCCAGACTCTGTAAGAGAATCCTTAAAAATAATTGATGTAGAAACTAAAAATTTAGATGAAATTTGTAAAAACTACCAAACTCCATATATTATTAAAATTGATGTTGATGGACATGAGTTAGAAATTTTAAAAGGAGCAAAAAATTGTTTAAAAGATACTTTTATTTTTATTGTTGAAGCATGGACAAATAGAATTTCTAATATAATAAATATATTAAGTGAGATGGGATTTGAGTTGTGGGAAATTACAGATATTTGTTACATGAGAGGTCAAATGTCTCAGGTTGACCTAATTTTTTTAAATAAAAATTTAAAAAATAATGAAAAATATAAAGAGCTAACACCAAGAAATTTTGGATTTAAAAGTAAAGATAAGGGGTCATATTTTTGTTTCGTAGAACGCGCAATAAGCGATGAACAATTTAAAATATATAAAAACTTTGATAAGATTATTATTTAGAGTTAATGAATAATAAAAAAATTATATACTGCTTTATCAAATGTAATTAATAATATTATATAATAATATTATATAATAATATATATAAAAATATTATATAATAATATATAAAAAAATATGACTTTAAAATATACTTTGGCAGACGACCCAAATCTTGATTGGTTACCCTTTTCTATTATATATGAAGATGAGAAAATAAAGATTTTTAAAGCATGTAGTACAGCATGGTGGGTTCCATTTCAAAATGTATCTCCTTATTTAACAAAAAATATTTATATTTTTGGTGAAGATTATGGTCCAACAACAGGAATTCAAATTCATCATCAAAATCCTAAAGATTTTTTACAAAACATGGAATATCCTGAAAATTTTTGTTTTTTGTCAAATGAAGAAAATACACATAAAGCTCGTATAGAAAATGGTTTTACTTCTATACATTGTAATATTAATACTTTTATAAATCATAATATATTTGATATTAAACCAATAAAAAAAAAATATAATATGGTTATAAATTCTAGAATTAAAGATTGGAAAGGGTTTCATTTAGCATCAGAAATGGAAAATTTAGCATTAATAGCAAGTAGATGGGGAATTGAAAATCAATTAGGTTCAAATTCTGATGACTATCTTAAATTAAATTATACTTATCTGAATCATAAAAAATTAAGCCCAGATGAAGTTTGCAATATTTATAACGAGTCAAATGTCGGAGGTATATTTTCAAGAGCTGAAGGTGCTTGTAGAGCTTCTAGCGAATATTTATTATGTGGTTTACCGGTTATTTCAGCAAACTCTATAGGAGGTAGAGATGTTTGGTATGATGATTATAATAGTATTACTGTTGATTGTAGACCAGAAAATAAAGATGCGCAAATTCAAATTAAATACGCATATGAAAAAATAATGAAAGAAAAAAAAGATCCGCATATAATTAGAGAAAATCATTTAACAAAAATGAAGATATTTGAAAATAATTTAATTGATCATATCCAAAGCATTTTTGATGAAAATAATGTTAATAAAAAAGCCAGAGATTGGTATTATCAAGACTTAATGAATAATAAAAAAAAATTGAGTCCTCCTCCTAGCTTCAAAATAAAAAATATTATAGAACAACTTAAAAATTAAATATATATATATTAGATAATGTGTGATGAAACAAAATTAATATATGATATAATTAAAGATAAATTTAACAATGGTTTTATGATTGATGTGGGGGCTTTTTCCGGTGGAACTTGTAGAAAGTTTGTTCTACTAAATTGGAATGTTACTGCTTTTGAACCAAATCCTGAAAGATATCAACATATTGAAGATTATTTAGAAAAAAATCCTGATAAAAATAGATATTTAACACTTGAAAAGAAATGTGTAAATTATAAAGAAGAAGATAATTTAACA